>ENA-OWRJ01002088-OWRJ01002088.1-human-gut-metagenome-genome-assembly--contig:-NODE-2088-length-18345-cov-12.139202_pt1 | contig 18345 bp, 13 predicted proteins | sample MGYA00248269_ERZ651897 | MGnify/ENA primary metagenome ERZ651897 (study PRJEB26924, sample SAMEA4378252) | human gut metagenome | biome: human gut; feature: human-associated habitat; material: faeces...
AGACAACCAAATTCAATGAGATTTACCTGTTAAAGGGTGATGACGGTGAGAAGACGGTCAATATGAATGCACATGATGCAGGATTAAAAGGAACATTAGTTGATAATGGTTCTGGAAAAGCAACATTTACCATGAAAGCACTTTCCGCAGGAGACAGTGTAAGCATCGGAGGAAAGAACTATACAATTGGAAGTACGGCAACAGATGCACAGAAAATTGTAGATGCACAGAAAAAGACTGGCGGAAAAGTTACCGTTAATGGTGTAGAGTACACTTATAATGATACAGATTCAAAATGGAATGATGCAGCTGGTAAAGAGGTAAAGATTGGAACTGGTGCAGCAGCAGGTGAGATTAAAATTGGTGCTGGCGACAAAGTATCCGATGGAACAACCACTTTAACAGCTATGACTGATGCAAAAGATGCAACAGGTGCAGCTAATGCAGATGGTATTGATGATAATGATAACAGCGTTATCACCGCAGAAAAAGCTTATTCATTAGCAAAAGATGAACTTGTTGCTGCAAATCATATTGGTGATACAGAAAATACGGCAGCAGTAGCTCAGGATACTACGAACAAGAATGTATTTACAATTACAACAGGTTCTGCAAAAGTTGCCAACACATTAAGCTTCAGCCTTCACGTAGGTGCAGATGCTGACATGACAAACAAGATCACAGTTGACATTGACACCATGAACTCTGCAAACCTTGGAATCAAGGGTTTAAACGTAACGGACAAGAACGGTACAGCAGCAACCTACGCAATCGATGCTATTTCCGATGCAATCTCTAAGGTTTCTTCCCAGAGATCTGCACTCGGTGCTGTACAGAACAGATTAGAGCACACCATCGACAACCTGGATAATATTTCCGAAAATACATCTTCTGCTGAGTCTCGTATCCGTGATACAGATATGGCAAAAGAGATGGTAAACTACAGCAAGAACAACATTCTTGCACAGGCTGGACAGTCTATGCTCGCACAGGCTAATCAGTCTAATCAGGGTGTACTTTCTCTGTTACAGTAAAAGTAAATATGGTCATTACACATCAAAAGGGACTCTTTGGAGCCCCTTTTGGTGAGTTTATGCTTTCACTGGCATAGAATTTAATGCTTTTTCATATTCTTCTGGAGAATATTTTTTTAAAATTTGTTCTTTGGTTAAACCAAGATCAATCATATTTTGAATTGCATCGATTCTGCCTCTGGCTTCGCCCTGTTCCAGCAATTCTTCAGACCGTAACTTCAAAATCTTACCACCCATAATCTCACCCAATCCTTTCCTAATATCATTGTCTTTTGGAATAATATAATCTGCGATTTTCTCAATTAAAACAATCATATCCATATAAAGATGTGACTTTTGTTCTTTTTCGGACGTGTCCTCTAACCTTCGGTTGATCTCCCGGAAATCGTCCAGCAGATGCTTCACTTTTTTCGAATTTGTTCCATTATGTTTCAAAAAATGCTCATATCGTAAGATATGATACGGAAGCAGAATCAGCAGCCGTTTTTCAAAAATCCGATCCACCGTGTATCTTTTCGCCTGCAAAACCGGAACGCGGTAACGTACTTTCTGACCATCTGCAAACGTTACGATTGCCTCGTGATAATCCGGAAGCGAACGGTGATTGCGGATGTAAAGCACGCACGATTGAGGAAACGCAATCTCCCAAATTGCATGTTCCACCAAAGAAGCATGTTCAAGTGCAATCGAAATGTCGTACTCGAACATCCGGATAACCATTGTCCTGTCCTTAGAGGACTGGCATTCCAGATGGTATATATGTCCACCAATCCGGATAATGGAGTCCGTGATCACGGTTCCGTACTTTTCGTAATGTTCGTTTCGCAATTGTTCAAACTGTTCCTCTTCGCTGTAAGAAGTATGGAAAACTTCGTTGATCAGCGGAATGAGAAGCTGCGGCATTTTTTGCGCAATGGTTCGGAATACATCGTCGAAAATCGTGCTGTGTTCTGTTGTGTTTTCTGTGCCGGCATCTGGCAACGAAGTTGTCAAAATGTCAGTGTTCCCCATGTAGTGTCCTACCTTTCCTTTAGTATATATCATGAGCATCTGCTTTTACAATATAGAAAGTATAAAAAACAGAGCTGTTATGACCAGTTCTATGAAATTGTGGTTCTAATGGAAATTTATGAGCGAAATGCTCTCCATGAGTGGTGATTGCGGTACAATGGCGATGTATCGCATAAGTAATTGTGGTATATAATTTTATAAACCCAGTAAAAACAGAATATCGTATTTTCGGACAGAAGTCAAATGATTTATAACAGTAACAGAAAAACAACAATTGCGATACGATTGGAAAATAAATCGTATCACGATTGTTGTTGTAAAATTATTTTCTGGTTTATAGGATCTCCTCAAGCCCATACAATGCCGCACCCAGTGCACCGACAATCTCTGGTTCCTCATAGATATGTAGTTTTTCTCCAAGCTGCTCCTCCAGCACGGCAACGACACCCGGATTCTTGGCAACACCGCCAGTCATCATATATCCCGGATTCAGACCGACACGTTTCAGGAGGGACATTGCTTTCCCGGCAATTGCCTTGTGAATTCCATGTGCAATATCAGCAATCTCTTTGTTCTGTGCGATCAGGGAGATAACTTCCGATTCAGCAAAAACACTGCACATGCTGCTGATTTCAATATTTTCTTTGGACTGCAGGGATACCGGGCCAAGTTCGTCGATACTGATTTCCAGGGAGCGCGCCATCATTTCCAGAAAGCGGCCGGTTCCGGCGGCACATTTATCATTCATGACAAAATCGGCAACTTCTCCATTGTCATTCAGCCGGATGGCTTTGCTATCCTGACCGCCGATATCGAGGATCGTGTGAACGTCCGGGAAGAGAAGATGCGCACCTTTTCCGTGGCAGCTGATTTCGGTTACATTTTTGTCCGCAAATGGAATGCTGACACGACCATAACCGGTGGATACAATCAGGGAAATATCTTCCCGGTTAAGTCCGGCCTTTTTCAGAACGTCTGCCAGTGCGGCATCTGCACTCTGGGAAGATTTGGCTCCGGTGCGGACAACTGAAAATGCTTTGATCTGTCTGTTTTCGTCTAAGATTACGGCGTTTGTAGAGGTAGAGCCGCTGTCAATTCCTAATGTATACACAGTATCACCCTTTCTTTTTATCATTTGTTTTTCCCCGGTCAGGGACAATCCTTTTTTCACTTTCAATTCTTCCATAAAGGCTTCCACACGGGTCCGGACCTGTCCGGCACATTGTCTGGTGGAATCGGTTTCTACCAGCAGAATCGGCAGATCCAGCCGCTGGCGGAAATCCGCATACTCATAAGAATAAGAGTCACAGAATTTGACGGTATGATATATAATTCCATCCAGGCGGTCGGTAAAACCGTCAAGAAAATGTTCACGGTTCGCTGCTTTTAACATGCGCATGCATGGAATCTGGTTTAGCAGCGCGGCAGCATAAGAATGCAGGACCTGATCCTCTGTAATGGAAAAATCACGTGCAAGTCCGGTGCATGTTAAATCAAACAGCAGATTGGCACCGCGGTCGACAAGCAGCTGACGGATTTCATTGTTGCATCGGGCACCCATGATTCCGATATTGAGTTTCTGTCCGTTTCCTTTTTCGGACACTGCACTGGAAGACATGCGGGTGTTTTCCTGTTTTTTCAGAGCTGCTTTGTTCTGCATCATGGAAACAAAACGTTTCAGATCCAGTGTTTTTCCGGAGAAAGCCTCGTACTCCGTGAGCATTTGTTTTAACTGGCGCTCATAGAGTGCTACTGCGAAATCATTAAATTTGCGGGGAATATCCAGCAAAAAGAAAAATTTATCCGGGAACTGGCTTTTTAATGTGTCATACAGACGCCGGATGCTGTCGCAGCAGGTAGTCAGAATGACACCCTCATAGTCATGTTCCATCACATCTTCCAGCACGGCCTTGGTATAGGAACAGATGTTGGCGTGCATCAGGGTGTCCGCGTGGTTAAAATCCGTAACGGATGGTTCCAGACGTGTGATTTCCGTGTCCATGGCTTCAAATAATTCCATGGGGGTATATTTACATACATAACCTAACATGATGAATTCCTCTCTTTATCCAGAATTTCCAGAAAAGCTTCCAGACGGGTTTTGATCTGTCCGTCATGGCTGTTCCGGCGGTCCATGGCATCGCCATCCAGAACGAGCAGTGGAATATCCGCGGCCTTGAGTGTTTCGCGAAGCTGGAATACTCCGCCGGCAGATTGCTTACAGCCCCAGTGGCAGAAGTTAATTACGCCATCGGCATGCATTTCTTTTGCCAGTTTTACGACCATATTTGCTTTTTTTTCGTATGGACCGTTATAGAGATTGTTTAGCATTTTAGTGGCAAGTGCTTCCAGTGGGTGGGTGGTATCCAGTTCGTCCATGTAATCCAGGTTCATTTCGGTACACTGGACCTGGTAATCTCTGTTCAGGTTAAAATAGTGTTTGAGTGTTTCCTGATAAAAAGGAAGCAGATGTACCCACACAATCCGGGTGCCGTCATATTTCGGATATTGTTTGATATCCTCGGCAAAACTGCGGAACAGATCAAGTGTTTCCGGTGTTCCGATGTTTAAGTGGGTGGCAAAAAGCATGTACATCTGCAGAGTCAGTGTCGATGGATAATAGCGCTCTGCCTGCAGTTTTAAAAACTCTTTGTAATAAGCTTTCGACTGGTTTTCGCGGGCAAGTGTTTCCGACAGGTCATCCATGGACAGACGTTTTCCGGTCAGTGCTTCCAGTTTCTGAATCAGTTCTTTCAGCTGCATGGTCACATATTCCACGGCTTCCGGAGAACAGCTGTCCGGCACATCGATCACATAAGTGTCAAGATCCGTGTGCCGGCTGACATAGCGGAATGTGTTAATATTGCCGTCACAAATCATGGAAGTTGTCACACCGAGTCTGGCAGGTGAAATAATTCCGGAGTCTACGGCACCGATAAAATCTTTGTGATAGGAACAGAGCGTGGGAGCAATTCCCCGGCTTTCTGCGCGGTCGATAAAATAGTCTTCACACGTAAATCCTGAGAGAAACGAGGAAAGACATTCCATGGAAAGCGCACTGAGACCGAAGCACTGGAAAATTTCCACGGGTGCAAACAGATTGCACCAGACCGTGGATTCCGGGTATTCCAGCGCATGAAGCGTATTTTTTACGCCGAGCGTATTCAGCTTCTGATATGCTTTCGGCATTGTTTTTTCTGCAAAATGTTCAGTCCGGAACTGTTCGAGATGTAATCCGATGTCAATCATTTTGCGGGAAACTGCCGGGTGGGTGCCGGCATATTTTTTAATATAATTTCCGTAAGTTTTGACGATATTCATAGTATATATCCTTTATTAAACAGGTTCATTTTCAAAAAATTATTATAACCTTGTGTCTGTAAAAAATAAAGTTATGTGTAATAAAATTTAGAAAAACCTAAGAATCTAAAATATTGCGTATTATAGGGGGATTGATTATAATAGAAAGTACGGAATTATCTATTATGGAAGGAATCAGGACACATGGGAGCACAGGACAATACGGAAAAGGTACTGCGCAGTCTTCACGTTTTGCTGTCGAAGAGTGAGCCGTATCCGAAGGAGCCGAGTAAAGTTATCATAGATAAGCAGCAGGTGATTGATCTGCTGGCAGAATTAAATACCTGTATTTATCAGATTATGGATGAATACGAGCTGACCATTCGAAGCCGTGACAAGGCAGAGCGCGATTTCCATAAAAAGGGAGATCAGATCATCTGGGATGCAAGCCGTAAGGCAGAGGACATTTATGCGGCATCTGTCATGTATATGGATGAAACGTTAAACCGTATGCAGGATATCATGCAGGAGGCAGACAAAAAGGTCGGTGCCATCTATCAGGAAATTAAAGAACAGATGGAAAAAGAAGAACAGGAATTAAGAACCAACAAATCCGAACTCAAAGGACAGCTGCAGGATCTGGTTGATACCGAAAAGTACTTAAAGATCATCGAGGAACGGAACCGCGAGATTGAGAAGGAAAAGATGGAAGGAAGACCGGAGTACGAGCAGGAGAAGCGGGAAGAAAAAGCAATTTACGCAAACCGGCAGACCGATATCAGGATTAATCAGGAATATCTGGATAAGCTTGGACTTTCCGTACCGGAAGAACCGGTAGAAGACCTTGCGGAAGAACCAGTAGAAAAGCCGGTGGAAAAGCCGGTGGAAAAACCAAAGAAGCTGTCGCCGAAGCCGGAGATTCCGGCACCGGTTACGGTAGAAGATGACGATGAAGAGTTAAAGCAGCTGGAAGAACAACTGCGTGTGAATCTGGATGCTGATTATTTTAAGTGGAAAGATGAGCAGGAAGAACAGGAAGCAGCAGAAGAAAAAGAAAAATCCGCCGGCTTTCAGAACAAGATCAAGAACCTGATAGGAGGACATCCGCATGACGATTCTGGTGTGTGATGATGACAAGGAAATTGTAGACGCAATTGAGATTTACCTGATTCAGGAAGGATACCAGGTAGTAAAAGCATATGACGGGGAACAGGCTCTGGATATGCTTCGCACAAAGAAAATTGATCTGATGGTGATCGATGTGATGATGCCGAAACTGGATGGAATCCGTGCGACATTCCAGGCACGTAAAACAAGCAGCATTCCCATTATCATCCTGTCTGCCAAGACAGAAGATGCGGATAAGATTCTGGGGCTGAACGTGGGGGCGGACGATTATGTGACCAAGCCGTTTAATCCGCTGGAACTGGTTGCCCGTGTGAAGTCACAGCTGCGGCGTTATACCACACTTTCGAGCACCCCTTCCGGTGATGCCGTTTATGAAGCCGGCGGTCTGGTTATTAACGATGAATTAAAAAAAGTTACGGTAGATGGGGAAGAGGTCAAACTGACTCCGATCGAATACAACATCCTTCTGCTTCTCATGAAAAATAAAGGAAAAGTATTTTCCATCAGTCAGATTTATGAGGAAATCTGGAATGAAGAAGCAATTGGCGCTGACAATACAGTTGCTGTCCACATCCGGCATATCCGGGAAAAAATCGAAATCAATCCGAAAGAACCGCGGTATCTGAAAGTGGTCTGGGGTGTCGGCTATAAAATCGAAGCGGGGGCGTAGCTGTCTATGAAAGAATTCTCCAGCGGAAAAAAGGGCGCAGCCATTGTCATGCATCAGATGTTCCTGATTATGATGCTTTGCGGAATCTATGGGATCGGATACAATCTGCGCAGACATATCGGAGGGCTGAGGATTCTCAGCCTGTTTATGGTGATCGGCATGGTCGGAAGCTTTGTATTTCTTGCCTATCTGACAGGTGTTGCAGGGCGCCGGTCGGAGGAGGATGCAACCATTTACCTGACCTGGATCGATAAAATTTATACGGATATCCAGATGGTGCTTTTTGTGGCATTCATTTATCTTGTGCTCTTTTTGGGGAGAAATCTCCATGACATCCAGTTTGAACTGTCCGGACTGATGGTAGCGGTCGGAACAGTCGGGTATCTGGTCGATGTTGTATTCCTGCTGTTTTATATGAGCATTGTCCGGCGGGTCAAAAACAATACCCTTCTGACATACAGTCTGATCTATCAGGCAGGAAGCTTCCTTAGACGGGTGTTTATCTCCGGACAGAATCCCAGACTGTGTACGCGTAAGGCGCGCGAAAGATATGAGATCCAGCATGCAATTGAAAAAATTGCGGCAGGGGCACTGGATACGACACTGGATGTGGAACAGTTTCACGGACAGGAAAGAGGCATTGCAGCTTCTGTGAATAATATCCGTGCAGGGCTGAGCGAAGCCATTCAGGAGCGGATCCGGAATGAACGGATGAAGGCAGACCTGATCACGAATGTTTCCCATGATATCAAAACACCGCTTACTTCCATTGTCAATTATGTGGATCTGCTCAAACGTGAAAACCTGGAAAACGAAAATGCACGTAATTATATCCGGGTTCTGGATGAAAAATCCCAGCGGCTGAAACAGCTGACGGAGGATCTGGTCGAAGCATCAAAGATCAGTTCCGGAAATATCCAGCTGGATATGCAGACCATCGATCTGGTAGAACTACTGTACCAGACGGGTGGTGAGTTCAATGAACGTTTTGAGGCACGGGGGCTGACCATTGTGACGAAACTGCCGCACAATTCGGTGATGATCCGGGCAGACGGACGGCAGCTCTACCGTGCAATTGAAAATCTGTATACCAATGCGGCAAAATATGCACTCGAAAATACCCGGGTTTATGTAGATCTGGAAGTAGAGGAGAACAATGCGGTTTTCCGTATCAAAAATATTTCGAAAAATCCGCTGCCGGAACAGGGAGCGGCGAGGAAGGACCTGACGGAGCGTTTTGTGAGGGGAGAGGAATCCCGCACGACAGAGGGAAGCGGTCTTGGACTGTCCATTGCAAAGAATCTTACACAGCTGATGGGCGGTGAGTTTGCAATCCTGGTAGACGGCGATCTGTTTGCGGCATCCATTACGTTTGCAGTCGTTGCATAAAAATACATTTTATTATATAATTACCATTAACCATGATTTCGAAAACAAGGAGGAAACTATGAAGTTATATGAGAACGGCGCATACCTGGTCAACGGCAGGGATGTTGTCATTAATTCACCGGAAGCAGCATCTGCTGTCAATGCAAAGACAGGAAAGACTGTTACACCGGAAGATGCAAAGAAACAAACCATTGCATATGGAATTTTAAAGAACCACAATACATCTGGCAACATGGAAAAACTGCAGATCAAATTTGATAAGCTGACTTCCCACGATATTACATTTGTCGGCATCATCCAGACCGCCAGGGCATCAGGTCTTGAGAAGTTCCCGATTCCTTATGTACTCACTAACTGTCACAACAGTCTGTGTGCAGTCGGTGGAACCATCAACGAAGATGACCATATGTTTGGACTGACATGTGCAAAGAAATACGGCGGAATCTATGTTCCTCCTCATCAGGCAGTTATTCACCAGTTTGCAAGAGAAATGCTTGCAGGCGGCGGAAAGATGATCCTTGGATCAGACTCCCATACCCGTTACGGAGCACTGGGAACCATGGCAATTGGAGAAGGTGGTCCGGAGCTTGTAAAGCAGCTTTTGAATAAGACTTACGATATTGATATGCCGGGAGTTGTCGGCATTTACCTGACAGGTACCCCGCAGAAGGGTGTCGGACCGCAGGATATCGCACTTGCCATTATCGGTGAAGTATTTGCCAACGGATTTGTAAAAAATAAAGTGATGGAGTTTGTCGGACCGGGCGTATCCAATCTGAGTGTTGATTACCGTATCGGTGTTGATGTTATGACAACAGAGACCACCTGTCTGTCTTCTATCTGGAGAACCGATGACCAGGTGAAGGAATTCTATGAGATTCACGGAAGAACCGGAGATTTCGAGGAACTGAATCCGGGAGAAACTGCATACTATGACAGCTTTATCGAACTTGATTTAAGCGAGATTAAGCCAATGATCGCCATGCCGTTCCATCCAAGCAATACATACACGATCGAGGAATTAAATGCAAACCTGATGGATATTCTCGATGACTGTGAGAAGCGTGCACAGGTAAGCTTTGATGGAAAAGTAGACCTTGACTTAAAGAGCAAAGTAAAGAACGGAAGACTGTATGTAGATCAGGGTATCATTGCCGGATGTGCCGGTGGTGGATTTGAAAATATCTGCGACGCAGCAGATATCTTAAAGGGTTCTTCCATTGGAGCGGACGAGTTTACGTTGAGCGTATACCCGGCGTCTACTCCGATTTATATGGAACTGGTTAAGAACGGTGCCGTTGCTAATCTGTTGGAGACAGGTGCCATTGTCAAGACTGCATTCTGCGGACCGTGCTTTGGTGCCGGAGATACACCTGCAAATAATGCATTTTCCATCCGTCATTCTACACGTAACTTCCCGAACCGTGAGGGCTCTAAGGTACAGAACGGACAGGTTGCTTCCGTAGCACTGATGGATGCGCGTTCTATCGCTGCAACCGCTGCAAATAAGGGATTCCTTACCGCAGCTACCGATATTGATGTAAACTACAGCAAGCCGAAATACTTCTTTGATAAGACCATTTATGAAAACCGTGTATTTGACAGCAAGGGTGTGGCAGATCCGGACGTAGAGATCCAGTTTGGACCAAATATCAAGGACTGGCCGGCTATGAGCCCGCTTCCGGAGAACCTTGTGCTGAAAGTTGTTTCCGAGATTCACGATCCGGTGACCACAACGGACGAGCTGATTCCTTCCGGTGAGACATCCTCTTTCCGTTCCAACCCACTGGGACTGGCAGAGTTTGCACTTTCCAGAAAGGATCCGGAATATGTTGGACGTGCCAAGGAAGTACAGAAGGCACAGAAGGCTGTCGAGGCAGATACCTGTCCGGGGGATGCACTTCCGGAGATTCATCCGGTTATGGATACCATCCGTGCAACGTTCTCCGATGTCAACCGCTCAAACGTTGGTTTCGGAAGTACGATTTTTGCAGTAAAACCGGGAGACGGTTCTGCGCGTGAGCAGGCGGCTTCCTGCCAGAAGGTACTTGGCGGATGGGCAAACATTGCAAATGAATATGCGACCAAGAGATACCGTTCCAACCTGATTAACTGGGGTATGATTCCGTTTGTTATTGATCAGGGAGAGCTTCCGTTCCACAATCTGGATTACCTGTTTGTTCCAAAAATCCGTGAGGCAATCGCAGACGGAAAGACAGAATTTGAGGCATATGTGGTAAAGGATGGTGCTTTAAAGCCGTTTACCCTGCGTATGGGAGAACTGACACCGGATGAGAAAGATATTATCCTTAAAGGCTGCCTGATCAATTATTACCGCGGATAGGAGATCTTGTATGACAGACGTGGAAAAACAAAAACAGATGGAACAGATCAAACAGAGTGAGGATGGCATGCGTCAGACGATTCTTCTGATTAAAATCGGATTGATGGTATTTCTCACCTTTGCCTGTTGTACCGTATTTTTCTTCCTGGTGCTCCGGTACAAGGGGGTTGCAGATACCTGGCATCTGATTACAGGTGCATTGCAGCCGATTATTATCGGACTGGGACTTGCTTATCTGCTTAACCCGGTTATGAAATTTCAGGAGCGGCGCTGGCTGCCGTTTCTGAAAAAGAAAATGAAATCAGAAAAATCAGCGGCTAAAGTGGCACGTGGATTGTCCATTGCCGGGGCAATCCTGTTCCTTCTGGTGATCCTGGTGCTTTTGATCGCCGCAATTGTTCCTTCGGTGGTATCAAGTGTTACCGGGCTGGTGGAAGCACTGCCCGGCAATGTAGAAAGTCTGATCCGTATGGTGAAAAGCGGAAAACTCGGAGCCTATGGAGTGACAGATACCATCAGTGATATGCTGACAAAGCTGACGGATTATGTGGAAAACTGGGCAACGAACGATCTGCTTCCACAGATGCAGCAATATCTGCTGCAGATTACTTCCGGCGTAATCACGATGGTCAAATCCATATTAAACTTCATCATTGGAATTATTGTTGTTGTTTATGTCTTATCCATTAAAGAAAGCCTGGTGGGACAGGGCAAAAAGATTGTGTATGCGATCTTTAAGCCAAAACAGGGAAATATTATTATCGAAGTTTTCCACAAGGCAGATGAAGTATTTGGTGGTTTCATCATTGGAAAGATTATAGATTCTGCCATCATCGGAGTAATCTGTTATTTTGGATGTCTGATCCTGCATATTCCGGATACGATACTGGTTGCGGTTATCATTGGAGTAACCAATGTCATTCCGGTGTTTGGACCGTTTATCGGTGCGATTCCGTCACTTCTTCTGGTTGTGATCCAGAGTCCGCTGCATGCGTTGTATCTGCTGATATTTATTATCGTTCTGCAGCAGGTGGATGGAAATATCATTGGACCGAAGATTTTAGGAAATTCCACCGGATTGTCTGCATTCTGGGTAATGTTTTCAATTCTGATCGGAGGCGGACTGTTTGGATTTCTGGGAATGCTGCTTGGGGTTCCGGTGTTTGCGATGATTTACTATATTATCCGCAGACTGGTAAACCACAGCATACGGAAGAAAAACCTTACAACCGTAACGGAGGCATATGTGGAGGCGGCCGGTGTGAATGAGGCAACCGGTGCGATCATATATTACGGGGAAAAACAAAAGAAAAAGAGAACTTTAAAAGATTCCGGAAAGAAAGACGAAACAAAGAAAGACCAGTAATTTCAAGGGCTGTACGCGTTTGTGTGCAGCTCTTTTTTTCGGATTATTTTTTGACACTAATTGCCGCCTATGGTATACTTGAAAATAGACAGATAGACCTGTTTGGGGATACTTTAAGGAGATAACAATTGGACAAATACGAATATAATCTGAAGCTTGATCAGATGAAATCCCGCTATGCGGAAGAGAAATACGATGAGGCAGCAGATATTGCAGATACTATCAATTGGAATAAGGTTAAAAATGTAAATGGTCTGGTAAAAGCTGGGGAAGTGTACGAAAAAGTACAGCGTTATGAGGAGAGCCGGGAAGTTTTGCTGATGGCATATGACCGCTCACCAATCGGAAGAATGATTATTTACCGTCTTGCGGAAGTGGCGGTCAAGATGAAAGATTTTCAGGCGGCACAGGATTATTATGATGAGTTTGTGGAGATTGCGCCTCATGACACCCTTAAATATGTACTTCGCTATGATATACAGAAAGCACAGGGGGCTTCTTATGAAGAACTGATACCGATTCTTGAAGAACTCAAGGAGCAGGAATATACGGAAGAGTGGGCATATGAGCTTGCTTATCTGTATCACAAAGCAGGGATGAGTGAGAAGTGTATTGATGCATGTGATGAGCTGGTTCTCTGGTTTGGAGATGGGCCATATGTAGAGCGTGCATTGGAACTGAAAATGCTGTATCAGCCATTGACGAAAACACAGGAAGAAAAGTATCGGTCGTTTTGTCAGGCAAAAGATGACAGAGCAGGTTTGACACACATTGACGTGGAGGAGATGGCGCGTGCCGGGGAGACCGTGCATGATCCGGTCGCAATTCCAAAAGTAGAAGTAAACACAGAACGGTTTAATACCGTCAATCTTCAGGCGGAAATTGCAAAGGGTATGCAGCAGATCATGGATGCAACCGAAAAAGAGACGGTCACGGATACGCTGGACAATATCAATCGTATGGTGGAAGATGTCCCTTATCTGAAAATGCAGATGGAGGAAGAAAAGCCTGAGGCACAGCCGGAACAGAATACACGGCACATTGAGACAGATGAGGAGATTGATGGTTCACTCAAGACAAATTTCAAAGAGTTGTTGGGAGAAGACTCCGATGGTCAGATGAGCATGATGACAAATGAGAAAAACATGATTGAGCATCAGATCACAGGCCAGATGACAATTGAGGAAGTGCTGAGTGAGTGGGAGAAAATGCGCAAGGCTGCGGAAGTTGCATTAGAAGATGCCAGAAAGCGGAAACTCGAATCCGCCAAAGCGCGTGCACTGCAGGAGGCAGGCGATATTATGGACCGCCTGACAGGAGTATTGCCAAAACTGGATGCGGTGCTGGCAGAAAAGGCGGATATTGTGGAGGAAACGACGGAAACACCGCCACAGACGCCGGAAAGGGAAACACCGCCAGCAACGAATGAGCCGGAAGAACGAAAGGAAGAAGAAGAGAACAAAAAAGAGGAACAGCCTGCCAGGGATACAGATGCCGAAGAACTTTGGCCAGAGGGAGTATCTTTAGAAGAAATGGTACGTTCCCAGCAGAAAAAAAAGACGGAAGCTGCCGCACAGAAACCGGCAGAAGAGACATCCGATGTGACAGAAGATGACCAAAACTTAAATGAGAATCGTGGTGTAGAAGAAATGGAAACAAAGACAGAATCAGATACAACAAAGAAAAAGGATTTTGAGGAGGTTCCGATCGAGGATCTGCCACAGAAACCAACACTTGCACAGGAGAGGGAAGAAGAGTTTGCTTTTGTAAGAAGAAAAACAGATCGCTCTTCCTGGAAAGGAAAAACCATACATATCCCACAGGTAGACACACCGGTGGATCTGGGAAAAGAGGAAAAACAGAATATCCCGCTTGTAGAACTGACCGATGAACAGAAAGCGATTTTTTCGTATTTTATGCCGGTGAAGGGCATGGAGGATCAGCTCTGCAAAGCGTTGACAGTTGCTTCGTCCCATCTGAAAAATAAGGAAACTGCATCGAGGGGGAATCTCGTAATTAAAGGCGGACAGGGAAGTGGAAAAACAACACTTGCCACCAGCATGATCAAAGTCCTGCAGCAGGAGACCGGGGTTTTGGATGGAAAGATTGGAAAGATCCATGCGGAAGCATTAAACCAGAAAAATGTCAGCGGGCTGCTGGATAAGGTGTCAGGGGGATGCCTGATTATTGAGCAGGCGGGGGATATGGAGAAAAAAACTGTATCGGAATTATCCAATCTGCTGGATGCCGATGAGAGTGGTCTCTTCGTTATTTTGGAAGATACATCCAAGGGCATCAAGAGATTATTTGCGCAGAATGAAACATTTGCCAAAAAATTCAGTGAACAGATCTCAGTTCCGATTTTTACAAATGATGAGCTGGTCACGTTTGCACGTTCTTATTCCAGGGAACTTGGATACAAAATTGACGACATGGCGGTTCTGGCATTGTATAACCGGATCAGCAATATTCAGAGACTGGATCAGGCTACAACCCTGACAGAGGTGAAAGACATTGTGGATGAAGCAATTCATCGGGAGGCACATGGAGGGTTAAAGAAAGCTATCAGTATTCTGACCGCCAGCCGTTATACGGATGATGACAGAATTGTACTAACGGAAAAGGATTTCGAGTAAGATAGATAAGAGAAGACAGGGAGGGTATTTATGAGTAATTTTACAGAGATGGATTGTTACCTGTTTGGACAGGCAACACATTATGATATTTATCGCAAAATGGGTGCTCACAAAATGACAATTGAAGGAGAAGAGGGAGTATGCTTCGATGTCTGGGCACCGCATGCGGATCGTGTATACGTGATTGGGGAATTTAACGGCTGGAATGAAACTTCCCACGAGATGAAACGTGTGACACCGGAGACGATGGGCGTATACGAACTGTTTGTACCGGGTGTCCAGATTGGCTGTATGTACAAGTTCCTGATTATCGCGCAGGATGGAAGAAAGCTGTACAAAGCAGACCCTTATGCAAACTATGCACAGCTCCGTCCGGAGACCGCTTCCATTGTCACGGATATTTCCAATTTTCTCTGGTCCGATACGGAATGGATGAATGCCAGAAAAAAACTTTCCAAAGAGGAAGTATATGAGCAGCCGATGGCAATTTATGAGGTACATCCGGGTTCCTGGATGCGGCATCCGGGGCGTGAGGATGATGGATTTTATTCTTATCGGGATCTGGCAAAGACCTTGATTCCTTATGTGAAAGACATGGGATATACCCATATCGAGCTGATGGGAATTTCCGAGTATCCATACGATGGTTCCTGGGGATATCAGGTAACGGGGTATTATGCACCGACTTCCCGTTATGGAACACCGGAGGATTTTGCACATCTGGTCAACGAATGCCATAAGAACAAGATTGGCGTGATCCTTGACTGGGTGCCGGCACATTTCCCAAAAGATGCACATGGATTGGCAGAGTTTGATGGTACTGCAACTTATGAATATGCAGACCCGCGCAAAGGAGAGCATCCGGACTGGGGAACAAAAATCTTTGATTACGGAAAGAATGAGGTCAAGAACTTCCTGATCGGAAGTGCGCTGATGTGGATTGAGAATTATCACGTAGACGGACTTCGTGTGGATGCAGTTGCATCCATGCTGTATCTGGATTACGGGAAGGAAGATGGACAGTGGGTTCCGAATATTTATGGTGGAAATAAAAATCTGGAAGCCATTGAGTTTTTCAAGCACATCAATACGCTGATTCTCGGAAGAAATCCGGGTTCTGTGATGATTGCAGAGGAATCAACGGCATGGCCGAAAGTGACGGGTACGGTAGAGGATGACGGACTTAATTTCAGCTACAAGTGGAACATGGGCTGGATGCATGATTTCCTTGACTATATGAAGCTTGACCCGTATTTCCGAAAGGACAATCACAACAAGATGACCTTTGCCATGAGTTACAATGAGAGTGAGAAGTACATTCTGGTATTATCCCATGATGAGGTCGTACATCTGAAATGCTCCATGCTCAACAAGATGCCCGGACTCGAAGGGGATAAGTTTAAAAACCTTATGGCTGGCTATGCATTCATGATGGGACATTCCGGCAAAAAACTTCTGTTTATGGGACAGGAATTCGCGCAGGAGCGTGAGTGGAGCGAGAAGCGCGAACTGGACTGGTTCCTGCTGGATGATCCGAAACACAAACATATGCAGGATTGGGTAAAGGCATTGCTTCATTTGTACCGTAAGAATCCATGCCTGTACGAGCAGGATACGACCTGGGCAGGATTTGAGTGGATGAATGCCAACGACTATGAACGCAGTATTTTCAGCTTTGTGCGAAAGAGTAAGGATGGAAAGAATAACCTGCTCTTCGTGATCAGTTTCACACCAGTAGAGCGTGACGATTATCGGGTAGGTGTGCCGGGCAGACATACCTATAAGCTGGTATTAAACAGTGCAGATCCGCAGTTTGGTGGAACCGACACAGAAGATACGAAGCGTCCGCTGTCTTACAAGGCAGAAAAGAAGCCTTGTGATGGACGGGATTATTCGATCAGATATAAGCTGCCGCCTTACGGAGTAGCAGTATTTAAATTTTAACTAAAAAAGTGGAACCGGGAGTTCATGTTTACAACGTGGATGCCCGGTTTCTTTTTTAATTATTTGATCGTAATACGGGGAATCGTGTTAAATAATGTATAATTTTAGAAATAATTCATGCAATTTAGTGTAAAAACAAATGAAAAATACGTTGATTTTTACATGAATAATTGATATGCCAAAAGTAAACATTTCATGGAGGTGCAGTGATGTATAGAAAAATAATGGATTATTTAAAGGAATGGAAGCATAGTGAACATCGCAAACCTCTTATTCCGTGGGGATATCCGGTTTGTTTTAAGAGCGTTTGTGTTTCCTCAAAGGAGAATGCGGCGCTCCAAGCATATTGAACTGGAATACGATATTAATTTCTGGCAGGACAATAAAATTGTATTTGTAGGCAAATAAAATATTTGTTTTTAAGATAGTAGAAGATATACCTGTATAAAAATTGGCATCTGGAATGTTTTTCCCGTCACTTGTATCCATATTTAATTTGTGTATAGAAAATAAAAAATTTCTTCCAAACTGTTCAAATTCAATTTGATTTTCTGTGATTTTAAAATCTCACTGAAATACTTTCCAAGTTATTTCCTGAAAATGAATTTAACACATATGCTTGGTCGTTATGTTGCATATTATCTAATTCTGCAGCATATACGTTGTTATTGAAAGTAATCATGAATACCATAACTAAAATTATACTTAATATTTTTTTATAATCAATTTCCACCTTTCTTATTTGAATGTAAATAATGTTGATCTTGAGGTTGATACCAAGTGCACTTTGGTTTTGGGGGTTCATACATAAGGCTAAGACAGTTTGTATTTGCTTTTTTCAGGGCGATTTTACAAATTGTATCTTTCACAATTCCTATAGTATTTTTTTACTCTTAATCATGGTTTTCCTTTCGTGTAAATAGTTAATTGGCAACATAATATTTTCCAGAATATATATTTAATTTTACAATAGCATATTTGCATAAAAAAGCAATAGAGTTGGTGCGAAGCAGGGAGCCAGGTTTTAAAATTTCAATCAGCCAGAAAAATATACTTACAAAATATACCGTTTTTCGGTTGCGGAAATAAAAGGATGTTGCACAACAAAACATACCCATAATGCCATAGATAATACATGTGATCAGAATATGCACGATGGTTAGTCCAAAACATTGTAAAAACATTTAAAGCAGAAATTTCAGATGGGTTGTATTTTCCTCCACGAAACATCAAGCGAACACAGAATAGATTCAGGGAAAGAGAAAGGAAAACCAATAAGGACAGCAATATAAAATTTTTTATAAGAAGACCGTAAATCATTTTTCTCTTTCCAATCCGGCTGATAGGCATAGTTTCCCTGAATAATCTGATATATGTACCACCAGGATTCCAGAAACGGAAGAATAAAAATCCATTTCCTTTCCCCGAAAGATATGATATTCTTTCGGGGAAATTTTTAGAAAATTATTTTTTTATGTAAAAAATGAAACATGGTCATGTCCTGACACGGTGGGATTTGCGGA
>ENA-OWRJ01002098-OWRJ01002098.1-human-gut-metagenome-genome-assembly--contig:-NODE-2098-length-18261-cov-12.068439_pt1 | contig 18261 bp, 18 predicted proteins | sample MGYA00248269_ERZ651897 | MGnify/ENA primary metagenome ERZ651897 (study PRJEB26924, sample SAMEA4378252) | human gut metagenome | biome: human gut; feature: human-associated habitat; material: faeces...
AACTCATTCTCAAAATACTTAATACATTTTTGTCTAAACTTTGGGGTTCACTTCAGAGCGGTTTCCTGCTGTTTTTGTTTCAGTTTATTTAAGTATTCTTTCCCTTTGCTTGTAATCGGGCATATACCTTGCAAGCTCTTCATAGAACCTTGCACTGTGATTTGCCTGCAGAAAGTGTGTGAACTCGTGGGCAACGACATATTCCGCCGCCGGCAGAGGATATTCCATAAGATGAACGTTGAACGTAAGTATCTTCTTTGACGGTATACAGCTTCCCCAGCGTGAACGCATATCCTTGACCTTTATTGTGGGAAAATCTATACCCAGCTTTCCGTAATGCTCGTCATAGGCTCTTTTGCAAAGAAGTGTCATAAGAGGAAGGCACTGCGACCTAAGCCATATTATGTATGTCTTGTATTTCAGCTCATAATCATCGGTGTCGGTAACATACAGCGTTATATTTCCGTCAGAATCCGTAGCATAATTTCTGATGCCTTTTTTTACATACAGGATATGCTGTGTGCCGAGAAGCGATAGCTTTTCGCCGCTGACAAAAAGGATTTTTCTGTTCTCGTTTTTGGCATTGAATTTATCTATTGCGCCGAGTATAAAATCGGCTCTTTCCCTTATAAAACGCTCAATCACAGCTATTGTAACAGCGGTTGACGCCGAAACGTGAACCGAGCCGTTGGGCTTTATCCTGAGGTTTATATTCTTTACCTTTTTCCGTGTAAGCTCATAGGTTATTTTTCTGTCGCCGACTGTTACAGTGTGGGTCATATTCTCTCCTTATGATTCTCCTGAAAAGCTGCCGTAAAAAGAATTCGCAGGGCTTTTAAATCTGCTCTGCGAATAATTTTTCTGCGTATATTTTATATAACCGTTTTATACCGTGATATTATTCTGCGGCTTCATCGTCACTGCTTGTATCATCTGAAGCGTACTTTGTATAAACGGAACAGGTCTTTGATGTTTTCTTTATGCCGTACTCACCTTCAACAAGCGGCTTGCCCCACTCAGTAGTGAGATCAATGCCTGCCCAGTCACGAGAAACGTCAAGATAGCTTACATCATCGCCGTTGCCCTTCCACGACCAAGCAAGGTATCCGATATTCTTCTCTGTTGAATACTGCATGATAGTATCATAAGCCACATTACCGTCCGAATGCTTCCAGCCGAACTCGCCGATAAGCAGACAGATATTGTTCTTTATAGCTGTATCTATCGTGTTCTTTACAGTTTCTTCATTCTTGCCTGCCGTACCATACATATGTACCGCAAACATCGTGTTGGCGTCCTTGTCGGCCTTCAATATTTCGTTTCCGTATTTGAGAACGCTGTCTGCACACTGTCCCCAGCCTGCGCTGTCGACTATCAGTGTATTCTCTATTCCTGCGTCACGCAGTTTCTTTACGGCATTGATATAAGCGTCACGCCACGTTTCAAGATCGTTATATGTTCCGTACCACTCGTTAGCTATATTGACGATAGTGTAAGCCTTGTTCTCGCCAAGCAGATCCTTCATTTCTATCCAGTAATCCACTGCGTGTTCAAGATAGGAAACTTCGTCCTTTCCTGCACCGTCATGTATTTCAAGTACGGCTATAAGGTTTTTCTTCTTGCATTTTCTGATAAGGCTCTTAAGCTCGGCTCTTGAGACCTTATCCCACTGATCGCCGTCGGAAAGTACAAGACGAACCGTATTTGAGCCGATATATTCTATACCCTCAAGCGCAGTGTCTGTATCGCTCTTAAACCAGGTATAAGCATGGTTTACTCCACGCATTACAAATTCTTCGCCGTAACCGTCTATCAGCTTTGTTCCGTCAACCTTGAAGCCGTCGGGCTTAGGAATCTCAACCTCTGCTGAGCTTACGCTGTCTGTCGATGCCTGTCCGTCACTGCTCTGTGCTGTTTCATTGCTGCAGCCTGCAAACAAAAAGCACATAACAGCACTCATAAATATTGCCGTTAATTTTTTCATCTTTATATCCTTTCGCAAAATCTGCCAAAATAATTACCATTAAAAAATCGTTTACATTATACTAAATATAATTCCGATTGTCAACCTTTAATTCAAAATTTTCAAGAAATGGGGCATATTTATTCGGAATAACAGGCTATTACTTTCTGACGGGCTGTTCTTGAAAAATCGTCTTTTATGTGCTATACTGAATAAATACGGCGTTTACGGCAATGTTCATATTGTATTCACATTTTAATTATACAATCAATCAGTTTCACACGGTCGGTTACGGAGGCATACGGATGGCAGAAAATTACGATAACGGCGACAAGGACCGCAGAGAGCTTCTCAAGCTGAAGCAGGGGCTTGTTGACGAAAAGGACAGCAATATAAAAGAAACCGGCTATGATGTGCGAATGGCGCAGACTCCGGGAGAAAAAACGAAGAATTTTCTTTGGTACCATAAGGTTATGATAGTTGTCGGTATTTTGCTGATAGCACTCGCAGCAGTTATCTATGCGGAGTTCTTTGTAAAGAAAAAGCCGGATATTACAATTTACAGCCTCGGAAATTACGCTATGTCCATCCGCACGGGATTTGAAGAAGGAATGTCGGCTTATACTCCGGACTTTGATAACAACGGCGAGCATAACGTAACCATAGATCAGGCTGTACCGGATCAATATCTCGGTGACGTGGATCTTTTCGACCAGATAAAAAACGGTAAATGTCAGGTATTTATCGGCAAGGAGAGCGAGCTTAAGGACACTTATAACAGCTTCAAAAACGCCTACGGACAGCCGATATTCAGCGATCTGTCCGAAATAACCGGCGAGAGCGGTTATCTTATAAATCTAAAAAACACGGCATACGGCAAAAGGATGCAGATCTACTCAACGGAAATCTATGTTGCGGTACGCTGTACGGACGATGAAAGCGAACGCAATGCCATGCAGTTTGTAAAGAATCTGTATGACGGCGTATATTACAAGCAGAACTAAAAATATGATGAACTTCAGAAAACGAAATTCAGGAAGGGTTCCCGATGTCAAAAGAAAGTGATGAAAAAAGAGAGCTTCTCAAGCTGAAGCAAGGAATTATCAGCGAGAGCGAAGTTATAGAGCAGGATGTTCACGAACAGCCCGAAAAGCAGACTGTTGCCAAGAAAATCGACAACTTTTTCTTCCGCAATAAATGGTTTGTTGCGGCAGGCGCATTTTTTGCGGCTGTAGGATTTTTCCTTGTATATCAGGCGGTCACCCGTGAACAGCCCGATCTGACCGTTATACTTGCGGTATCGGATACGTCAAAAGCTCCGGGCCTTTATCAGAAGGTCAACGATATTGAGCTTGCGCTTGAAAAATACTGTCCCGACTTTGACGGCAACGGATATGTTCACGTTGCGGTTTACAGCATAGATCTCACAAAGTCCGGCAATATGCAGTATATCCAGTCAAACACAGCCAAATTCTACGGTGAAATAGAACGTGGCGTTGCTGAGCTGTATATATGCGACGCCGATCTGCTTACAGGCGAAACGTCAACGGAGGACTACGACTCCGATGAGAATACGATAGCACTGACGTATGAAAATATGTTCAGCGATATAGGCAAGGCTCTCAAAATGCCCGAATATAACGGCAAGCTCAGGATAGATCTTAAAGATACGGGATTTGTGTATGACGCAAAGTGGGAAAATTCCTGCCCTGATACGCTTGCGTTCTCAGTAAGACGTGAAGAACCGGGTATGGTAAGCTACTCAAAATCGGAAGAATATCAAAAGCGTGCAAAAGAAGTGCTTAAGAACATTCTGACAGGCAACAAGGTAAATGATACAGAGGTCGGCAGCTCGACCGTGCAAGGAGAATAACTATGGACTATTACAGTAAATCAGGCAGACAACCGTTTTTCAAACTGCTTTTATCGGGACTTTTATTTATGGTGTTCGGAAATCTTCTCTGCACTATCGTTACTGTTTCGACAGCACCGTTTATGAATTTTGAGTTTTTCAAGGTGATAGTATTTATATTTACGCTTATTATATTCTATTCGCTGATGTTCACGGCAGGATACCGTGACGGCGACAGAGAGCAGAAATATGTCAGACTTCACAAGGCAGAGCCGCCCAAGGAAAGCAAATGGGTGCTTATCGGCATAATCCTTATGGCGATAATGTTCGTACCGTCACTGCTCCTGCTTCTTGACAAGCTGTGCGGATGGTATTTCGATATGACATTCATACACAGGATAATAGACGGCCTTGTCTATCCCCTGTCGCTGATGATAGTTCCCGAAAACACAATTGATTCTATGGATATATTCGTGCCGTTCATCTATATGCTGTGCTACGCAGGTATACCGGCAGCAACGCATCTCGGATACTATTTCGGATATACGCAGAAATTCAACAAGGATGATATAATGTATCAGTAATTATACCGCAAGATACAGAAAACCGCTGTTCGCTTATAAACGGACAGCGGTTTTACTTATACGATTATGGTTTTGCTCAATGCTTGCAGCCGTGCTCACCGCAGGTGTGACCCTCGCCGTGATTATGACCGCCGTCATGGTGTGAGCAATGCACCGCCGGGTTAAACTCAAGCGTTCCCGAAAGCAGAGCCTTTACCGCACTGTCCGCATCGCCTGTAACACCGCCGTACAGCTTGATTCCTGCATCGGCAAGCGCATTCTTTGCTCCCTCGCCTATTCCTCCGCAGATAAGCGTATCGACATTGTTCAGCTTAAGGAAGCCTGCAAGCGCTCCGTGTCCGCTGCCGAGCGTGGGGATAATGCTTTCGTTTTTGATGCTGTTATCCTCGACCTCGTACACCTTGAACATTTCCGTATGACCGAAATGCTGAAAAATCTGTCCGTTCTCATAAGTTACCGCTATTTTCATCTTTTCCTCTTTTCCGTCCGTAAGGGCTGTTTGATAATATCATTATATCACTTATCCGCTTTTATATCAAGCGGCTGTTTCGATGCCGATAATACTGTCACACATAGAATTCAGCCATATCTTCAAGTCTGAGACACGCAAGCCTTCCGCCAAAAGCCGCTCCGCAGTCGATCACTATATTATTGTGAGAGTGATATATTTCCCACTTGCCGCTTATCAACTTTGTAGGAGTATGTCCCGAAACGATGTAAACGCTGTCATCGTCAAAATATTGCCGTTCATAGTCGGGACGCAGTTCAAGCAGTTCGTAAAGAGAGTACTCGGATATCTTCTTGTCTTTTCGGAAATTTCCAAGCCCTGCGTGTACAAGAACAAATGTACTAACTCCTATATCTATCGCTTCATAAGCATAAAGGCTATCGATGAAATCAAGTACACGCTGTTGCTTGTCCGGCGGCAATGCAATGAGCCGGTTTATAGTCGGAATGCCGCCGTTATGTTTATATATAGCAAGTTCAACCAGAAAATCATTATCAAAAGAAGCTGTATTTTCATCGGTAATTTCAGCGGTCAACCTACGCAGGAAGTCCCTTGCCATCACCTCGTGATTTCCGAGAAGCACAGTGATGTTCGGCTTGTCCATAACATATTCCAGTATATCGACAGGGCGTTCCCCACGGTCGATTATATCACCTATAATAAACAGTTCATCGCTGTCTGAGAAATCAATCTTTTCCAGCATTGCGATGAATCTATCATACATACCGTGCAGGTCGCTCATAACGTAGGTCATATCTTTTCCTTTCTTTATAAACCAAAAACAAGGTGATATAAAGTATAGCACAAAAGCAAGCGGTTTTCAAATAAAAAACACCTCCCGACTTTACAGCCGCTGCAGAGTGTATATTTATAGCAGACTTAAACAGCGAGAATTAAAAATGTCCGTTTATCATATTCCCGCAAAAAAGATTAAAACGTTTACACAACCGTTTTTCTACTATATACCCAAAAACGCAAGTAAATGAAAACTGAAAATCGTTAATATTTAAGCATCCGACTTGTTGACTACACGGTTTTATTATGATAAAATATTTTTTGGAGATATTCGTGAAAAAGACGGTTGTAGAGCACTTGAGTTAGTCGTAGCTAATTAAGTTAGTAATATATAATACGGTTAGTTATTGCTAATTAAGCAGTGCTGTACAATCTGTGTGAACGGAGCAATATGAAAGGAAAAATGTAAAATGTTTCTTACTGTCAAAGAGATAAGAAAGCACTTCGGTGAGGGCGACAGCCGTGTTGAAGTGCTGAACGGAATTGATGCCGAAATCGAAAAAGGAGAAATATGCGTACTGCTCGGTCCGTCCGGCTCGGGCAAGTCCACCCTTCTGAATATCATAGGAGGTATCGACAGTGCCGACAGCGGATATATTGCCATAAACGGCGAAAAGACCGCAGATATGAACGAGAAAAGGCTGACGCTGTATCGCAGGAAGCACCTCGGATATATCTTCCAGCAGTACAATCTCATACCCAACCTCAACATCAAGGAGAATGTTGAAATCGGTGCATATCTGAGCGACAATCCGCTTGACACGGATGAAATACTGAAAACGCTCGGTCTTTACGAGCATCGTCACAAATTGCCGAATCAGCTTTCGGGCGGTCAGCAGCAGAGAACGGCAATAGGCAGAGCGATAATCAAAAATCCGGATATTCTGCTTTGCGACGAGCCTACCGGTGCGCTTGACTACAAGACCTCAAAGGATATACTCAAGCTGATAAGCGATGTAAACAAGAAGTTCGGCAATACAGTCGTAATGGTTACCCACAATGACGCTATCAAAAATATGGCGGACAGGGTAATAAAGCTGCGTGACGGCATGATAAGAAAGAATTATCTCAATGAAAACAAGATCGCCGCAGAAGATCTTGACTGGTAAGGAGGATAACGATGAGAAATCCTCTTGTTAAACGTCTGCCGAGCGAATTCAAAAACGAGCTTGGCAAATATATTGTAATCTTTTTATTCATGGCGCTTTCGGTATCTTTTGTATCGGGCTGGAGTGTTGCAGGCGGAAGTATGGCAACGGCTTATGATGAAAGCTTTGAAAAGTACAATATAGAGGACGGTAATTTCGAGCTTTATGCAAAGGCTGATGATGAGCTTATAAAGGCTGTTGAGGACAGCGACAGGTTTGATGCGAAGATATACGAAAACTTCTATGTTGAATTTCCGACAAAGGAAGTTGACAGCACACTGCGTATATTCAAAAAGCGTACCGATATAAACCTTGAATGCCTTATGGACGGCGAATTCCCGTCAAGCGACAGCGAAATTGCCATCGACAGAATGTATGCTGACAACAATAGCCTTAAAGTCGGCGACAAGCTGACGCTTCATGGCAAAGAATACAGGATATGCGGACTTGTCGCACTGTCGGACTACAGCGCACTGTTTTCAAGCCCATCGGATATGATGTTCGATTCGATAAAATTCGGTGTTGCGATAGTGACAGCAGATACATTCGGTACATATCCGGAGGATAAGCTGCATTATGTCTATTCGTGGAAATATGCCGAGCGTCCCGCCGATAATACTGAGGCAAAGTCGCTGTCGGAGGACTTCCTTGAAAAGCTGTCCGAAGAAGCTCCGAAATATATGAATGCGGTCACCGGCTACATCCCCGAATATATAAATCAGGCGATAATCTTCACGGGCGATGATATTAAGGGCGATACAGTCTTTGTACAGATGTTCCTTTATATAATCGTGGTAATTATCGCATTCATCTTTGCGATAACCACGTCAAACACCATCGCAAAGGAAGCGGGCGTTATAGGTACGCTCCGTGCTACCGGCTATACAAAGTGGGAGATAGTAAGGCACTACCTTACCCTTCCTATGCTGGTTGTATTTGCAGGTGCGGTTGTCGGAAACATACTCGGCTACACGGTTTTAAAGGACTATGCGGCAAGCGCATATTACGGAAGCTACAGCCTGCCGACCTACGTTACGCTGTGGAATCCGCAGGCATTTATAAACACAACGGTAATACCTATAATAATCGTATTCATTATCGACCTGTTGATGCTGACAAGAAAGCTGAGCCTGTCGCCGCTTCAGTTTATCCGTCACGACCTTTCACGCAGAAAGAAGAAAAAGGCGTTCAGGCTTAACACCAGAATCGGCATTATGAAGCGTTTCAGACTGCGTGTACTGTTCCAGAATATGCCTAACTACATTATGATGATCATAGGCGCACTGCTCGGTAACGTTCTTGTGATGTTCGGACTTGTTTTAGGTCCTGTGCTTGACAACTATCAGCAGGAGATAACCTCCAATCTGCTTGCGGATCACCAGTATCTTCTGAAGGCTCAGGTCGAAACGGAAAACAAGGACGCTGAAAAGTTTTCCGCAACAACTCTCAAAACTATCGAGGGTGCGCTCAAAAGCGAGGAAATAACCGTTTACGGCATTGCTAAAAACAGCAGATACGTTGACTTGCCGCTCGGTGACAACGAGGTTTATATTTCAAATGCCTACTCGGAAAAACACGGTATCAAAGCAGGCGATGAAATAACGCTCAGGGAACAGTTCGGCTCAAAGGAATATAAGTTCAGGGTGGGCGGAATTTACTACTACCCGTCAACGCTTACGGTATTTATGGACAAGGACGCATTCAATGAAAAGTTCGACTGCGATAAAGACTATTTCACGGGCTATTTCTCGAAGTCGGAAATAAGCGATATAGACGACCTTTATATTGCGACCGAGATAACGGTTGACGATCTTACAAAGGTATCACGTCAGCTTACAAGGTCGATGGGCAATATGATGAATATCTTTGTCTTTTTCGGCGTTATAATGTATGTGCTGATAATCTATCTGCTGTCCAAGATAATAATCGAAAAGAACGCACAGTCCATTTCTATGACAAAGATACTCGGATACAGGAACAGTGAGATAAACGGCATATATATTGTGACCACCGCTATTGTAACGGTTGTCACACTGCTTGTAACCATACCGTTGTCAGACTATCTGCTCGGTCAGCTGTTCGTCTTCTTCATGCGTGATTATCCGGGCTGGCTTCCCTACAGGTCTTTTGTTCCGGTATATGTAAAAACCGCTCTTATCGGCATCGGTTCATTTGCCGTTATCGCACTTGCTCTTACAAGAAAGATAAAGAAAGTGCCTCTTGCCGACGCTCTCAAGAATGTAGACGAATGACGGCAGTATAGCCGGTAAAACGCCGTTTTTACCGCATTTACCGATAATATATCACTTCCGCTGTTTGCCTGATGGCAGACGGCGGATTTTTTATCGCATTGCGATTACAAATCCCGTCAGACGCACAGAAACACTTTACAGTTATTTTTCTTGACATCACAGCGTAAAAATAATATAATAAACAATGGCGGAGTGTGTGAAAATTCCGTCCGATGTTTAATTTTAATCAAACCGAAAGGTAAGAACGACCTTGTTTATTGATATAAACGATTTAAGAATAAACTATATTGACGAGGGCGAAGATAACGGCAGAGGGGTAATGCTCCTGCTTCACGGCTGGGGCAGTAATATTACGCTGTTCAAAAATATTGTCGATATGCTGTCGCCTCATATGAGAGTGGTTGCGCCCGATATGGCGGGCTTTGGCGAAAGCGACGAGCCGAAAAAGCCGTGGTGCGTTGACGATTATGTTGACTTCATCGGCACATTCTGCAAAAAGCTCGGAATCGTACCTACCGTTGTACTCGGACACAGCTTCGGCGGCAGAGTTATAATAAAGGCTGTTACCCGTGAAAAGCCCGTGCTGACACCCGAAAAGATAATTCTTACGGACAGTGCCGGAATCAAGCCGAAACAGAGCGTATCCTCAAAAATCAGGACACGGACATATAAAATGGGCAAGGCGGTAATGAGTACCGCACCTATGAAAAAGCTGTTTCCCGATGCCGTTGAAAATATGAGGAACAAGCGGGGCAGTGCAGATTATCTTGCGGCATCGCCTGTAATGAGGGCAACGCTTGTAAAGGTAGTAAACGAGGACTTGACTTATCTCCTGCCCGAAATAAAGCAGTCTACCCTGCTTATATGGGGAGATAAGGACGATGCTACTCCCCTGTCTGACGGGGTTAAAATGAGCGAGCTTATAAAAGACAGCGGACTTGTTACTATCGAAGGTGCGGGACACTATGCTTTTCTTGAGGGCTGGTACACATTCTCAAGAGTATTGGCGTCATTTCTTGACATTAATTAAAACAGAACGGAGAATTTATTTTGGATATTTTACGTTTAATCGCCGTTGCCGTACTCGGTATGGCACTCGGCGCATCGTGCGGACTTAATTTTATACACTATATGCATATGTTCCAGCTGAACTCCTATCACGCCGATGAGCAGTTCAGGTGGATAGGAAAGAATATAAAAGATGTTATAATGCGCCATGTGTTTACGATAGGTGCGATACTTACATTTATTATATGCGGCGAAACAAATGCGTCCACCTGCTTTATAGCGGCGGCTTTTCTGTTCCTTGGCATTGTGTTCTCTGCGCCGAAAAAGGCAAAGAAAAAGCTGGTGTTCACTCCGAGAGTAATGAGAATGACGGTGACATCTGTTATCCTTTATGTACTTTTGATCCTGCTTGTATTCCTGACGCTCGGAATGGGTTACGCTTCGCTTGCAATAACAATGTGCGTACAGATTTTAACGCTTGTTATGGCGATGATTGCAAACCTTATAAATAAGCCGATCGAACTTATGATAAACCGTCATTATATCAATGACGCAAAGCGTATAATAAACGGTCTTCCCGACCTTACCGTAGTAGGACTTACAGGAAGCTACGGCAAAACAAGTACAAAGTTCTACCTTGAAAAGCTGCTCGGCGCAAAGTACAACGTGCTTATGACCCCCGAAAGCTACAACACGACTATGGGTGTTGTAAAGGTGGTGCGTGGACAGCTTAACGCAACGCACGAAATATTCCTGTGCGAAATGGGCGCTAAGAATGTCGGCGAAATCAAGGAAATCTGCGATATAGTAAAGCCGAAGCACGGAATCATCACGTCGATAGGCCCTCAGCATCTCGAAACATTCAAGTCAATCGACAATATAATAAAGACAAAATTCGAGCTTGCCGACAGCCTTCCCGATAAGGACGGCATTATATTCCTCAATTACGATAACGAATATATAGCAAAGCACGAGTGCAATAAGAACAAGGTGACCTATTCGCTCGGCGGCGGCACGGATTATTATGCGGACAATATTTCCGTCAGCGAGAACGGCACACAGTTCACGGTTCACAACGGTAATGAAGAAAAGCAGTTTACGACAAAGCTCATCGGCAGTCACAACGTACAGAATATAGTCGGTGCAATAGCCGTTGCAAATACGCTCGGCGTTCCGTTTGCTGACCTTGTTATGCCCGTCAAGCGTCTTGAATGCGTTCCGCACAGATTGCAGATAATCAAGGGTACAAACAAGACGATAATAGACGACGCTTTCAATTCAAATCCTACAGGCGCAAAGGCGGCTCTTGATACGCTCGCCGTATTCGACGGCTTTAAGATACTTGTTTCTCCGGGAATGGTGGAGCTTGGCGAAAAGGAATACGAGCTTAACAAGCGTTTCGGAGAACAAGCGGCTGAAATTTGTGACTTTGTTATCGCAGTAGGCGAACGTCAGGCAGTGCCGATAGTTGACGGTCTTAAGGCAAAGGGATACCCCGAAGAAAAGACATATGTTGCAAAGAATCTGAACGAGGCTCTTGCAAAGGTTGAAAATATAAAGACAGGCGGAGAAAAGAAGATAGTTCTTCTTGAAAACGATCTGCCGGATAATTATTGATATTGTGTAAAGCAAAGGTTTAAAACAAGGGAGATATTATGGACATATTTTGCGATTACTGCGGAGCAAAGCTGGATGTAGAACATGAAAACTGCTGTACACAGTGCGGCGCACCGTTTGACAACAATGCGGGTGTAAAAGCATACCGTGAGGAAAAGAAAAGGAAAGAGGAAGAATACAGACGCAGACAAGAGATGCGTCAGAATGAGTATAATGCCTCACAACAGCCGTCACAGAGCAATGTAAACAGCTCTCGGAATAACGCTTCTCAGCAGCAAAAAATCGTAAAGACAATTATAACGGTTTTCATTATAATGTTCTTTGCACCTACGGTAATAGGTATCATTATTTCCGTAATCGGCGGAATCTTCTCGGTAATCGGCGACAACATCGGTGACAACTTTGACAACAACGGTTACATAGAAGAAATCTCATTTGCAGAAGAATCCTCAGCAACTCAGGAGGTACAGCGTGTAAACTTCAACGAAACCGCTCAGACAGACGAATACAGCTTTATCTGCGATGAGGTTTTCAGAACGGATATTATGTACGGCGGAGCGGATAAGGGCTATATGTATGTTGCGTTCCACCTGAAAGTCAAGAACACAACAGATGAAAAGCAGTGGCTTTCCAATGACCTTAATTGCGTCTATGACGGCGATATAGGCTGCGACAGAGCATGGGGCTTTGACGAAGGAAAGAGCTTCAGCACTTCAGTGGCTCTCTCCGCAGGGATCGGCTCGGACGGCTATGTCTGCTACATAGTTCCCGAAAAAGCAAAGAGCGTTGTACTTTCATACGGCGATTACGTCAGAGTGAATATTGACCTGAGAGATCTCAGCTACAGGACGGAAAGCTCACAAACAAGCACAGATAATACTTAATTGACATAAAGAAAGGATAAGAACATGAAAATCAGAGTAGGTGTATTTTTCGGAGGAAAAAGCGTTGAGCATGAGGTATCCATCATATCCGCACTTCAGGCTTGCAATTCCATAAACAAGGATAAGTACGAGGTGATACCCGTATACATTACAAAAAACAATGAAATGTATGTCGGAGAAAAAATAGGAAACATCGCATCATACAGGAATCTGAAATCGCTTCTCAAGGAAAGCCGGAGGGTAATACTTGTAAATGACGGCGGAAAGGTACAGCTTGTGCTTTATCCTGGAAAGAGATTCGGCAACAACGTATATGCAACGATAGACGTTGCGTTCCCTATAGTACACGGTACGAACGTTGAGGACGGCGTATTTCAGGGATATTTACAGACAATCGGCGTTCCTTATGTCGGCTGTGATGTAATATCATCTGCTGTAGGTATGGATAAGTATGTTATGAAAACCGTATTCAAGGATAACGGCATACCCGTCCTTGATGGAACGGTAATCCATATAAGCGACTACGCAAAGGACGCAGACGCTGTAAAGGCGGATATTAAGGCGAAGATAGCATATCCGCTTATAGTAAAGCCGATAAATCTCGGCTCAAGCGTAGGAATTATGATAGCGCACAATGACGAACAGCTTGACGAAGCGCTTGACAACGCATTTACCTATGCTTCAAAGCTGCTTGTCGAGCCTGCTATAACAAACCTCAAGGAAATCAACTGCTCGGTATGCGGCGACTATGCTACCGCTCACGCATCAGAATGCGAAGAGCCTGTAAACACCGATGAAATATTAAGCTACAAGGATAAGTATATTGCAGGCGATAAGGGCGGTAAGTCAAGCGGTATGGCAACGCTCAAGAGAAAGATACCTGCCGATATATCCGATGAAACAAGAGAGCAGATACGCACCCTTGCGGTAAAGGCGTTCAAGTGTCTTGGCGCATCGGGTACGTCAAGAATCGACTTTATGATAGATATGGACAACGGCAACGTTTATCTGAATGAAATCAACACGATTCCGGGCAGCCTTGCGTTCTATCTGTGGGAGCCTGTCGGCGTGAAGTATTCCGAGCTTTTAGACGAGATGATTTCGCTCGCATTAAAGCGTGAACGTGAAAACAAGGCTCTGACATTCAGCTTTGACACCAACATTCTTGACGGATTTACAGGCGGTAAGCTCGGCGGAACAAAGGGCGGAAAGCTGTAATCACGGCAAACTGTCAAAATTATAGGTGAGTGGGCTCGCCCCTCCCGTATTCAACTGCTTTTCTGAAACGAAAAATTCGGCAGGAATAAAAAGGAGAAGTATGAAAAAAGCATATATAATCAATCTTAAATACGGTATCTGGGAAAATCAGCTCTGGCTTGAAGCCGATGATAACGAGGTAATGCAGGAAAAGTGGGAAATAGCAAAAGCAAAGCTCACCGATGTTGCAACGGCTTGTCAAAGCTCGGGTGATTACTTCAACAAGGCGATAGAGCATTTCTCGCAGTACGGCTTTTCAAGAATACAGAAGTGAGCCACCGATGAAAGAAATAAAGGTTACAAAAAACGACAGCGGTCAGCGTATTGACCGCTTTTTGTCTAAATCGTTTCCGCTGGGGCAGGGGCAGATTTGTAAGCTCGCCCGTAAGAACTGCATAAAGCTAAACGGCAAGAAATGCAAGCCCGACACGCATATTGCGGAAAACGACATAATAAAGCTGTTTATCCCCGATGAAATGCTGATACCGAAAGCAAAGTCGGACCCCGATGATTTCACTGCGGTAAGCGATAAGATAGACATTGTCTACGAGGACGAAAACATTCTGCTTGTGGATAAGCCTGTCGGAATGGTAGTCCACGAGGACGAGAGCGGCGACAGCGACACGCTTATAAACCGCATCAAGAGCTATCTTTATCACAAGGGCGAATACAGACCGGAAAACGAACTTTCGTTTGCTCCGGCACTGTGCAACCGCATAGACCGCAACACCTGCGGTATAGTGATTGCGGCGAAAAATGCCGAATCGCTCAGAATACTCAATCAGAAGATAAGGGACAGGGAGCTTACAAAGCTGTATCTGTGCATTGCCTGCGGTAAGGTAACTCCCGACAGCGCAACGCTTACCGCATATCTTGAAAAGAACAGCGACACCAACACGGTAAAAATCAGCGACAAAAAGACAAAAAGCAATCTCACGATAAAGACAAAGTACAAGGTCATAGCGTACAACGGCGAAAACTCGCTGTTAAAGGTCGACCTGCTCACAGGCAGAACGCATCAGATAAGAGCGCACCTTGCGTATATCGGTCACGCTCTGCTCGGTGACGGAAAATACGGGAACAACAAGCTGAACAAAAAGTACGGCTTCAAATATCAGGCACTGTGCAGTTATGAGCTGCAGTTTAAATTCACTACCGATGCCGGCTGTCTTTCCTATCTTGACGGAAAATGCTTCAAAGCAAAAGCACCCGATTTTGTTAAAATGTTCGGCGGTAACATTAAGCTCTGACTGAGTGCCGTTCAGCCCGAAAACTGTATTACGGACAAAAATGCAGGAATTTTAAAAAAATCCGAAAAAAGTGTTGACAAAACTAAAAATCCGTGCTATAATATCATAGCACGATACGGAGAGGTATCGAAGTGGTCATAACGAGGCGGTCTTGAAAACCGTTTGGGGGCAACCCCACAAGGGTTCGAATCCCTTCCTCTCCGCCATATAAAGACACCATTGAAATCTGAACCCTTAAGTTCGGAGTCAATGGTGTTTTTATTATAAAATCCAGTATTTATGCGGCTTTTCGAGGTCGCATTTTCTTTTTGCCAGCTGGACTAAAAACAGAAAAACTGAAATTCGGCAATTAGAAGATTAAAAAGCAAACCTTTTCGAACCTATCAGTCTATCTGCACGTGTCTCATAAATCCCCTAATTTCAAGGCGTATTCCTCTTCCTTTTGTTCGGGAGTCTTGTATTGCAGTTTCCTGTGCGGACGTTTCATATTGTAGAAAATTATGTACTTGTCCACCGCACTTCGGAAGTCTGCTTCTGAACGGTACTTCGTGCGATACAGTTCCTCGCGCTTCAAGGAAGCAAAGAACGATTCCATTACAGAATTGTCGTACGGCACGTGCGCACGCGAAAAAGAGTGCGTAATGTGCAGTGACCGCATATAGTCGTTCATCGCTTTGAAACGGTAGTTACCGCTACGGTCGGTATGGAAAACCAAACTTGAATCCGGCTGACGTGCTTTATATGCAATTTGAAAGGTTGATTTTACAAGCTGTGTGCTGTTGGTCTTGCTGATCTTATATCCCACGACCATACGGGAGAACAGGTCGATAATCACGCAAATATAATAAGCGTTTTCGCCGTACTTAAAATAGGTAACATCACTAACCCACACTTCGTTCGGTTTGCACGTGTCAAACTCTTGGTTAAGGTGGTTTTTGTATTTGCGGCCTTCGTCCTCGTATAATTTCTTCGCCGACTGACGAATGCTGACTAACCCCATATCACGCATAAGCGTGCGCACCATTTCGTTGCTGACTTTGAATCCTTCACTTTTCATGACTGCCGCAATTTTAGCGGCACCGAAGATCTGATTGCTTTCGTCGTAAATCTCCTGTATGCGAAGCCGTAGTTCTTCCCGACGTTTCACATACCACGTGTTGTCTTTCTTGTTGCGGAGAACGTGGTTATAAAATGTTCCTCGGGGAATGTCAAACGCATCACAGATCACGTGCACGTTATATTTTCCGTAAAGCTGCTCGGCAGCATATAACCGTTGCCTCAATGGCGCTCTCGGCGTGCAGGGTGCAGATTTGAGAATTTCAACGATGCTCTCCAAACGTGCGACCTTGTTTTCGAGTAAATGGAAATTGCGGATGTCCACCTTTCTCCTATTGGCAGCGTTTTGTTCCTCTTGATAAATGCGTAGCCAACTGTAAAAGGTACTCTTGGGTATACCGGTGTCAGCAAGGATATGTGCAGACGGCTCACCGGATATAACACGGTCAATGACCGCTTGCTTTTCTTCTTGGGTGTATGTTCTCATATTTTCAACTCCTATATTGAATGCATTGAAATAATTTTACGACATTTTCTGTAGGAATTGAAAGAAATGTGGAAATATGATATAGTTAGAAAAACAATCATTTTTATTTGATAAAAAGATTCACGACTTTTTATTAATTATAAGACCAACGCCGGAAAAAACGTACTTAATGGGTGAAAGCGCTTTTAGGTCTGACAAGGGAGGTGAACAACATGGATGATCTGAGAATCATAGAACTCTACTTTGAACGGGATGAGCAGGCAATCAAGGAAACGGATGCAAAGTACGGCAAGCTCTGCCACAGTATTGCCTATAACATTCTGAACAATCACGAGGATTCGGAAGAATGTGTCAACGATACATACGTGGGAGTGTGGAATGCAATTCCGCCTACAAGACCGAGTAATTTTATGTCCTTTGTCTGTAAGATTGCGAGAAACCTGTCTCTGAAGCGGTTGGAGTTTATGAAGCGTGAAAACGGTCAGCGGATGTAATGTTGTCCCTGGATGAACTGGAATCGGTACTGCCGGATGATCGGTATGCCCCCGACGTGAGTGACGAGGACGTAGGCAAACTGGTCAGCCACTTCCTGCGCACACAAAAGGAGGACGTGCGAAATGTCTTTATCCGGAAATATTTCTACTTCGATTCTATCGGAGAAATTGCAGAGCGCTTTGGGTTTACCAAAAGTAAGGTCAAAAATATGTTGTTCTACACCCGAAACAAACTAAGGGACTATCTCATTAAGGAGGGCGTTGAAATATGAAAATACCGAGATTTTCCAATGCCATCGGTAACCTCGATGAGGATCTTGTCGAGGCGGCAGCAGAATGCAAGAAAAAACAAAATCATTTGCTCAAATTGGGTTCAATAGCAGCCTGCTTTGCCGTGATCATTGTTGTAGGCGCGCTTGTTCTTCCATCGCTTTTAGGCGGCGAACCTACACCAGGAGGCACAAACGATAGGTATAAAGACATTAACATTATGGCAGACGAATCAGAAATTGTATGGCCATGGGAATATCAAACCGTTTTTGAGAAATACACTGAAGTAACAATTGACGGTATTGTATACCGAAGTCACGGTCGCCTTGTGTCTGAAGAACTCCTTGGCGATTTGATTGGAACATATACCGTATTGGGCATTGACGAAATTGAAGGAGATAGATACACTGAAAAATTTGAAGTGTATCAGTTAAAATATGCCGATAAGAGCCAGCTTGTCGCCGTGAGGATGGAAGGTAGTTGTTATACCTTCAAGAGGGATAATTATGAACCTCCGCACACGCTCGGTGAGCTCTTCAAGCTGGTAGACCTCCCAAAAGCAATTGAATTGAAGCGGTTCTCTGTAAACGGCGACAGTCCGAACAAAAAACACTATACACTGAGCAATGATGACTATGTATGGGAAGTTCTTGCCGGATGCGAAAATGCACCATTTGTTGAGGATGAGAAATGGGTTGCACATGATAGAGAGTATTACAGTTTTACGATCACATCTGAAACTCTCGGCGTATATAAAGTTGCCATGTATGTTACTGTAGATGGCTATCTGTGGACAAACGCTTTTAATTACCAATACCTCTTCAATATCGGAGAAG
>ENA-OWRJ01002102-OWRJ01002102.1-human-gut-metagenome-genome-assembly--contig:-NODE-2102-length-18187-cov-3.555592_pt1 | contig 18187 bp, 9 predicted proteins | sample MGYA00248269_ERZ651897 | MGnify/ENA primary metagenome ERZ651897 (study PRJEB26924, sample SAMEA4378252) | human gut metagenome | biome: human gut; feature: human-associated habitat; material: faeces...
TTGACGGAGAGCCTGTTATATACCAGCGGAGCATTCGAGGCGCTCGAGCCGTGGGAACAGCGCGAGATCATGCGCTTGGTCGGTAAGTTCTCCCATGTTCTTAACGAAGAGTGCGAGGCATTTAAACGGCAAGTGGCCGCCGAGAACGAGGCTGACGATAAGGGAGAAGGGGAGACATGCGACTCTTAATGAGATTTATGAGGCCGTATCGCGGGCTGATTGCGGTGACGCTGTTTGTACTGCTGATAGATAACGTCGGCACGCTGCTGGTGCCTACAATGTTGGCGAATATGGTCAATACTGGTATCACGACGGGTGATATCGACTGCATCTTGCGCAACGGCGTGTATATGCTCATCGCGACCGGCATGGCCAGTGGCGGCGCGGTGCTGGGCTGCTATCTTTCGGCCCGTCTGGCGGCCAATGTGGCCTGCGACATTCGCAACGCCGTCTACGATAAGTCGCTCGAGCTGTCCGCCAGCGACTTTGAGCGCTTTGGTACGGGTTCGATGATCACGCGCTCGCTCAACGACATCAACGTGATCCAGCAAGCGATCCTGCAGACGATTCAGCTGGTGTTACCGGTACCGTTCTTGGCCGTGGCGGGCATCATCTTTGCCTGGTTTATCGATCCTGCCATGGGCACGCTGCTGGGCGTGGTCGTTGCGATCTTGCTGGTGGCGGCGGTCTTTACCGTTGCCAACGCCGCGCCGATCTTTATGCGCCTGCAGAGCTTTATCGACCGCATGAACGTGGTGCTGCGCGAGAACATCGTGGGCGTGCGCGTCATCCGTGCATTTAACAAGGAGCGCCACGAGGAGCAGCGCCTGGACGAGGTGTTTAGCGATTACGCAGCCAATGCCATCAAGGTCAACCACCTGTTTGTGGGTCTCGACAGCTCCAGCTTCTTTTTGATGAATATCGCCGAGGTGGCGGTGCTGTGGGTGGGCGGCAACCGCGTGGGCGTCCATGCCATGCAAATCGGCAGCATCTCGGCCGTGCTGGAGTACGCGATCCTGATCCTGTTCTTTGTGATGATGGCGCAGGTGGTGGTGCTGACGCTTCCGCGCGCCGCGGCGTGCCTCAACCGTGCGCAGCAGGTGCTCGAAATCGAGCCGAGCATCGTGGACGGCAAGGCTGCGCTGGGCGACGGGGCACCTGAATCCGCAGGCGGCGCCGACGCGGTGGCCGTGTTCGACCACATGTCGTTCCGTTTTGACGATGCCGACGAGGACACCCTGTGCAACCTGAGTTTTGCCTGCCGCCGTGGACAGACGACCGCGATCGTGGGCTCGACGGGCTCGGGCAAGTCAACGGTGGCCAAGCTCTTGCTTCGCTTCCACGATGCCACGAAGGGCACCATTCGCCTGAACGGCATCGATCTGCGCGACCTTTCGCAAGACGACATCCGCGGGCGTATCGCCTATGTTCCGCAGAAGGCATGGCTGTTCTCGGGTACGGTGGCGAGCAACCTGCGCTTTGGTAACGAGGGTGCGACCGAGGCTGACATGCTCCATGCGCTGGAGGTTGCCCAGAGCACCTTTGTGCTCGACCAGCCCCAGGGGCTCGATACGCCGGTGGCCCAGGGCGGCACAAACTTCTCGGGTGGTCAGCGCCAGCGCCTGGCGATTGCCCGCGCACTCATGAAACATGCCGATCTGTATATCTTCGACGACAGTTTTTCGGCTCTGGACTTTAAGACCGATGCGGCACTGCGCCATGCGCTGCAGGGCGAGACGTGCGATGCCGCGGTGCTCATCATCGCCCAGCGCATCTCGACTATTTTGCATGCCGATCAGATTGTGGTGCTCAAGGACGGTGAGGTCGTGGGTCTAGGCACGCACGACGAGCTCATGGAAACCTGCGAGGTGTACCGCGCTATCGCGGAATCGCAGATGAAGGGAGGTGAGTAGCATGACCGAGGAGTTCAAGAAGCAGAGCATCGCCGATGACGCCGCGGCTGCAGAGACAGTCGAGGAGACGGGCGCCACGCCCGACCTGGACGAAGACGCCAAGGCAGCGGCGGAGCGCGAAGCTCGCCGCCAGGCGCTCTACGAGGAAAACGAGCGCGCCGAGGACGAGCGCACCCGCGCCGAGGCGGAGCGCATGCGTGACGTTGACGACGAGGACGAGGACGAGACGCCCCGCGACACCTGGGCGACGGTGCGCCGCCTGTGGAGCGAGGCCGCCGGCGACCATTGGCGCTTCTATATCGTGTTCGCGAGTATCGTGTTCTATGCCATCTTTAACACCGCGGCGCCGGCTTACAGCGCCCGCGTGATCGATGAGCTGTGGGGGCACATGAAGCTGGCGTTTGCCAACAACACTACCTTCAGCATTACCTGGGAGAACTGCGGCAGGACCATCTTTATCTACTTTATGATCTGGACCGCCGCCGCCTCGTTCTACGCACTCCAGAGCTTTTTGATGTCGAGCGTTGCCGAGCGCCTCAACCTGCGCCTGCGCAACCGCATCGCACAAAAGCTCAACCGTCTGCCACTTGCCTACTTTGACGCGCATCGTCCCGGCGAGGTCGTCAGCCGTGCGACCAACGACTTGGACAAGATGTCCGAAAGCATGCAGCGCGGACTGCTGCAGCTTCTGGTGTCGATCGGTACCGTGGTGGGCGCCGTGAGCGTGATGTTCGTGTTTAGCGTGTCGCTCACGCTCGTCTTTTTGCTCTTTACGGCGCTTTCGCTGCTGGTGACGAAGGTCGTGTCGCGCCGCACGCATGATGTGACGGGCGAGCGCCAGGAGTGGGTGTCCAAGATTACGAGCGCGGTCGAGGAGGGCTACTCGGGCCGTCTGGTGATCCGTGCGTTTAACCGCGAGCGCAAGAGCTCTGCCGAGGTGCACGAGGCTTCGAAGGAGCTGGCGCGCGTGAGCACCAAGGCCGACTTTATGATTAACGCCGTCGGCCCCGCGGTGCGCTTTATCGGCCGTTTGGCGCAGATCGTGATCGCGCTGGTGGGCTGCAGCATGCTGGTTGCCGGGCATATGACCGTCGGCGTGTTCCAGGCGTTCTTCCAGTTCATCAACGAGGCGTCCGAGCCCATGACAGAGCTGTCGTTTACCTTTAACTCGCTGCAGAGTGCGCTGGCGAGCGCCGAGCGCGTGTTCGACCTGCTCGACGAGCCCGAGATGGAGGCCGATCCGTTGCCGGTGGCCGCCGCCAAGCTGCCGGGCAAAGTGGAAGGCCGTGTCGCTTTTGAGCATGTGCGCTTTGGCTATTCGCCCGACAAGCCGCTTATGCGAGACGTGTCGTTTACCGCCGAGCCGGGTCAGAAGATCGCCGTGGTGGGAACCACGGGCGCGGGTAAGACCACGCTCATCAACCTGCTCATGCGCTTTTACGAGATCGACGGCGGCCGCATTACCCTCGACGGCGTGGACACGAGCCGCATGAACCGCGGCGAGCTACGCCAGCAGTTTGGCATGGTGTTGCAGGACGCTTGGCTATTTGATGGCACCATTGCCGAGAACATCGCCTACGGCTGTCCCGAGGCGACGCGCGAGGAGATTGTCGCGGCCGCACGTGCCGCACGGGTCGACTTCTTTGTGCGCACTATGCCGCAGGGCTACGACACGCGTGTGGCTAACGATGCCGAGAGCATCAGCCAGGGCCAACGTCAGCTGCTGACCATCGCGCGCGTGCTGCTCAACAACCCGGCGATCCTCATCCTGGACGAGGCGACGTCGAGCGTGGACACGCGCACCGAGCTCGCCATCGGCCGTGCTATGGATGCGCTCATGCGCGGGCGCACGAGCTTTGTGATCGCGCACCGTCTGTCGACGATCGTCGATGCCGACCTCATCCTGGTCATGGATCACGGCAATATCATCGAGCAGGGTACGCACAAGGAGCTGCTGGCTGCCGAGGGCGCTTATGCCGACCTCTACCTAAGCCAGTTCGCATAAGGTGACAAAGGGTCAGTCCCGCATGTCACATCGAAAAGAAAGCGCGCCGGGGGCGGATTCCCTGGCGCGCCTTTTGTGTTGGCGTTCATGCTGTGGCGGTTGCCCGCGGCCCTAGCGCTCGTCCACGAGCTTGGCGACGAGGGCTTTGAGCTCGGCCACCTCTTGCTCGAGTTCCTTGACGCGACGGGCGTTTTCGGTGATGCCCTGACGGTTGAGGGCGCTCTGCTCGGCGGCATCGTCGGGCATGTACTCGCGATGCTGCTTGGCGTCGAAGCTCTCCTCGAACACGCGGCAGCCGTTGCGCTTGATGATGCGCCCGGGCACGCCCACGACGGTGCAGTTGTCGGGCACGTCCTTGACGACGACCGAGTTGCCGCCGATCTTGACGTTGTTGCCGATGTGGATGTTGCCAAGCACCTTGGCGCCCGTGCCCACGGTGACATTGTTGCCCAGGGTGGGGTGGCGTTTGCCGGTCTCGTTGCCGGTGCCGCCGAGCGTGACGCCCTGGTAGAGCACGCAGTTGTCGCCCACGATGGTAGTCTCGCCAATAACGACGCCCATGGCGTGGTCGATAAAGAAGTGCTTGCCGATCTGCGCGGCGGGATGAATTTCGACGCCGGTGATATGGCGGGTTAACTGCGAGAGCACACGGGCAAGCGATCGATGGCCGTGTTTCCACAGCCAGTGTTCGGGCACATGATTCCACTTGGCGTGCAGGCCGGGGTAGGACAGGAAGATGACTAGGCCATTTTGCGCGGCAGGATCCTGCGCCTGGACGGTCTTGATGTCCTCGCGAATGGTGTTGATAAAGCTCACCGGCCGCCCTCCCTTAGCGCCGTGATAATGCGATTCAATAAAGTATAGCGATTCGCTAGGGATTAGGAAGGGCAATCTTACTTTGCTATAGGCGACAGGTGTCAGTTATGCAAACTTGCTGGTAATGAAGTAAGACTTTTGAGGGGTTTGGCCCGTGCTCGCGCCGCAACCGTATACTGGTCAACTTGGACGTGTCCGCGCCCACAACTGAGAGGTTTTACTTCATGGGTTTCATCAATTTTATCGCCGAGCTGCTTAAGGATCCGCGCACTGCGATCGCCAGCTGGATCGCCGCCGGCCCGCTCATGGCCTACGGCTGCGTGTTCCTGATCATCTTTATCGAGACGGGCGTGGTGTTCTTCCCGTTCCTTCCCGGCGACTCGCTGCTGTTTGCCTCGGGCTTCTTTGCCCATAATGGCGGCTTTAACATCGTGGCGCTTCTGGCCACCGCATGGGCCGCAGCCATCCTGGGCGATCAGTGCAACTTTATGATCGGCCACTTCTTTGGCCGTAAGATCATCGCCTCGGGCAAGGTAAAGGCCATGACGCCCGAGCGCATCAAAAAGTCCGAGGATTTCCTGGATAAGTGGGGCCATCTGGCCATCTTCCTCGGTCGCTTCTTCCCGTTCATTCGCACCTTTGTGCCTTTTATCGCCGGCATGGGCGGTATGCACTGGCGCAACTTTGTCATCTTTAACGTGCTGGGTGGCATTACCTGGTCGACAGTCTTTACGCTGCTTGGTTACTTCTTTGGTGGCATTCCGTTTGTGCAGGAGCACTTTGAGCTGCTGATCGTGGGCATTGTCGCCGTGTCGATCATCCCGACCGTGGTCGGTCTGGTTAAGGCTAAGCTCGGTAAAAAGAACGCCTAGTCCGAGCTTGTTTTCGGACGTTAATTCCAAGGCTCGTCATCGGATTCGATGGCGGGCCTTTTGTGTAGAAGGCAAATGAAAATACTTTACTTAGTTAAAGAAAATCGTTTTATCTAAGGCGTGCGGGGAGTACAATCACCTGCATGCGAATCGACGCGCCATCGGCTTTGATGCTGCCCGCGTGTCCTGCCCGGCTCTACGCTCCGGGTATGCGACGTTGCGACGCGGCCGGCTTCGGTCCTTGCGTGCGGGTTCGCGAGTATGCAACCGTGTATGTAAGGAGCGACATATGACTGTCGAGAAGAAGGATATCGATTGGGGTAGCCTCGGCTTTAGCTACATGAAGACCGATTACAGCTACGAGGCCCATTGGAAGGACGGCGAGTGGGACGAGGGCGGCCTGACCACCGACCACACCATGCACGTCTCCGAGTGCGGCGGCATCTTCCACTACTGCCAGGAGGTCTTTGAGGGCCTGAAAGCCTACACCGCCGAGGATGGCAGCATCGTCTGCTTCCGTCCCGATATGAACGCCGAGCGTATGTACAACTCCGCCCAGCGTCTGGAGATGCCCCCGTTCCCCAAGGACAAGTTTGTCGAGGCCGTCAAGCAGGTCGTCTCTGCCAACGCCGCATGGGTTCCGCCCTTCGGTTCTGGCGCAACCCTGTATGTGCGTCCGTTTATGATCGGCTCCGGTGACGTGATTGGCGTGGCTCCCGCTCCTGAGTACACGTTCCGCATTCTCGTGACCCCGGTCGGTCCGTACTTTAAGGGTGGCCTCAAGCCTGTCAAGCTGCGCGTTTCCGAGTACGACCGCGCCGCACCGCACGGCACTGGCAATATCAAGGCTGGCCTGAACTACGCCATGTCCCTCAAGCCCACGATGGAGGCCCATCGCGAGGGCTATGCCGAGAACCTGTATCTCGACTCTGAGTCCCGCACCTATGTCGAGGAGACCGGCGGCGCGAACGTTCTGTTCGTGAAGGAGGACGGCACGCTCGTCGTTCCGCAGTCGCACACCGACTCCATCTTGCCCTCCATCACCCGTCGTTCGCTCGTTCAGGTTGCTCAGGACCTGGGCATAACCGTCGACCAGCGCCCCGTCGAGTGGGCCGAGGTCAAGGCCGGCACCTTTGTGGAGTGCGGCCTGTGCGGCACCGCTGCCGTCATTTCCCCGGTGGGCGAGATCGACAACAAGGTCTATGGTGCCGATGAGACTGTGACCTTCCCGGCTGGCTACACCGAGATCGGCCCCGTGATGAAGAAACTTCGCGAGACCCTGACGGGCATCCAGTCTGGTGCTGTTGAGGATAAGCACAACTGGGTTTACACCGTCGCGTAAGCTGTCTTAGCCGTCCGGGCGGAGAGCAAGTTCCCTCCCGGCGCGTCCTCGGACATGAAAGAACCTCCGCTGCGCACTTCGTGCGGCGGAGGTTCTTTCGTTCTGCGAAGCGCGCCGGAAAGGAAGGCCGCGCTTTTGTTTTGCTTCGCGCCATGTGGGGGTGGTGGCGACGTGCATTTTTGCGAGTATTCTGCAATCGAAGGCCCCTGCATACCGGCCTCGGGCAAAAAATCGGGATTTCTCGATGTTTTCTACGAATGATGGGCGGGGTTATGGGCTGGCAGCGTTTGATTTGCAGGGACATTCGCGGTCTTTGGCATTTATCGTAGCGTCCGAAGCCCTTGGTTATGTTGAATACTCCTAAAAATGCACGGCGCTTAGAGGGGGACCTTCGCGAAAAAGGAAACCGCCCCGTCGAAGTATGCATTCGATGGGGCGGTTTATGCATATACCCGAATAAGGATACGCTGCGGATCTGTTAGAACTTGACGGTCGGTGCCTGGCGGGCTGCTTCGGCGGCCTCGAAGCCCTGGCGCTCCTTAAACTGGAAGATGCCGGCAAAGATGACGGCCGGGAAGGTCTGGATGGCGTTGTTGTAGCTAAGCACGCAGTCGTTGTAGCTCTGGCGCGCGTAGCTCACCTTGTTTTCGGTGTCTTCGAGCGTGGCTTGGAGCTGCGTAAAGTTGGTGTTCGCCTTAAGATCGGGGTAAGCCTCGGCCACGGCGAAGAGCTGGCGCAGAGCGCCGGTCAGCACGTTGTCGGCTTCCATCTTGGCTTCGGGCGTGGTGGCGCTTACGGCGGCGTTGCGCGCGTTGACCACGGCGGCAAGCGTGTCCTGCTCGTGTTTGGCATAGCCCTTGACGGTCTCGACTAGGTTAGGGATCAGGTCGTTGCGGCGCTGCAGCTGCGTGTCGATGTTCTGCCAGGCGTTATCAATGCGATTGCGCTTGGTGACCATGTTGTTATAGATGCCGGCGATGGCGCAGGCAATCACAACGACAACAACGATACCGATGATGACGGGAATCATGGTGTCTCCGTTTCGAATGGCCGCGGCGTCTTCCGCCGGCTGCCGTTGGTGTAACGCTACTAGTATACCCGCAACCTTTGGCGATACCGAACTTTCCGGTAAGCGTTATGTTTCCACCAAGGTGAGGCCAATCGCCAGGGGGCGGGCGATACAGGTGTAAGATATGCGACAGATTAGTGAGCGCTGTCTTTTCCTTGAGGAGGGCGATACGTATGGACCTTCGCATCAAGAAAACCTATCGGGCCCTGTTCGAGGCCTTTACTGAGCTGCTCGAAGAGCATCGGTTTGAGGACGTGACGGTTGCCATGCTGTGCGACCGCGCTATGATTCGTCGGACGACGTTCTACAAGCACTTCCGCGACAAAAACGATTACTTTGCCTTCTACATCGATGAACTCATGTCGGGCCTGCCGCAAAAGCGGGCCGATGCGGATGGCTCGGAGGGCGCCGAGGACGTGCGCGCGCTTCGCCACGAAGTGTTCGCCGATGCCATGGATCTGATTCTGGCGCATGAGCAGCTCATGGATAACATTTTGGCGAGCAGTATGTCGGGCATGCTGACCAGCATGATTTGCGACCGCATCGCGCGCTCCATACGCGGGCGCGTGATGAGCGCGCTTGACGAGGATGCGCTTGCGCCCGTATCGCTCGAGACGACGTCTGAGTTTGTCGCCGGCGGCATTATTCGGCTCTTTACCATGTGGTGGGAATCGGGCCACGTACTGGAGCGCCGATCCGAAATCGCCGACGTGGTCGATGCGCTGTTCGAGCGGACCATGACGCCGGTGAGTCACTAAGAGTGGCGGAGAGAGGGGGATTCGAACCCCCGGAACGCTCTCGCGCTCAACGGTTTTCAAGACCGCCGCATTCAACCGCTCTGCCATCTCTCCGTGAATCGTAATGATAGCATCGTTTTGGATTTGCAACAGGGGGGGCGAACGATGACGAGCACCGGAATCGATGAGAAGTTCATGCGTGAGGCGCTGTCGGAGGCGCGTGCCGCCGCGGCGGTGGGCGAGGTGCCGATCGGTGCCGTAGTGGTGCGCGCGGGTGAGATTGTCGCGCGGGCGCATAATCGCCGCGAGCTCGACCAGGATCCTTCGGCGCATGCCGAGTTTGCGGCCCTATGCGCCGCCGCTCAGTCGCTTGGACGCTGGCGCCTTTCCGATTGTACGGTCTACGTGACGCTCGAGCCCTGCTGCATGTGCGCGGGGCTTATGGTTAATGCGCGCGTGGGGCGCTGCGTGTACGGCGCGGCCGATGCTAAGGCGGGCGCTCTGGGGTCGCTATACGACCTCAATGCCGATTCGCGCCTGAATCATCGGTTTAATGTGACCGCCGGCGTGCTGGCAGACGAGTGCCGTGAGGTGTTGAGCAACTATTTTAGTGGGCTGCGTGGCACCGATGGTGCTGGCTGCGGTTGTGGGGCCGATCTTGACGCACACGCCGCTCACGCCGCAGCGCTTGCAGGTGCCGGTGAGGATGCTGGCGCGGCAGTTGACTTTGGTCCTGCGTGCCGCCGGCCCCGCCGTGTGCTGCTGGCGATCGACTCCTTTAAGGGCAGCGTGTCGAGTACGCAGGCGGAGGCGGCGGTTGCCGAAGGCGTGCGCCGCGTGTGGCCCGATGCCCAAGTAAGCGCGCTGCCGCTGGCGGATGGCGGCGAGGGAACGCTCGATGCCGTTGCCGCGTGCGGCGGCGAGATTGTGACCTGCGAGGTGGCAGGTCCCTTGGGCAAGCGCGTGGCTGCCCGGATGCTGGTGGACGGCGAGCACGAGTCGGCTGTCATTGAGATGGCCGAAGCCGCGGGCATCGGGTACTCGCCTTGCACGGAGTCGGCGGCGTTGGCCGCGACGACCTATGGCGTGGGCGAGCTGATGCTTCGTGCGGTTCGCGCGGGGGCGAGGACCCTATATATGGGACTGGGCGGCAGCGCCACCAACGACGGTGGCGCCGGCATGCTGCAAGCGCTGGGCGCGCGTCTTGTCGATGACCGTGGCTGCAATATCGCGCCGGGGCTCGCGGGCCTTGAACACGTGGCGAGTATCGATTTGGCACCGGCGCTACGGGCACTGAATGGCGCTCGTATCGTTGTGCTTTCGGATGTCGAGAATCCGCTCGTGGGGCGTCGGGGCGCATTAGCGGTGTTTGGCGGGCAGAAAGGCTTGCCGACGGGTGACGCCGAGGCGCTGAGCAGGTGCGACAGCTGGATGGTCGGCTACGGTCGTCTACTCGATACGGCAATTGTCGAGGCTCGGGCCCAGGGGTTGTTGCGCACACCCGAGGGCGCACGGACATTTGGCTCGGTGCTCGGCGTGCCCGGCGCGGGCGCTGCCGGTGGCCTGGGTGCCGCGCTGCTGGCGCTCGGTGCGGAGCTACGCTCGGGTGTGGAGACGGTGCTCGATCTCGTGGGGTTTGACAAGCGTGTACGCGATGTCGACCTGGTCATAACGGGTGAGGGCAATATGGATGAGCAATCCGCCGCCGGCAAAGCGCCGGTGGGTGTGGCCCGCCGTGCCATGCGCTATGGCAAGCCGGTGGCCGCTGTCGTGGGCGGTCGCGCCGTCAACCTGGATGCGGTGTATGAGCAGGGCATCGACTTGGTGCTTCCGATCTGCCGCAAGCCCATGCCCCTCGACCAGGCGCTCGGTGTGCAAGAAGCCACAACCAACCTCATCTGTGCCGGTGAAGCGGCTGCTCGATCCTGCGACCTCGGCCGCATCTAGAAAAGCAGTCTTTTTGCACTTCAGGTGTTGACGCCGCCATTTATGTGCCATTAGTAGATTGCTCTTCGTTCGGTTGTTCGCCAATTAATCCTGCCAATTAATTACCATTTCGGGCGAAGACGTGGATTATCTCCATGATGGGCCTCTTTGGTCATAATGTTGTCTTTAACTGTCCTTAATCAATAGATCGCTCGTGGGAAGAGAAGGCGACACCAGAGGGGGAGAAGGGAATTGGAGAGGAAAGTTTTCGGCGGGGGGGGCAGAGAGTCGCTGCTCTCTGCCTTGCGCTGGTTCTCGGCTTCGGATGTTTATCCGTTGGCGCGACGGCCGGTGTCGCATATGCGGCCACGGAATCGCGGACTGCGTATACTGCGGAGGAGTTTGAGATCACCCAGGACGGCGTGACCTATTCGTGCGAGACCACGGATAAGGGAACGGCGGAAATCACAGGTATTGTTGCCGACGACAGTGTGACCGCGGTGAGTGTGCCCAGCTCTATCGAGCATGGTGGCCAGACCTACAAAGTCACCAAACTATATTTCTCGTCTGGTATCGTGGCCAAGAACGTTGAGCAGCTGACGCTTCCCGACACGCTCGAAAAAATGTACGGAGGGAATTTCCGGAGGTTCGCAAAGGTCAAGGAGCTCCATATCCCTGGCTCCATCAAGAACTTCGGTTGCTCGCTGCAAAACGCTGGCTCGCTCGAAAAGCTCTATTTCGATGAGGGCGTCGAGGAGATTAGCGCCAACATGATGGTCTATGGCTGCAGCAACCTTTCGGAGATCGATCTCCCCTCCACCCTCAAAATGATTTCGGGCTCGGGCGCCTTCGAGGGGGCTACGGCCCTCACGGGCATCGAGTTTCCAAAAGATGTCGCCTTCTCCGACACCATAACGGGCGTGTTCGAAGACTGCACGTCTCTGACAAGCGTGTCGTTGCCCGCTTCGGTTACCAAGATCCCCTCGCACATGTTTGACGGATGCACCTCTCTCACGTCCGTCACCGCGCTGAGCGAAATCGAGTCCATCGGGGATGGGGCGTTTCGGAATTGCTCGAGTTTAACCGGGATCGATTTCCCGGGCACATTGACGAGCATCGGATCCTCTGCTTTCCAGGGGTGTGCCAGCCTGGTGAGCGTGCCCAATCTAAGCAAGGTAACAAAGATGGGCTGGGGGGCGTTTTACGAGTGCAAAAAACTGCAGGCGTCCGTGGATCTGTCCTCGCTTCAGAACATTCCGGACAATGCGTTCTGCTACACGCCGGTTAAGATCGTGGGGCTCTGCGACAGCCTGAGAAGTATCGGTGACTGGGCCTTTATCCAGAGCAACGTTGCCGTCCAGCTCCCCAGGACACTTGAGAAAATTGGCAACTACGCCTTCTATTACGGCACGTTGCCGGAGCAGTTTTCCATTCCGGATTCCGTGACTTCCGTTGGCACGGCAGCCTTCTCGGGCGTAGATGGCGTGAAGGATGTGACGATCGGGCGCGGCCTCACCAAAATACCCTCGGGTATGTTTGACGGCAGCACGGTTCAAAAGATCACAATCGAAAACAGCATGGACGACATCACCGGCTCGGAGAACCTCCCGTTCTTTGGCGTCGATATCGTCTACACGCGCGAGTCCATCGATGACGGCGTCGGCGATACCGTGAGCAATGACAGCACCAAGACCCTTCAGGATCTGGTCAACGAGGCCCCCGATGGCAAGGAAACCGTCATCACCCTGAAAAAGCACGTGAAGCTCGGCTCCACGCTCACGATTCCTGCCGGGAAGATGATTAAGATCACGTCGGATAAGCCCTATACCATCTTGGCAAAGAAAAGTGGCGTCTCTGTATTGGTCAATGTTGCCGAGAGGGCGTCCCTCGAGCTGTCAGGGAAAGCGTCCCTGAGAGGCCGTTACAACAAGGGCGCCATTATTTCTAGCAGGGGAGCAGTTGTGCTCTCTGACGAGGCCGTCGTGTACGACGGCACCACGAGCAGTGATAACGCGGGCGCCGTCGACGTGTCGGGAGAAAATGCCTCGCTTACCATGACGGGCGGCGTTATCGAGCAGTGCGAGCTGCGCCATTCGTATTGCGGTGCCGTTCGCGCGTCCAGTGGCGCTCATGTAGTTATGAGGGGTGGCGTTATCCGTAACAACGGAGTCGTTACCGGGGCCACCAATTGCTATTGGCTTACATCTTCTGGCGTCATTTTGTGGGGCGATGCTCGCTTTGACATGAGCGGAGGCCGCATCGAGGGCAACAACGGTTATCGAGGCAGTGCGGTGCTTGCGTACGGCCAGGGTAAGGGCGAAAACCAAAGAGCCAAGTTCACGATGACTGGTGGCCAGATTTCCGGCAACAGGAGCAGTAGGCTGGAGGCGGCCTACGATCCTTCCGGAGCAGTTCATATTGAGGGCAACGCCGAGTTCACCATGACGGGTGGAGAGATTAAGAACAACGTTGTGTCTGGCAAGGGCAAAGGCAAAGGCGGCGGAGTGTGTGTGGTTGACCCGGGCTGCCAGGGCGGCGAAAAGGGGAATACTGCTTTCACCATGCAGGGCGGATCCATATCTGGCAACTCCGCTTCCGCCGGCGGAGGCGTCTATACCTATTCGAATGACGTCACGCTCAGCGCGGGCGAGATCAAGGGCAATACTGCTTGGAGCATGGGTGGCGGCGTGTATAGCGAAGGCAACGAGTATCTTGGCTATAGTACGCTCCATATCGAAAACGCTCTCGTTGTTGATAACCATGCGGATAAACAGGGCGGCGGCATGTGGTTCTGCCCGACCGGAGATGCCAAGGTCTACGTCCAGGACGGCGGCCTGATCGCCAGGAACACGGCTGGTGAGGCGGGAGACGACTTTGTCTTCACCGGCTTCAAAGACGCCAAATACAAACTGACCTTGGCCAACCGCGCTCCGGGCGGCGGAAAGGTCAGCTGGTACAGAGACGGTGGGCTGTTTAACCCCGAAGGCACTTATGCGGCAACAAACCCCGAAATCCCGCGATTCTCGCCCGGTGGTGACAACGGCGAGCCCCTGTCCTTTACCGACGCCACGCCGAACGTCGCGCTTAAATCTGTGATGAGCGAGGATGCGTATAACCTCGGCGGCGGTCAGACGTCGCTGACGATCTCTGGCAATATGGCGCCGTTGGGAGGCGGCATCGGCGCCAACGGCGGTGTCGTCATCGGTAAGTCCGAGAATATCGACATTCCCATTAAAAAGGTCTGGGAGAACCCCAGGATTCCCCATCCTGATGAGGTCAAAGTAAATCTCAAGAACGGCGATACCGTCATCGATTCGATCACCCTGAGCGAGTCCAACGGCTGGAAGGGCTCCTTCAAGGGCCTGCCCAAGTACTCCGAGTCCGGCTCCGAGGTCCGCTACACCGTGGCCGAGGTGCCCGTCGAGGGCTACAGCTCCAAGGTCTCCGGCGACGCCGAGCGCGGCTTCACCGTGACCAACGCCGTGAAGACGGGCGAGCTCGACGTCTCCAAGACCGTCGCGGCGCGCGAGGGCCTGGCGGTCGACGCGGGCAAGATATTTAAGTTTGTGGTTGAGGCCACCGATGCCGCGGGCCGCAAAGTATCCGGCGCCTACGGTGACGCGACGTTCGAGGACGGCAAGGCGACCCTCAAGCTCAAAGATGGCCAGACGGCGAGGATCACGGGGCTGCCCGCGGGAACCGCCTACACGGTGACCGAACGTGCCGCCGATGGCTACAAAGCCGCGGTGAACGGAGTCGAGGGATCTAGGGCTGATGGCTCCATCTCGGCCGATCAGGTCGCCTCCGCTGCCTTCACCAACACCTTCGACCCCGCCCCCGCCACGGCGTCCGTCCCCGAGCTCACCAAGGTGCTCGCAGGAGGCCGCAAGCCCGGCCTCCAGGAGGGGGAGTTCACCTTCGAGCTCTCCCTCACCGACGGTGCGGGCAATGTCCTCGAGGGCTACCCAATCGAGGCGAAGAATGACAAGGACGGCAAGGTTTCCTTTGGCGAGCTCAGCTTCACCAATCCGGGCACCTACCACGCGACCGTGACCGAGAAAGCAAGCGGCGATGTCCTGATTGAGGACGACGCGCATGCCTACACCTTCGACATCGCGGTGACTCAGACCGGTGCCGGCCTTAAGGCCGAGATCTCCAACGAGCGGGGCAAGAAGACCTTCACCAACACCTTCACGCCGCACGACAACACCAAGACCGTCACCAAGGCGAACGCCTCGGGCGCCAAGGTCGATGTGGATGGCAAGCCGGTGGGCGTGGGCGATATCCTCACCTATACCATCGGCTGGGCCAATAACAGCGTCGACGACAGGGGCGCCGCGCAGGCGGCCGACGTGACGGTGACCGATGTCCTGCCCAAGGGCGTTAACTATGTTGAGGGTTCTGCCGACGGTGCCGCCTACGACGCCGCGACGCGCACCCTTACCTGGTCGCTCGGCGAGCAGGCTGCGGGCGCCACGGGCACGCTCAGCTTTGACGTGAAGGTCTCCGCCGAAGCCGCCGTGGTCGACGACATCTCCAACACCGCCACGGTCAAGGTGGGGGAGAACGAATCCCAGACCAACACGACCCACAACAGCGTGTCCCGCGAGGGCAGCCTCACCGTCAAGAAGACGGTCGTCGGCGGCGACAGCCAGCGCGAGTTCGGCTTCACGGTCGCGCTGGCCGACGGGGACGGCGAGCCCGTCTCCGGCACCTTCGGCAAGGGCGAGCACGCCGTGACGTTCGCGGACGGCAAGGCGAACTTCACGCTTAAGGATGGCGGGGAGAAGATCATCTCCGGCCTACCCGTGGGCGCGCACTATACCGTGACCGAGGATGCCGCCGAGGGCTACGCGACCACGGCCGAGGGGGCCGAGGGCACCGTGACCGAGGCAGGCGCGACTGCAGCGTTCACCAACACGTACGGAACGGCCACCGAGGGCAGGGACGTCTCCACCGCGGGACTCTTCACCAAGACGCTCGAGGGCCGCGACTGGGCGGAGGGCGATAGCTTTCAGTTCGCGCTCACGGGCGAGGGCGGCGCTCCCATGCCCGATGGCTCTGCCGACGGCTCCAAGACCGTCAGTGTGACGGCCGCCGCCGGCACCAAGGCGGGCGATAGGGTCGCCTTCGGCTTCGGCCCCATCCGCTACATGCTCGACGACATCAAGGACGCCGAGTTTGCCGAGGTCGGCGGCAAGCGCGTGCGCGCCAAGACCTTCACCTACACGGTGCGCGAGGTCAGGCCCGATGACGGCTCCGCCATCGCCGGCGTGGCCTACGACGACCACGTCGCCACGATGACGGTGACCGTGACCGACGACGGCTCCGGCAACCTCACGGCCACGACGCCCGCGATCGCGGAGGTGAGCGGCGGCGACTTCGTCAACACCTACACGACCGAGCTCGACTACTCGGCCCGCGCGGGAGTGCGCCTGTCCAAGACGCTCTCCGGCCGCGCCATGGAGGCGGGGCAGTTCGCCTTCACCGTGACCGCGGACGCTGAGACGGCCGCCAAGCTCGGCCTCAAGACTGACAAGGACGCCTACGCCGTGGCCGCGGCTGACGATGGGAAGGCCGACCTGGTCGACCTCATCGGCGCTGCTTCGGGCAGCGATGTGAAGTTCACCGACGCCGACGCGGGCAAGACCTACAGCTTCACCGTCACCGAGACCAAGCTCGGCGGCGAGGGCTACACCAACGACACCGTGCCGCGCACGGTGACCATCGCGCCCGCCTACGATACCGCGACGGGCAAGCTCATGGTCACGACCACGGTTGCCAAGGACGGCGTCGAGGTCGCCCGCAGCGAGGTCTCCACGGCAGATGACGCCATGGCGACGCCCGCGCCCGTGACGGTCGCGTTCCAGAACTCCTACGAGGCCACCGGAACGCTCGGCGGCGAGGGCGGCGCGGTTATCAACGCCACCAAGACGCTGGCGGGCCGCGCCGCGGCGGCGGGCGAGTTCTCGTTCTCCGTCCGCGATGCCCAGGGCGACGTGGTCGCGACCGCGGCCAACCAGGCCTCCGGCGACGGCGAGGCCGCGGGGCTCGCGTTCTCGCCCATCGCCTACACCACCGACTCGCTTAAGCAGATGGTGGCGGACGGTACCGCCACCAAGGCCGCCGATGGCTCCTGGGTCATTCCCTATACCGTTTCCGAGGACGGCACGGACCGGCTGCCCGCGGGCGTGACGGCGGCCGTGTCGAGCTTCGGCATTACGGTCAAGGTGACCGATAACGGCAAGGGCGGGCTGGATGTGGTCGTGGTCTATCCCGAGGGATCCGACGGCACGCTGTCGTTTGTGAACGGCTATAGCGCCGGCGAGGCGACGGTCGACATCGCGGGCACCAAGACGCTGGCGCTCCGCCAGGCCGGACTCGGCCTCACGCAGGCCGACATCGCGGGCAGGTACACCTTTAAGATCGAGCCGCTGGACGGCGCGCCCGCACCGGTCGACGCCTCCGGCAAGACGGTGACCGAGGCGACCAACGACGCCGCCGGCAACGTCGAGCTGGGCCACGTCACGTTCAGGCAGCCGAGCGACCTCGATGGCGTCGAGATCGACGGCGACGGCCTGCGCACCAAGACGTTTGCCTACCGGGTGAGCGAGTCCGGTTCGGTCGACGGCGTGGTCAATGACCCGACGGCAACCAGGACCTTCATGGTCAGGGTGGTCGAGGACACCGCCGCGGGCACGCTTGTCGCGACGGTCCTGCCCGCAGAGGGCACGCCCGAGGGCAGGGGCGCGTTCGAGTTCACCAACACCTACGGCGTGAACCCGACGCCGAGCTCCGTCACCGACCAGATCAAGGTGAGCAAGAAGCTCAAGGGCCGTGACCTGGCCGAGGGCGAGTTCGAGTTCCAGCTGGTCGAGCTTGTCGCCGACGGCAGCGAGAGCGTCGCGGCGACGGGCAAGAACGCCGCCGACGGCACGGTCGCGCTCAGCCCCGTTACCTACACCGCGCCCGGCGCGCACAGCTACGAGCTGCGCGAGGTCGCCGGCACGGCGGGCGGCGTGACATATGACAGGGCGACGTACCGCGTGCGCACGACGGTCACCGATGCCGGCAACGGCACGCTCGCCGTCAAACACGAGCTCATGGATGCCGAGGGCAATGCCGCGAACGACACCTCGGTGACCTTCACCAACGGCTACCAGGCCGCACCCGTCACCCTCAAGCTGGGCGCCGCCAAGGTGCTCAAGGGCGCCGAGCTCAAGGCGGGCCAGTTTCGCTTTGAGCTCAAGGGCCGGGACGGCAAGGTCATGTCGACCGCCAAGAATGCCGCCGACGGCAGCGTCGCGTTCGATGCGCTGACCTTCAAGCGGGCCGGCACCTACACCTTCACGGTGAGCGAGGTCGACGACGGCCAGGCGCACGTGACCTACGACAAGGCGGTGCACAAGGTCGTCGTCACGGTGAGCGACGAGGCGGCAGACGGCACCAAGACGGGCTACCTGTCGGCGAAGGTCTCCTACGAGGGCGACGCCAACATGCCGCCAAT
>ENA-OWRJ01002109-OWRJ01002109.1-human-gut-metagenome-genome-assembly--contig:-NODE-2109-length-18137-cov-6.292833_pt1 | contig 18137 bp, 17 predicted proteins | sample MGYA00248269_ERZ651897 | MGnify/ENA primary metagenome ERZ651897 (study PRJEB26924, sample SAMEA4378252) | human gut metagenome | biome: human gut; feature: human-associated habitat; material: faeces...
GTCACAATTTGTGGGAATGATTTTTCAGACACGCTCTAGATCTCAATCATCACAAGAGAGAGGAAATAAATAACCGGTGCTGTGAAGATCACACTGTCAAATCTGTCAAGGATTCCTCCATGTCCCGGAATTAATTTTCCATAATCTTTAATTCCCTGATTTCTCTTGATTGCAGATGCAGCCAGATCGCCTACCATGGAGATCAGCGCTCCGATTGCACAGATCACAGCATATTCCAGCATCGGTCCCTGAGTGGCTGCTGCATAGATCACACCAAGAAGTGCAGCTCCTGCCACACCACCCACAGCTCCCTCCACAGATTTCTTAGGGCTGAGGACAGGTGCCATTTTATGTTTACCGATCAGCATTCCCACACAATATGCGCAGGTATCACATCCCCATGAGCACAGAAAGATCAGCCATACGTGGAACTTTCCACCGGGAAGCTCTCTGGTAAGATAAATAAACGACAGCATAACTGCCACATACACAATACCAAACAGTGCAGGCATTACCTGCCCTGCCTCATAGGTTGGATAAGTGAACACGTATACAAACATGAGCAGCACAAGTCCGAAAATGATTGCCAGCACTCCATACCTCTCAAAATCAAGCAGTACTGCCAGATAATATAATACTGCGCCTAAATAGCCTGCTGCTGCCAGCAGATTTATCTTCTCATCCTGCACCTTCATTGCTCTGTACAATTCTCTCATTCCAATGAGAGAAACCGCAAGAAGTGTGAAAAACAGCACATAATCACCGCTGATAATAGTGGCAAGCGCAATAATCACAAGCAGGATTCCGCTTAAGAGTCTTGTCTTAAACATTCTTTACTCCTCCTTAACTCCGCCGTATCTTCTGTCTCTCTGATTATATTTCTCAATAGCCTTAATCAACTCTGCTTTATTAAAATCCGGCCATGCCACATCTGTGAAATAAAATTCCGTATAAGCCATCTGCCATAACAGAAAATTGGAAAGTCTCAATTCACCGCTTGTGCGGATCATCAGATCCGGATCAGGGATTCCTGCCGTATCCAGGTAATTGTCAAAAACATGCTCATCAATTTCTTCCGGCTTTACTTTTCCATCTGCAGCATCCTGAGCAAGTTTGCGGATACCTCTTATGATCTCATCTCTGCTGCCGTAGTTTAATGCAATCTGGAAATAGATTTCATCATATTTCTGAGAATATTGTTCCAGACGTGCAATACTTTCCTGAATATCCTGATCAAATGCCGAAACCTCTCCGATCACCCGGACACGCATTTTGTTCTTATCTGCCAGTTTAATACATTTTTTCAGATAGCTTCGGAACAGTTTCATCAGACCGTCCACCTCATCTTTGGAACGTTTCCAGTTCTCTGTGGAAAAAGCATATACAGTCACATATTTAACTCCCAGCTCCTTCATATAGTCACAGACTGTTTCCAGATTTGCACAGCCCTTCACATGTCCGTAGCTTCTGGGCATTCCCTTTGCCTTCGCCCAGCGTCCATTACCATCCAGAATAATGGCAATATGATTTGGTACATTCATACTCTTGTTTCCTTTTCTTATCCTGTTATTCCTTTAACCTTACTGTCTCATCATAATGAACCGCAGTTTCCGGTCCATTATCTCATTCAGATAAAAAGAGAGCCCGCATTCATGGAGCTCTCCTTTTCGTTTCCCTTATACGGTCATGATTTCTTTGCTCTTTGCATCCACTGCCGCATCAACTTCTTTGATATATTTATCTGTGCTCTTCTGGATTTTCTCCTCAAGTTCTTTGATCTCATCCTCAGATACATCCTGTTTTGCAAGTTTCTTAAATGCATCATTTGCATCACGACGAATGTTGCGGACTGCTACTTTGGCTGCTTCGCCTTTTTTCTTGACATCTTTAACCAGTTCCTTACGGCGTTCCTCTGTAAGTTCCGGGAATACAAGGCGGATTACTTTACCATCGTTGCTTGGATTTAATCCAAGGTCAGAGGTAAGGATTGCTTTCTCAATTCCTTTGATCAGGCTGCTTTCCCATGGCTGGATCTGGATCATACGAGCTTCCGGGACAGTGATATTTGCCACCTGCTGAAGAGGTGTCGGAGCTCCGTAATAATCTACGGCGAGTTTGTCAAGGATATGCGGGTTCGCACGTCCTGCACGAATTGTAACCAGTTCGCTCTCAAGGCTTGCCAGTGTCTTTTTCATCTTCTCTTCATATTTCTGAATTCTCTCATCCATTAGGTTCGTCTCCCTCTTTTTATAGTTTTTATATTACACTTTCTCTGTAAACTGACTTATAAGCCTTACTTATACAGTAACCTTAGTTCCGACAAATTTGCCATGTACTGCATTGATGATGCTGTCTTTTTCATCCAGTGCAAATACCAGCATCGGCATCTTCTGTTCCATACACATGATCGATGCTGTCAGATCCATAGCTGCCAGTTTCTTTGCAACTACTTCTTCAATGGAAATTTCATCATATTTTACTGCATTCGGGTTTGTCTTCGGATCACTGTCATAAATTCCGTCAACAGCTTTTGCAAGAAGGATTGCTTCTGCTTCGATCTCTACTGCGCGAAGTACAGTGGCTGTATCTGTGGAGAAGTAAGGATGTCCTGTACCGCCTGCAAAGAATACGATCTTGCCCTGTGCAAAGCTTGCTTCCACTGCATCCTTAGAGTAAAGGCTTGTAAATGCACCGCATACAAATGGTGTAAAGATTTCTGTCTTTAATCCAAGGTATCTGCAGATATCAGATACATAAATACAGTTCATAACTGTTGCAAGCATACCAATCTGATCAGCCTTATTCCTGTCGATAGTCTCACTGGTGCGTCCTCTCCAGAAATTACCTCCGCCGATCACGATGCCGATTTCCAGTCCTTCCTCAGCAATTGTCCTGATCTGCTTTGCAACTTCAATAACAGTCGCCTCGTCAAATCCGGTCTTCTTCTCACCGGCAAGGGCTTCACCGCTTAATTTTAATAATACACGTTTCATAGTAACTGTCTCCTGAAATTAATTTTATCGCAGGTAACAGAGGATCGGAATACCTCCTCTGTTACATTCGTAGTTCTATTCTACCATATTCCGGCAACAATTTCATTACCATTTTCATCAACTGTTGTAGAAACTGTGAAATTGCTGTAATAATGGAATCCTGTTTTACCTGTCTCAGGATCATCCTCATAGCTGCTGCCCTGTGGAGAACCGCATGCGCCTTCCAGTGCATCCAGAGACTGACCGATATACTGTTCTGCTGTGGAAATCATATCGCCGCCATTTCCCGGATCATCGTTACTGCCCGGATCATCATTAGTACCCGGATCGTCTGAGTTTCCTCCATTGCCCGGATCATCTGAACTATCCCCGGTTCCATTGCCACTGTTATTATTCTGATCAGAACTGTTGTTACTATCTGTGGAATCAGAATCATCTGCAGAATTCTTATCACTGTCGTCTGTGGAATCTGATTCTGACTTACTGTCATCTGTAATGCCAAGACGTTCCTTTACCGCATCAAGCGTGGATACTTCTTTTGTTGATGTACCTGTCAGATATTTTGCATATGGGATCGCATCATCATCTGTGCCATCCATACATAACGTAATCTGCGAAATTGTTCCAAGCGGAATATCGCGGAAAAAGCATTCATTCTTGTCCTCATCAGCATATGCAATACGGATATCATAGGAAGCTGTACTCTTGTTGGATGTTGTCTGCGTATCTGATGTCTGTGTATCTGATGTCTGTGTACCTGATGTCTGTGTATCTGATGTCTGTGTACCTGATGTCTGTGTACCTGATGTCTGTGTATTTGCAGTCTGCATATAATACAGTGCCTTGTCCTTATCTGTCAGGGTAAACATTCCATTGATGAGATCATCTCCCCATCCTCCATCCTCGTCTGCATCATAATCCTCACTGTCTTCATCCACATGAGTCCGGATATAGAGTGACTGGATGTCATCCCCTGTATTATTTACAAACACAATCTTAGATGCTGTGGAAGTTTTCTCCCCCATTACATTCTTTATGTCTTCATCTGCTGTCTGCTGCATATCCACCATATCGACTGCCTTGGTTACTTCAGGAGTCGGGGTAGCTGTTACCTCTACAGGTGCTGTCTCTGTTGTCTTTTTCTTACCACATCCGGCAGCTGCCACTGTCATTACTAACAGACCTGCCAGTATTAAATAACGTTTCTTCATAATATATTCCCTCCTGCTATATGGAATATCTTTTTTCTTTTTAACAATGTCATTTTTTCAATTCCCTATTATTGCAGAGTATCGAAAACTTGTCAACTAAGCCTCTGCCGATTTCATACAATTTTAAGACTTTCAGGTTTTTAAAGTTTCTGCCTGCGGACGCATTCTTATGAAAAAATCACATTTTTCCTACTTCATATTATTGCACAAAAGGAAACGCTCACTGTAATCAGCGGATACTCACCAGAAAGGATGTTACTGTGACTTTCACTCGCAAAAAACACCTCGCGGAATATTACCAGTGAACAGTAACGAAAGGACTACCATGTTGCTCTGGCAGTCCTTTCTCATCTCTTTGTGGTCATATTTAATATATTTCTATCCTGCCAGCTTCATCAGAAGTTCCACGCATTCTTCCTCTGATAAAACCGAAGTATTCAGGCAGATATCATAGTTTTCCATTTTTCCCCATTCATGTCCTGTATAAAAGTTATAATAATCTCTTCTCTGACGATCTTTATATGCAATTCTGTCAAGTGCCTCTCTCTGAGAAATATGCTTATTTTTCTTAATCCGTTTAATACGGTCTTCCATATCAGATGCATAAATATACACGCGAAGCAGCTGATTATCATCCTTCAGAATCTGGTCTGCACATCTTCCCACAAAAATACATGGACCTTCCTGTGCCAGGCGCTTCACTGTCTCTTTTTGCGCATGAAACATCTTCTCCGGAATTGTCAGGCGTTTTTTATCCTGCGATTCTTCCGACATCATTACTCCGATTGCATAGAGAAGACTGGTCTTGCCTTTAAATTCATTGATGATTTCCTGACTGATTCCATGCCTCTCTGCTTCCTTCGGCAAAAATTTACTGTCGTAACAGGGAACTCCCATTTTTTCTGAAAGCAAAGCTGCAATGTGTCTTCCACCGCTTCCATACTGTCTGCTGATTGTGATTGTTTTCATAGGGCACCACTCCTTTCAGCTCATCTGCCTGAAAAATGAATTGTTATTTTTTTATCTATATGATAGATTATACGAATTTTCGAATATTTTTGCAATATCCATTAATTTTTTCATAACATTTCACAATTTTGAGCCAAAGGATTTAGTAATATTATCAATATAGATTCTTAACCTTAAATTCACGCTCTGCTTCTCTTCTCTGGTCTTTCTTTGCGATATCCTGTCTCTTGTCATAAAGTTTCTTACCTCGAGCCATTCCGATCTCTACTTTTACCAGACTGTCTTTGAAATAAACTTTCAGAGGTACCAGCGTCAGACCTTTCTCTTTTAACTTTGCTTCGATTTTGTTGATCTCATACCTGTGAAGCAGCAGCTTACGGATCCTCAGGGGATCTTTATTAAAAATATTGCCTTTTTCATAAGGGCTGATATGCATTCCGTAGATGTAAACCTCTCCGTTTTCCACACGTATAAAGGATTCCTTAATACTACACTTACCCATGCGCAGAGATTTTACCTCTGTTCCTGCAAGGGCAATGCCGGCTTCATAAGTATCTTCTATAAAATAGTCGTGAAATGCCTTTTTATTATTGGCAATCAGCTTCATTCCTTTTTTCTTTGCCATAATATCCTCCAAGCCATTTTTATTTAATTCTCTTCTTCATCATTCCAGATATCAGCAACCAGCTCAAAATCTACTGTTTTGAGCATTTTATCTGCATCTGCCACACGGACACAGACTTTATCTCCCAATTTGTAGACTTTCTTTGTCATCTCTCCGCGGAGTTCGTAGGTTTCCTGGTCGAAGATATAGTAGTCATCCCGCAGAGTGTTGACATGTACCAGACCTTCTACTGTATTTGGGAGTTCTACGTAAAGCCCCCATCCGGTAACGCCTGAGATAATTCCCTCGAATTCCTCTCCCAGATGGTAGGACATATATTCTGCTTTCTTCAGCTTGTCTGATTCACGTTCTGCCTCATCTGCACGGCGTTCACATACACTGGACTGTCTCGCAACTTCATCAAGGATTTCAGCATAGTGTTCGGTTCTGCCTTCACGCATCAGTCTGCCTCGTAAGTTATCCTTAATGATCCTGTGGATCTGCAGATCAGGGTATCTTCTGATCGGAGATGTAAAATGGCAGTAATATTTTGCTGCCAGTCCAAAGTGACCGCTGCATTCTGTTGTATATTTCGCCTGTTTCATGGAACGCAGCACCAGACGGCTGATCATTGCTTCATTCGGAAGCCCTTCGATACTTTCGATGATCTGCTGGATTTCTTTTGGCGTGATTTCTTCTTTTGCTTTCTGAATCTTCACACCCTGATTGTGAAGTAATGTCAGAAGACTCTCCACTTTCTCCGGATCCGGATTATCATGGGTTCTGTATACAAACGGAATCTCTTCTGTGCAGTATTCCTGTGCCACAGTCTCATTTGCCATCAGCATGAAATCTTCAATGATTTTGGTTGCCACATTTGCTTCATATGGCTTAACATCGATTGCTTTTCCTGCTGCATTGAGAATAATCTTGCTCTCCGGGAAATCAAAGTCAATGGAACCTCTGTGATGGCGGCTGTTTCGTAAGATTCCGGACAGTTCTTTCATCATAAAGAACATCGGGATAAGTGCCTCATACCGTTTCTTTGCTTCTTCGTCTGTGTCCTCAAGAATGTTCTTTACATCAGTATAGCACATTCTCTCATTTACGTTAATCACTGTTTCTGCGATCTGGTGGGAAACTACCTTCCCCTTTTCATTAATGTCCATCAGGCAGCTCAATGCCAGTCTGTCTTCTCCCTGATTCAGGGAACAGATTCCATTGGAAAGACGTTCCGGCAGCATTGGCACAACGCGGTCTGCCAGATAAACACTGGTTCCACGTTTCAGTGCTTCCCTGTCCAGAGCACTGTTGTACTGTACATAGTTGCTTACATCTGCGATATGGACTCCCAGATGGTAAATGGCCCCCTCTTTTGTCAGGGAAATCGCATCATCCAGGTCTTTGGCATCTTCGCCGTCAATAGTGACTGTCTGCAGATGTCTCAGATCCAGTCTTCCATCTCTGTCTGCATCCAGCACATGATCCGGAACACGCTGAGCCTGCTTCATTACTTTCTCAGGAAATTCACTTGGGATTCCGAAGCTCTTGACGATTGCCAGAATATCTGTCCCCGGTGTTCGGATATTTCCCAGATTCTCCTTAATTTTTCCTTCAGGATTCTTATTTCCGGAGCCGTAATCTGTGATCACCGCGATTACTTTATCACCATTTTTAATTCCTGCTGCTTCTTTTCTCGGAATGAAGATATCTTTGGAAAATTTCGGATTATCACTGATCACAAAACCGAAATCCCGATTTAACTGGTAAGTTCCTACAATTTCAGGCATACCACGTTCCAGAACCTTCACAACTACACCTTCCTGGCGTTTTCCCTCTTTTTTGTCATTTCTGATGATGATCCTTACTTTATCCTGATGCATAGCTGTTCCTGTATCACTTTCAGGAATAAAGATATCCTCATCCTGCCCTTCAATTTCTACGAAGCCGAAACCTTTGGGATGTCCGATGAATGTTCCCTCAGCCTGGATTCCCTCCGGCTGCTCTTTTTTATTTTTATCTTTTTTATTTTTATCTTTCTTCTTTCTGCCATACTCTGATCCGTATTCTTCTCTTCGGTCATCGTAATAACGGTCATCTTTTTTCTTTTTCCATTTTCCTTTGACCTTTTCATATCTGCCCTTGCGGTCTACAGATACCTTTCCTTCCTCGCAAAGTTCGTCCAGAACATCATACAGCTCTCTTTTCTCTTCTTTTGAAAGTCTCAGAAGAGAAGAAATCTCGCGGAGTCTCATTGGCTGATAAATAGGATCTCCCATCAGTTCCAGGATAAACTTTTTTCTTCTGTCCATATCTTTTTTACTCATATTACTCCTCACAGCCTCCGCAGAGGACTTTTATCTGATTCAGCTCTTTATGACACAAAAAACACTCTTGCACATAACAAGAGTGTTTCAAATTTCTTTTCTGATTAACCAAGCATATTTAATGCTACAGAAATTACAAAAAATAAAATTCCCATAATAGTGGTTGCCTTAACAAGTCCGCCCTCCATGGAACGACCTTTGTTCTTACCCCAGTATGTTTCTGCTGCTCCGGCGATAGCACCAAGTCCCTGCTGCTTACCTTCCTGCATAAGAACTACTACTGTAAGAGCGATGCAATCTATTATGAAAATGACACTCAGAATGATCTTAATAATCTGCACTTCGTTACACCTCCTAATCAACTGAGTTTCATTGTAACATAGCCGGATGGGGATTTCAACCACAATTCAGAGTTTTTGTCAGGTTTCTTAACAATTTTTTTCATTTTCTTTAAAAGGATTTTCATACACTGCCAGTTCTCCCAAGGCCTCATGGATACGAAGAAGCTGGTTATATTTGGCATTTCGGTCCGAACGGCAGGGTGCACCTGTCTTAATCTGGCCGGCACCTGTGGCAACTGCCAGATCTGCGATAAATGAATCTTCCGATTCTCCTGATCTGTGAGAAATTACTGCCCTGTATCCCGCTTTCTGTGCCATTTCCACTGCATCCAATGCTTCTGAAAGTGTTCCTATCTGGTTTAATTTTATCAGAATGGCATTTGCCGCTCCCAGTTTGATTCCACATGCAAGACGTTTGATATTCGTGACAAACAGATCATCACCTACAAGCTGTATTTTATCTCCCAGTCTTTTTGTCATCTGTTTCCAGCCTTCCCAGTCATCTTCCTCAAGTCCATCTTCAATGGAAACAATCGGGAACTTCTCTGCAAGTTTTTCATAATATTCTATCATCTCGCCGGAATCCCTGAGAACTTCTTCCCCTTTCATTTTTCCTTCTCCGGGGAAAACATAAACGCCTCTTTCTTCATCGTACAGTTCACTTGCCGCAGCATCAATTGCAATGCTGATATCCTTTCCGGGTTCATACCCTGCCTTTTTTACTGCTTCCAGAATCACTTCCAGGACGCTTTCTGAATCGGAAAGATCCGGTGCGAAACCTCCCTCATCCCCGACTGCTGTTGACAGACCTTTTTGTTTCAGGATAATTCTGAGAAACTGGTATACTTCCGCACACATTCGGATCGCCTGCTCCATATTTTCCGCTCCCGTCGGCATGATCATGAATTCCTGTAAATCCACCGTATTGTCAGCGTGACGTCCCCCTTGTGTCAAGCTAATGACACAAAATTTTTGTAATTTGTCCATCATCACTTCAACTGCAGATTTTCTGCACCTGCTCTACATACTTCACCAGCTCATCAGCAAAATTCCATTCAATTTCTATTCGCTTATCATTATATACCTTGATACCACGAATAAAAGTTACTGCTATCTCTCTGGTTAATTGCTTATTTCCTTCGATCAGGTCTGTCAGGCACTGTCTGCCATCGGGCGGAAGTTCAAATAAACGTTCAGCCGCTTCACTCTGTTCTGTCTCCATTTGCGCTATCGCTAAGGTTTCTTTCTCAATTTGTTTATCCAGCTTGTCATTTTTTCTGGTGAACTCTTCTTCTGAGATTTCTTCCATTGCATATCGCATATATAGTTCAGTCTTCTGGTGCTTGTATCTGCTAATACTGTCTTTGGCATCCCGAATCTTTTTTGCAGCTCCATTCACTTTTGATTTTAATTCTGCTTTCTGTAATTCGAGTACCGGTTCAGCATCATCACTGATCTTTGCAAACAGCTTTATTGCCCTGAAAATCATCTCATTGAACTCGTCATCATATAAATTGTCTGTTACACAATCTTGATTTGCCGCATTAAATTTCCTTGGGCACTTAAAGTGCGGATTGCATCTGGTTACATGCTGTAGATTCTGACCGCATCCCCCACATTTTACCAATCCTTTCAGCGGATAATTATTATTGTGGGTTTTGCTCCTCTTTCTGGAATTTAATTCCAACTTTTCCTGTACAGCATCAAACACCTCTTTAGAAACAATCGCTTCATGCGTACCCTCAACCACAATCCAGTCTTCTTCTTTTGTTTTCAAATGCTTATTACTTCCTACCGAAGCAACTTTCCACTTGCCGCCAATCGTAGTTCCCGTATACGTTTCTGTCATCAGTATCAGTCTTACAGTTACTGGATACCAGATATATTTTTCTGTTGTTTTCTTCACACCAGTTTTCAGAACTTCTCTTTTATATTGACCTGGACTCATAATTTTCTGCTCATTCAGGTAACGTGCCAGCTGAGTAATATTCATTCCATTAAGATATTTCTGAAATATCATCTTCACAACAGGCGCTGTCTCCGGATTAATCACGAGGCTGGTCACATCTTCATCAGGCTTCAAATATCCATACGGTGCTCTCGCTCCCATATATTTTCCAGCTTTCTGACGCTGTATCAAAGTTCTTTTTACTTTAACGGAAGTATCAATGCTATGATGTTCGTTAATAATATTTCTGAAACCAACATCTATTCCCGGCATACCAGATTCATATTTCATACTATCAACATTATCATTGATCGCTATGAATCTCACATTCATAAATGGAAAAATTTGTTCCAGATATGTGTCAACCTCTATATGATTCCTGCCGAATCGAGAAAGGTCTTTCACTATAATTGTGCTGACTTTTCCATCTCTTACTAATTCCATCATACTTTGGAATCCTGGGCGATCGAAATTCGTTCCACTATAGCCATCATCTTTGAATTCTAACACTTCCGTATTTTTGAACTCATTTTTACTGGCTATGTATTGCCCAATCACAATTCTCTGATTGGTAATACTATTGGATTCATCCAGCATATCCTCATCTTCCAGCGACAATCTTAAATACTTTACTATGCATTTACCATCTGACATCTGATCACCCCCTCCTCTAAAATTTCTGATAACGCCTGTATTTCATCTTGAAATTTAAATTCGATCTCTATACGTTTGTCTTCATATAAAGAGATTTTCTTTATATAAGAACGGACAACATCTTTTGTAAGGAATTCCAAATTCTTTCCTTTACTGAATTCAGCAAGCCACGAGAAGTTCTTTTTACACAATTTTTCTGTAATTTTTCTACTCTTCTCAATTTCTTTCTGTCTTGTAACCAGGTCTTTTTCGACCACGGTTATTCTTTCTGTCATACGATTATATGCATCCGTATCAATCTCGCCCGAAACATATTGCTCATATAATTCAAATCGTCTTGCTTCGTTCCTTTTATTGAGCTGAACAATTTTACTCTGTTCCCTGTTCAAATATTTTTGGAATGTTTCAAAATATTCACCATTAAAGCGTTTCAGTTGCGTTTTTAATTCACATACTGTTTTTAGCTGCATGATGAGTGCCCGATACACCAGTTCATCAATTACTTCTTCTTTCCAGCGATTACAGTTATATTTTTCCTTGGAAATTTTTGCATAATTACCACAAATGAAATAGTAATTGTAATACAAAACACCATTCTTTTCGCTGTAATAGTATCTCCGAACCATATTAGCGCCACAGTCACCACAGTATATCAATCCAACATACTTATTATCCTGTTTTCCATGAGTCTGCATATTCGATAAATCTTTTTTGGGCAATGCTTTCTCCTGCTTTAATTTGATTACATTTTGTACTTTTTCAAATAATTCAGCACTCACTATAGCCTTATGGGTATTCACATGTTCAATCCATTCTTCTTTATCCAACATTACATTTTTTTCTTTTGTAAGAAGTGAAGTTCTTGTTTTATGTGAATAAGTATTTCCCAAATAGTGCCTATTTTCCGCAATCTGTTTAATTACAGATGATTGCCAATGCATATCCGTTTCGTCAATTCTATCCAAGAATAACTTCCCAGTTCTTGCGTATACCCTTGGCGAAGCCAGCAGCATGGTATTAAACTCTCTCGAAATTTTCAAATATGACTGCCCTGCAGCAAGTTTTTCAAATATTTCTACTACATACGGTGCAGTTAAAGGATCGGGAACAGTAGTAGATTTTCCTTTTTCATCTCTAGCTCTCTTATACCCATAAGGAGCATCTCCACCACAATATTCACCTGACTCCATCTTAATTTTCATGGCACTTGTCATTTTTACAGATGCATCTTTTGCATACATATCATTTGCCAGATTCGATATCATGATTCCCAGCATCTGATTGTCACATTCTGGACTGATACTGTCATAGTTATCATTGACTGATATAAAGCGCACTTGCATAAATGGAAATATTTTTTCCAGATATTTTGATACTTCTTCCAAATCTCGACCAAATCGTGATAAATCCTTTACTATGACCGTATTTATTTCTTTTGTTTTGATGTCACCAAGCATTCTCACAAAGTCATCTCGATCAAATTTCGTACCTGATATACCGTCATCCTTATAAAACTTTACAACTTCAATATCCGGATGAGATTCTGCGTAAGAAAGAGCGATCAGTTTCTGTGTCTCCAGCGATTCTCTCTTCTCACCATTGATATCTACAGATATTCTGGTATAAATACCGGCTTTCCAGATCTTCTTCGGTGATGCCTGCACAAATGCTTCAGCTTGTTTCATCTGGCGATTTCTTGTTCTTGCCATTATACAGCCACCTCCTGTTTTGTTTTTCCAATCTGTTCTGCCAGTCTTGCAGCTGTTACCAACTCATCTTGGAATCGGTAAACAATCTCTATTTTTTTTCCTTCAAAGACATTTATTTTTTCCACATACTGAAGAAGCATATCTCTGTCAAGATCTCCCAGCGACGGTTTCTCAAGAAATGTGTTTACCCATTCTTCGCACAGCAGTTTATTTTCAAGGAGATTTTCCATATACTCTTCCTGCTTTTCAATATTGCTTTCCAGACTTTTAATTTCTGTCTGATACCGTTCTCTAAGCAAAGCGTAATCATCCCTAGAAATAACTCCTGACGCAAGATTTCCCGATAATGAATGTAACAACTTATAATATTTATTGACTTTGTTTCGTAACTCAAGTATCTGGTCATCATGCTGTATCAATGTCTGTGTATCCAAAGAATTCTCTTTCAAATACTCCATTGCACTCCGTATGGCATCCGTCATCTTACTGTATATTTTCAAAGAATCCATTACCAGCTGAATCAGCACATCTTCTCTGATACTATGTCTGGAACATTGATCCTTCTTTTTATTGTAAGAAGAACAGATATAAAAAACTGTCTTTTCTCCTTTATAACTGTTAGTTCGCCGGATCAGATTACTTCCACAGTCTCCACAGGATAATAACCCACCAAACAAATAAAGTCTGTTTTCTCCGGGTGCTATCCTGGTATCCTTCGCAAGCAACATCTGAACTGTTTCATATTCTTCTTTTGTAACGATACCTTCATGATGATTTTCAAAAATCACCCATTCTTCCTTTGGTAATGCCCTCTGCACCTTAACTTTATAGTTAATTCTTTGGGATTTTCCCTGTTGAAGCACTCCATAGTAGATTGGATTCTTTAAGATACGGATAATTGCTACTGCTGACCACCTGGATGTCAGATGTGTCTGAAATGACGATTTGAAGTTTACTCCGGTCGCACGTTTGTAATCAGCCGGTGCAAGAACTCCCAGTTCATTCAGTTTATCTGCAATCAGCTGATTGCTCATGCCCTCCATCTTCCAGTTAAAAATATCTCTTACATGCTTTGCAGCAACCGGATCAATTTCTATCTGACTTTTATCAGCATCACACTTTTTATATCCATATGACACGTAATTTCCCACATATTCTCCAATATTTCTTTTTGCACTCAAGTGGCTTCTTACTTTTTGAGAATTCTGTCTGCAATACGTGTCATTAACAAAGGATTTCACCGGTAATACAAGATGCGTATCGGTAATGTTTGCTGTTTCAGAATCATAATTATCATTGATTGCTATAAATCGTACTCCCAGTTGTGGAAATACTTTTTGAATATACCGATCAACATCTATATGCTCTCTACCGAATCGAGACAAGTCTTTTACAATGATACAGTTGATTTCCTTATTTTCGATTGCCTTGAGCATTGCCTGAAAACCAGGACGCTTAAAATCAGTACCTGAAAAACCATCATCTTTAAATGTCTCAACAATAGTAATATCAGATGTCGATTTCATATAGTTATCAATCAAAATTGACTGATTTACAATAGATTCACTTTCAGCCTTATCTCCGTCCTCAATACTAAGACGAAGGTACTTGGCTGCTATCCAGATATTTTTTTGCATAAAAAACACTCCTATCCAAAGATTCTGCCAAAACAGAACCCTTAAATAGAAGTGCTCTATTCAAATTTAGTCCTGTTAGCATTATAGCACACTTCGTCTTCTGTGTGAATATGAAATTTTGTTGTTCCAGTTATTCCCTTATGCCAATCCAGCTTTCTTTGCTACAAGCTGTTTTGTACAGTCTATATAGGAAAGGGAAGCTGCTGCATTAAAAACACTTTTTACGACATAGCCCATATCTTCATATACATATGGGTTATCAGAGTGATTAAGCAGCACTTCCATCTTATTGCTTTTCCTGCTATCCAGCTCTGAAATCAAATCCTTGTACTTGGGCAAACTATCTCGTTCAATCTCTTTGATATCAACTGTTTTCAACTCTTCTAATCTTTCAACTGTTGTCATGGACATCGCCTCCTTTTCCTATAGTTACCATTATCGAAAATAAATATTCGTAACAGTTATGTAGTCTTCTCTTCCATTCCCATCTGAATCCGTACTGCTTTCAGTACCCGATCTAGGCTCCACTTGTTCACTCTTCCGCATTTCTCAATAATACATTTCGTAGAAATGCTCATAACCTGTTCAGCCAGTGCCAGGCTTCCTTTTCGGATTCCCGTCATATCATATTTGCTGATAAATACATGCGTTGGCAAATACCGTTTCTTATAAATTCTTGATGTCAGCGGAACTACCGTTATGACTGAACTGTATGTATTGGCTTTATTATTGCTCACTACGATCACCGGTCTTACTCCACCCTGAACCGAAGTTGTCGGGAACATACCGAGATCTGCCCATAAGATATCTCCTCTTCGGATTGTCATTTGTCCTCTCTCCAATCTGTTATTTTTATTTGTAAAGCATCCATAGCGCTATATTGGCTCCACAGGAATACGGCAGAGTTTCTTTCCTATAAGGAAAGCTCTGCCGCATAACCTCTATAGCCAATTTGATTATTAAACAGTGCTCGCTCGATTCTATTTATCCTCGATACCCCGAATCGTTACTCCCGCATGTGCAGGAAGGGAATAATAACCTGCCCGGATGCACGCTCCGGACCACAACCCGGAAACTCTCGTTTCCAGGCTCCAGCAGTTCATAGGTTTACCAGTTACAGACTTCTCAGGGTCTGCAAGTGTATCGCATCTCATATATGTCATCGCATCACCAGCCTGCCAGCTAGCTTCGGTCAGTGCTTTTTCGCAGCATTACGGACTGAACTAAAATCTTTGTTTTGTCTTATAATCCTATAGCGGCATCTTCCTCGTGCTCACTGTATGAAATGTCACATCAGTTATTATTGAATATTCAGTTATCATGGTTCATTTTAGGAAGTCCTTTAACTTCCTCTAATTACTAAAGTCAAATGACTTTGGCAGATGCAAAAGATTTTGAAAAATTTTTAAAAAAATTTATTCATATACATTTCACGCATCTTATTAAGAGTGGATTTCAGCTTGTATGACAGCATCTGTCTGGAAATCCCCATAATCTCCGCCATCTGTGTCTGTGTCTTGTTTTCAAAGAAAATGCCATAAATAATCATGCGTTCCTCTGAGTTCAGCTGATTGATCACTTTGTGAATATCCTGCTGTTCCATTTTTGTCAGTACACAGTGCTCCACATCACAGTTCAGATCTGGAAAATCCTCAATCATGAAGACTTCTCCATCAATGGACTGACCGCTGTAAGGTACCTCCCGCAGCATCTTATCCACGACCTCACCCAGTTCGTTCTTGATCTCAACTTTTTTTGCCTTGCTGCTTCTGTAAAAATTGTTCATCGCATACGCAACTTCTTTTGTAACTTCGATCATTTCTCCATCAATATTTGCGTAGTACTTTCCTTCATAAAAATATGGGTGTTCAATATACATATCCGTTCCTCCTGAATTTGAAATCTTGTTGCTCGTTTCAAATCCAGAAGGCGGACCTCTGTTTAGAATCATGCCTGCTCCGCCTTTATCCTGCCGGGACATCCCCGCAGTTATTGGCCGAGAAATTCAGGCACGAAAAAAAGCCCCAGTAGTTTTTTTCTTAACTACTGAGGCTTTCGTCTCTTTCTTGTATTCAGTTATCTATGCCTTCTTTCATCAGCATAATCATTGTATCAGGATAAAGTTCACAAAGTATCCGCAATACGTTCCCATAAGTTCATGTCATTATTGAAATCGTACATATTTCAGTATAAAAAGTTCACTATTCAAATTCTGATTATTATTTCTCCATATACTCTTCTGCCATATGTACTGCCATAGCACCATCTGCCACTGCTGTTACTATCTGACGAAGTAACTTTGTTCTGACATCTCCTACAGCATAAACACCCGGAATACTCGTTTCAGTGTTTTCACCTGCCACAATATATCCTTTATTATCCAGTTCTATCTGATTATCTAAAAAATCTGTTGTCGGTTTTCTTCCTATACTCACAAACAGGCCGTCACATTCTATAATGTTTTCTTCTCCTGTAACTGTATCTTTCAACCGCACACCAGTCAATCGTTCTCCATAAATCAGTTCATTTACTGTATTGTTCCATCGAAACTCTATATTTTCAGTTTTCATCAGCTGGTCATGGTAGATTTTCGTTGCACGTAATGTATCTCTTCGATGAACAATGATGACTTTCTTAGCAATTCGACTTAAAAGAACAGCATCTGATACAGCAGAATTTCCACCACCAACAACCACCACGATCTTATCTTTATAAAACATACCATCACAGGAGGCACAATAAGCAACCCCATGACCTATCAATTCTTTTTCTTTAGCGAGACCAAGTTCTCTTGGATTTGCTCCAGTAGCAATCACTACTGTTTTCCCAATATAAATTCCCGAACTAGTTTCTACTCTCTTAAGCTTTCCTGTTAAATCCATATTAAAAACTTCAGCATATTCACTTTTAGCGCCAAATTTTTCCGCCTGTTTTTGCATTTTCTCTGCCAATGAAAATCCGTCAATTCCATTTTCAAAACCAGGATAGTTATCAATCTGCCAGGTCAATGACATCTGACCACCTGCAGATAATTTTTCTAAAACAATTGTATCAAATCCTGCTCTGGCTGCGTATAATGCTGAAGTATACCCTCCAGGTCCTCCCCCCACGATAATCATATCGTAAACATGATTTTCATTCATACAGCAGTCCTCCTTTTATTTTTCCAATGCTTCATTAATAAAATTCTCTATCATTATTTTTGATTCAGGTGCAACAATAGAATCTATTGCCTTTCCATTTCGATATAAAACCAGCGTAGGAATCACCTCAATCTTTTCAGCTTCTGCAATCTGTGGTTCTTCATCAATATTCACTTTTCCAGCAATAAGAATATCGCTGTATTCTTCACTTATTTTTTCATAAGCCGCTCCAATTCTACGGCAATAACCACACCAAGGTGCCCAGAAATCAACCAAAACCGGTTTTTCCTTATGAATTAATTGTCCAAACTTTTCTTTATTTATATTTATAGATGTCATATTTTTCAACTCCTTCTCCTATTTGAACTTAATATACCCCAAATAAGTGCTTGCTTCCGTGATGATATCACAGAAAAGATAATTTACTTTATTACACTTCTTTTTATTTCTATTTATGGCATATGCCAGTTATATAATTGACGCATCTAAAAAAAGCAAGTATACTATGTTCGTAAAGGAGATAACGGTTATGAACTTCGAAAATTGTTTTCCACTATGGAATGACTTAAATACAGCACAGAAAAAAATAATTTCAGACAAT
>ENA-OWRJ01002117-OWRJ01002117.1-human-gut-metagenome-genome-assembly--contig:-NODE-2117-length-18052-cov-3.660777_pt1 | contig 18052 bp, 13 predicted proteins | sample MGYA00248269_ERZ651897 | MGnify/ENA primary metagenome ERZ651897 (study PRJEB26924, sample SAMEA4378252) | human gut metagenome | biome: human gut; feature: human-associated habitat; material: faeces...
ATTTCTTTCCTTGATTTATTTTCCACTTTTATCATGGATATTCCTCCACCAATTCATTGTCGCTCCTACAACTTTCATTACAGGAACTTTCAAAAAATCACTTAAAAAAATACCACCATAATTCTATTCAAATTACGGTGGTATTTCTGGCGGAGACGGTGGGATTCGAACCCACGTGCCCTTGCGGACAACCTGATTTCGAGTCAAGCTCGTTACGACCACTTCGATACGTCTCCATACTATTGGAATAGCGTCTGAAAAAGAACGCATACTACTTTTATAGTATACCATGCCGTTTGCAGAAAAGCAAGTCCTTCTTGAGAATTTTGTGAAAATCACTGAATCTATGCAGAAATAAAGCTGGTTGATTGTGAAAAATGCTTTTTTTCTGTCGTTTGATTGACAGCATTTCAAAAAAGTACTAAAATAATAGTAAAATTCGACTAACATCCTTATCCATCTGGAGGCTTTTTATGAAAACATCCTTAAAAACAACGATTCAAACATTTTGCCACGACCTTTCTGCAAAAACGCGGATTACCGTTCTATGTTGCGGGTGCTTTTTGGTATTAACAGGATTCTTGCTGGTATTTTTAATGCTCTGTCCGGTGAAGAAAGAAAATCTTTCCAACCATGCCAACGAAAACTTGATGTCTGCCATTACAACCAGTGCTCCAACCGCAACCACAACGGCAGAGGAAACAACAACATTCAAGCGGACACGGAAAACAACTGATAAGAAACGTGCTCGTTCCACCACGCAGACCACTGTGAAAACAGAACTGATAGAAACCGAAGAACCGCTGATGACAGAAGAGAACAGTTCAGACGACCTCTATAGCAATGATTACAATAATAATTATAATTACAACTATGGTTATGACAACAGCTACAACAACGGCTATGATAATAGTTATAATAATGGTTATGACAATGGCTATAATAATGGCAATGATTATTATGAACCGACAACCGATGCACCGAATTATGACTCGGTTCCAGATCCGGAACCTGTTCCAAGCGAGGGCGATGCAGGCGGATTGGATTCTGGATTCTAAAAAAGTAAGATTTTTTTCAAGTTTCACTTGACAAACTGCAAAAAAACCGTTATAATAAAATCTGTAAAAGGGAGTAGCTGACAAGAATTGATTTCTTGTTTATGCGGCGTCAATACGATTGCAGATTTCTGCGATCCGCTTCATAAGTTCAAAGCTATGCCTCGCAAGAATGGCATATGTGGAAAATGGCAAGACTTTTACTGAATAAATGGCAGCCTTAATGGGTGAAGTGTCGATTTATTCAGTAAGAGCCTTGCCTTTTTTGCTGCCAAAAAAAGAAGAAAGGAAGTTTTCCCATGGCAAACAAATCCCCCTATCAACAACCCCTGAACGACCTGTATGCAGTGTACCACTCCAGCCGAGAGGGTTTGAGTACCGCACAGGCAAACCAAAACCGGGAACAGTTCGGTAAAAATCAGCTGGCACAGAAAAAGAAGAAGCCAGTCTGGATGATTTTTCTCGAACAGTTCAAGGATTTTCTGGTTATTATCCTGATTATTGCTGCTATTATCTCTGCAATTACCGGAGAACTGGAAAGCACCATTGTCATTCTGGTTGTCATCACCATGAATGCGATTTTGGGCACCGTGCAGACGGTCAAAGCGGAAAAATCGCTGGACAATTTGAAATCGCTATCTGCTCCGCATGCAAAAGTTCTGCGAGATGGCACAACGGTTTTGCTCCCAGCAGCAGAATTGGTCGTTGGTGATGTCATTTTGCTGGAGGCTGGCGACCAAGTTCCGGCAGATGCTCGTATTTTAGAGGCTGCATCGTTGCAGACCAATGAAAGTGCACTGACAGGTGAAAGTACCAACGTAGAAAAAGAATGCTGTGAGATTCCGCAGGAAGTTCCGTTGGGCGACCGGAAGAATATGGTTTATTCCGGTGGTTTTGTCACCTATGGACGGGGTGTCTGTCTGGTCACGAATGTGGGCATGGAAACGGAAGTCGGAAAGATTGCAGCATTGATGCAGAACGCTTCGGAACGCAGAACGCCTTTACAGCGGACACTTGACCAGTTCGGCCAGAAACTGTCAATTGCGATTCTGATTATTAGTGCGATTGTCTTTCTGTTGGAATTGTTCCGTGTCGATGTTCTGAACTTCGATAGCATTATGAATGCTCTGATGTTTGCGATTGCTCTGGCAGTTGCAGCCATTCCGGAAGCCCTCAGTTCTATTGTTACCATTGTGCTTTCGTTCGGAACACAGAAGATGGCAAAAGAACACGCCATCATGCGAAAGTTGCAGGCAGTCGAGGGATTAGGCTCTGTTTCTGTTATTTGTTCGGATAAAACCGGAACACTGACCCAGAATAAAATGACCGTTCGGAAAATCGTTGCCCATGGACACAGCATTGCAGAAGAAGATGTGAATCTGGAAAACGATGATGAAAAGTGGTTGATTATCGCATCTGTTCTGTGTAGTGATGCAACCTGTCAGGGAGAAACCGAAATTGGTGACCCAACAGAAACAGCATTGATTCGCTTTTCTCAGAAAAACGGCATGCAGGCAGAAGACCTCCGCAGCCAGTATCCTCGTCTTGCAGAAATTCCGTTTGATTCTGACCGAAAGCTGATGTCCACCTTGAACCAGACCCCACATGGAAAGATTCTCTTCACAAAGGGTGCAGCAGATGTTCTGACAGAACGGATGCTGATTACTACGGAAGAAAAGGAAAAGATTCACAAGCAAGTGGAAGCCCTCTCCAAACAGGGGCTGCGGTTACTCTGCTTTGCAGGAAAGCCATTCGATGGCGATACTATCTCGCTGGAAGACGAAACAGACTTGCAATATATGGGCTTGATTGCCATGATGGATCCGCCACGTCCAGAATCTGCGGCAGCAGTAGCAGCTTGTAAAGAAGCAGGCATCAAACCAGTGATGATTACAGGTGACCATGTTGTAACTGCTGCGGCAATTGCAAAGGAAATCGGCATTCTGGAGCAGGAAACCGAAGCCGTAGAGGGTTCTGCATTGGATGCCTATACAGATGAACAGCTGGTGGACTTTGTCAAGGATAAGTCTGTTTATGCCCGTGTTACTCCAGAACACAAAATCCGGATTGTACGGGCTTGGCAGGCTCGAAATTGTATGGTTGCCATGACAGGGGACGGCGTAAACGATGCTCCGGCACTAAAACAGGCAGATGTCGGCGTAGCGATGGGCATTACCGGAACGGAAGTTTCCAAAGATGCTGCAGCAATGGTTCTGACAGACGATAACTTTGCAACGATTGTCAAGGCAATTGAAAACGGTAGAAACCTCTATGAAAATATCAAGCGTGCCATTTTGTTCCTGCTCTCTGGTAACTTGGCAGGAATTCTGGTCGTGTTGGCTTGTGCTCTTGCTGGACTGGGACAGCCGTTTGCAGCGATTCACCTGCTCTTTATCAACCTCTTGACGGACTCTTTGCCGGCAATCGGTTTGGGCTTAGAACCGCATCAGGCAAGCGTTATGCGGAAAAAGCCCCGTCCTGCAAATGAATCCATTCTGACAAAACCATTCTTGATTTCCACGGGATATTCCGGCTTGATTATCGGAATTATGACTTTTCTTGCTTATGTGCTCGGCAGAAGTGAGGGTGGCAATTATCTGGGCATGACAATGGCGTTTGCAACACTCTGTATGTCCCGCTTGTGGCATGGCTTCAGCTGCAAGTCCGAAGAACCGGTACTGTTCCGGAAGCAGATGATTAACAACCCATTTGGCTTGATGGCATTCTTTGCCGGCATGATTTTAATCAATGCAGTTCTGTTAGTTCCGCCGTTGAAGAGCTTGTTCAGCATTGCCAGCCTGACTGGTTTGCAGTATGCATGGATTCACATTTTCAGCTTTAGTTCGATGATTTTGATTCAGATTGTGAAGTTTGTGAAATCTGTGGTGCAGCGGTCTGCGTCATAATGACATACGAACAAAAATGTAAAAAAAATATGAATCCTCTTGACAAATCCGAACGAAGTGACTATAATAAAAGCATCTTAAAATTCTTAGAGCAAAGGCAAGTAACCTGCTGAGCGGCAACAGAGAGAGTCAGGGATGGTGGAATCCTGATATGGAAGCGGTATGGTGAATGGATTTGTGAGAAGCACAGGGAATCCAAAAAATTTGGTAGTAACTGTCGCCGTATGTCCTACGTTATCGGGATAAGAATATATCCGGTGAAAGTCCGGCGTATTCGGAAAGAGGGAAACAGCATTCCGGCAAAGTAGAATGATGTTTCTGAAATTGGGTGGCAACACGTTAAGGATTTTACGCCTGACGTCCCATAGCAGTGGGATGTCAGGCGTTTTTTGTTTTTTCTGCATCTCCATCAAGGACAATCGTGACTTTCATTTGACAATATAGAACAATATTCATCATTTTCTTATAAGGAGGAAAGCATATGCTTACACCATCATTGGAACAAGTGAAACAGCTTGCCAAACAGTACAATACCATTCCCGTTTTCTATGATTTCTCTGCGGACAATCAGACCCCCATCAATTTGTATCGGGCAATGTCTGAGGGAGCAAAAAATGCCTTTATTTTCGAGAGTGTGAACAACGGCGAACAGTGGGGACGGTATTCCTTTGTCGGAGCAAATCCGAAACAGGAAATTCAGATGCACAGCACAACGGCTTGCATTCTGGAAAACAACCAGAAGAAAACATTCATGGTGGAACATCCCATTCTGTTTCTGAAAGAACGAATGGCACAATATTCCGCTCCGGTTTTGCCGGATGCACCGAATTTCACAGGCGGATTGATTGGCTATTTCGGATATGATACCGTGCGGTATCTGGAAAAAACATTGGTGAATGTTCCGGAAGATGACATTCACATGCCAGACTGCGATTTGTTCTTATATGAAGAACTGGTTGCTTATGACCACCTGAAACACAACGGGATTGTGATTCAAAACTTGCACACAGATGGCAATTTGGATGCCCAGTATGCAGCAGCTCTCTGGAGAGCCGAAGAACTGGCACAGAAGATTCGCACCTATAACCCAACACCAAAGCCAACCTTGAAAACAGGAACTGCCATCGTGCATTCCAACACGAGCAAGGATGCCTATATGGACATCGTTCGGCAGGCAAAGGAACACATCGTGAACGGCGATATTTTCCAGATTGTGCTTTCCCAGCGGTTTGAAATCCAGAATCCGCCGGATAGCTTTGATGTTTACCGGAAATTGCGGGTCAGCAATCCATCCCCATATCTCTATTATTTCCACACACCAACTTATGATGTTGCCGGAGCTTCTCCGGAAATGCTGGCAAGCGTAAAGAATGGCACGATTCACAATCGCCCAATTGCCGGAACAAAGCCACGGGGCAAGACCAGAGAAGAAGATATGCAGAATGAAACCGATTTGCTGGCAGACCCGAAGGAACGGGCAGAACATACGATGCTCGTTGACCTCGGAAGAAACGATGTCGGTAAGGTTTCTGAATTTGGCAGTGTTTCCGTAACTCGCTATATGGTGACGGAACGGGCATCCAAGGTGATGCATTTGGTTTCTGATGTAGAGGGAACATTGCGGAAAGACTTGACCGCTTTGGATGCACTGATGGCAATTCTGCCAGCTGGAACACTTTCCGGTGCTCCAAAAGTACGAGCAATGGAACTGATTGACCAGTTTGAACCGAAAAAGCGTGGCTTGTATGGCGGTACGGTTGGTTATCTCGGATTCGATGGCAATATGGATACCTGCATTGCCATCCGGACAGTACTCTTTACCAATCAAAAAGCATATGTACAGGCAGGAGCTGGCATTGTAGCGGACTCTGTGCCGGAAAATGAATACTATGAAACCGTAAATAAAGCATTGGCAGTCATCAATGCCATTAAGGAGGCAGCACAATGATTCTGTTTTTGGATAATTATGATTCTTTCACTTACAACCTGTATCAGTATATCGGGGAATTGTATCCGGATATTCAGGTAGTTCGGAACGATGAAATCACATTGGAAGAAATCGAAGCCATGCATCCGGATGCACTCTTGATTTCTCCAGGGCCGGGCTATCCAAAAGATGCTGGTATCTCGATTCCAGCGATTCAGAAGTTTGCCGGAAAAATGCCGATTCTGGGTATTTGCTTAGGACATCAGGCAATTGCAGAGGCATTCGGCGGAAAGATTGTCAAGGCAGAACACCTCATGCACGGCAAAGCAAGCAACATTGCAATTGACAATCAGTCGGTTCTGTTTGCAGGGCTGCCGCCAGTGATCGCCTGCGGTCGCTATCATTCCCTGATTGTGGAAGAAGCATCGCTGCCATCTTGCCTGCGTATCACCACACGGGATGAAAATGGGCAGATTATGGCACTGGAACATACCAAGTTCCCGATTTATGGCTTGCAGTTCCATCCGGAATCCATTCTGTCAGAAGATGGAAAGGAAATCCTGATTCGGTTCTTGAATCTGCTGCCGGGTGTTTCCATTCCGACCAAGCAGCAGACACCGCAGCAGCCGAAGAAAGCGTTGCTCCCATATGCAGAAAAGGTTCTGAACGGCGGAAATTTGACCGAAACCGAAGCCATGGAAGCCATGGATTTGATTATGAGCAATGCGGCAACCGATATTCAGATTGCAGAATTCCTCACCGCTCTGCGAATGAAGGGCGAAACCATTGAAGAAATCACTGGATTTGCAAAGGGCATGCGGGCAAAGGCAAAGACTGTTCCCAATTGCAAGGATGCGATTGATATTGTCGGAACGGGCGGCGATTGCTCGAACTCCTTCAACATTTCTACCACTTCTTCCTTCATCATTGCAGCAGCTGGGGCGAAAGTTGCCAAGCACGGCAACCGCAGCGTATCCAGTAAGAGCGGTGCAGCGGATGTGTTGGAACGGCTTGGTGTAAAAATTCAGACTACACCGGAACAGGCTGCTAACTGCATTCACGAAATTGGCATTTCATTCCTGTTTGCACAGAGCTATCATGGTTCGATGAAATACGTTGCCAAATCAAGAAAAGAAATGGAAACACGTACCGTATTCAATATTTTAGGGCCGCTTGCCAATCCAGCGGAAACCGATTATATTTTGCTGGGCGTTTATAGTGATGACTTGATTCCGGTGATGGCAAAGGTGCTCTGCGGTCTGGGCATTCGTCATGCAATGGTCGTACACGGAGAAGATGGATTCGATGAAATTTCAATCTCCGCTTCGACAAAGGTTGCAGAAATCAAGGACGGCGGTATTTTTGAATACACCATCACACCGGAACAGTTTGGTTTGCCGATGGCAGAAAAGAAAGAAGTCATTGGCGGTTCGCCGGAAGAAAATGCACTGATTACACAAGGCATTCTGGCTGGAACGATTCGGGATGCAAAGCGGAACATCGTTTTGCTGAATGCTGGCTGTGCTCTATATGTGGTTGGTCAGGCTGGCAGTATCGGCGATGGGGTTGCACTGGCAGCAGAGATGATTGACAGCGGTGCAGCACTGGCAAAGTTAGAGGAACTCAAGCAGTTTACCAATGCTCTGGCATAAGAAAGGAGCAGGCTTATGATTTTAGATGAAATTGTTGCAAAGCGAAAAGAACAGCTTGCACGGGAATTACAGAGAACCGACCGGGAAACTATGCGGAAACTGGCATTGCAGACGGAACGGGAAGTATATTCATTTCCGGATGCTCTGAAAAGTGGACGGCTTTCCATTATTGCAGAAGTCAAGAAAGCATCGCCCTCGAAGTCGGTTATCTGTGCGGATTTTCATCCGGTCGAGCAGGCAGCTGCTTATGAACGTGCCGGAGCAGATGCGATTTCCTGCCTGACCGAGGAACATTATTTTCAGGGTAGCAGCGATTATTTTCGGGCGATTCGAGAAGCAGTTTCCATTCCAATGCTTCGGAAAGATTTCATCATTGACACCTATCAAATTGATGAAGCACGGGTTATGGGAGCAGATGCCATTCTGTTGATTGCAGCCATTTTGGACGCTCCAACGATGCGGCATTTTTACGAATATGCAACGGAATTGGGGTTGCATTGTCTGTTTGAAGCACACAACGAAGCAGAAATGGAGCAGGTGCTTGCTTGCGGTGCAAAAATCTGCGGCATCAATAACCGCAACTTGAAAAATTTTGTGGTTGATTTAAAGACCACGGAACGACTGGCAGCAATGGTTCCGAACGATTGCATTTTGGTTTCGGAAAGCGGTATGCAAACGCATGAAGATTTGGCAGCTGTTCGCAAATATGGAGCAGATGCGGTATTGATTGGGGAAACCTTGATGCGGAGCGGAAATGTTGCCGTTGCCATGCAGCAGCTGCGGGAGAACTTATGAAGATTAAGTTTTGTGGAATCCGGCGGCTGGAGGATGTTGCAGCCGTGAATTTCTGTCAGCCGGATTATATGGGTATGATTTTAAGCGGTGGTTTTCGCCGGAGCATTTCTCAGGAGCAGGCACAACGCTTAGTGCAGGAAAAATCAGATGCGATTGCAGCGGTTGGGGTGTTCGTAAATGAATCATCAGAAACCATTTGCCGTATGGCAGAGCAGTTGCACTTGCAGGTGATTCAGTTGCATGGCAATGAATCGGCAGAACAGATTCAAACCTTGCAGCAGAAAACCGGCTTGCCAGTCTGGAAAGCCCTCCGCATTGGCACGCTGGAAGAACTTGAAGCCGCCGGAACAAATCCGGCAGATTGCCTAATTTTAGAGGGAAAGACGGGTGCAGGGATTGGCGGAACGGGCGTTTGTGCAGACTGGGAGCTGCTCGCCCGCCACAGCTGGAATCGTTCGTTTTTTCTGGCAGGCGGGTTGCAGCCGGAAAATGTTTTGGAAGCAATTGCAACGGTTTCTCCAACGGGCGTGGATTTTTCCAGCGGCATTGAAGAGGACGGCGTAAAATCACTGAGAAGAATGAAACAATTGATGACATTGATACGAGGAGCGTAGAATTATGGGTAAAGTAGGAAGATATGGAATATTCGGCGGACAGTATGTTCCCGAAACGGTCATGAATGCGGTACACGAATTGGAAACCGCCTATGAAGAAGCAAAGGCAGACCCGACTTTCTGGGAAGAATACCGCACACTCTGTCGGGATTATGCAAACCGTCCATCCCTGTTGTATTATGCAGAACGAATGACAAAGGACTTGGGCGGCTGCAAAATCTACCTGAAGCGAGAAGATTTGAACCACACGGGTGCACACAAAATCAATAACGTATTGGGTCAAATTCTGCTGGCAAAGCGGATGGGCAAAAAGCGGATTATTGCGGAAACCGGTGCTGGTCAGCATGGTGTTGCAACAGCAACCGCTTGTGCCCTGTTTGATTTGGAATGCGAAGTCTTTATGGGGAAAGAAGACGTGGAACGGCAGAAGCTGAATGCTTACCGGATGGAACTGCTGGGAGCAAAGGTTCGCAGCGTTGACAACGGAACAGGTACGCTGAAAGATGCTATCAACGAAGCAATGCGGGATTGGGTCACCAACATTGACACCACTTATTATTTGATTGGCTCGGTAATGGGGCCGCATCCGTATCCGATGATGGTTCGGGATTTCCAGAAGATTATTGGCGAAGAAGCAAAGCAGCAGTTGCAGGAAAAAGAAGGCGTGCTGCCGGATTGTGTGGTTGCCTGCGTTGGCGGCGGCTCGAATGCAATGGGTATGTTCTATGATTTCATCCCGAATAAAAGCGTTCGGCTGGTTGGTGCAGAAGCTGCCGGAAAAGGTGTGGATACTGCTCTGCACGCTGCAACGATTGCAAAGGGCAAGCTGGGAATCTTCCACGGTATGAAGTCCTACTTCCTGCAAAATGATGAAGGACAGATTGCACCGGTATTTTCGATTTCTGCCGGACTGGATTATCCGGGCATTGGACCAGAGCACGCAAATCTTTATAAAACCGGACGGGCAGACTATGTTGCCATTACAGACGAAGAAGCTGTTCAGGCGTTGGAATACCTGTCGAAAAAAGAGGGTGTCATTCCGGCAATTGAATCGGCACACGCAGTTGCAGCTGCAATGAAGATTGCACCGACTATGAGAAAAGACCAAATTATGATTATCTGCCTGTCCGGTCGTGGGGACAAGGATATGCAGCAAATCGCACAATACAGAGGAGTGAAGATTGATGACTGAGAATCGAATTGACCGCACTTTGCAGGCATTAAAACAACAGGGGAAAAAGGCACTGATTCCATTTGTAACAGCTGGACACGGCGGATATGACCGTACGGAACAGCTGGTATTGCAGATGGAAAAAGCCGGTGCAGATATTATTGAACTGGGCGTTCCATTTTCTGACCCGATTGCAGAAGGCCCTGTCATTCAGCACGCCAGCGAACAGGCCTTGAAGCGGGGAACAACCTTGGCAGGTATTTTTGAGCTGGTTAAGCGGCTGCGGAAAAAAACCGATATGCCGTTGCTGCTGATGATGTATCTGAATACGATTTTCTCTCATGGAACAGAGGAATTTTTCCGCACCTGTCAGGAAATTGGCATTGATGGGGTCATTGTGCCGGATATGCCGTTTGAAGAAAAGGACGAGATTCAGGGCAGTGCTGACAAGTATCACATTCACAACATCAGCTTGGTAACACCGGCAAGTGAAGGTAGAATTCAGATGATTGCAGAGGATGCAACCGGATTCCTGTATTGTGTTTCCTCGAATGGTGTAACAGGTATGCGGACAAAGTTCCAGACGGATTTCTCTGCGTTCTTTACACCGATTCATAAGTATGCAAAGATTCCGTGCATGGTTGGGTTTGGAATCTCCAGCCCAGAAGCTGCAAAGCAGATGAGCCAGTATTGTGATGGGGTCATTGTGGGCAGTGCCATTGTCAACATGGTTGAACAGTATCAGGAACAAGCACCGGAAAAGGTGTATGAATTTGTAAAGTCCCTGCGGACAGCACTGGACGAATAATTGCATATTTGATTTTTAAGAATCAAGCAGGCAGAATTGCAAAAACTGCCTGCTTTTTATTTTGATTTTGCTGAAATAATGATATAATACAGAAAAAAACAAAATTCGAGGATTTTTTTGAAAAAACGCTTGACAAATACAGCGGAATGTGATATACTATATAAGTCGTCATGAGTAAGATGTAAAACAATCTGAAAGAAGTTCAGAAAAAATTTTTTTGAGAAATTTGAAAAAAAGACTTGACAAACACAAAAAAGTGTGATATAATAAATAAGTCGCTGAACAACAGATGACAAAATGAAATATTGGGGTGTCGCCAAGTGGTAAGGCAGCGGACTCTGACTCCGTTATTCCGAGGGTTCAAATCCTTCCACCCCAACCAAATGAAAACCAGATGCAATGCATCTGGTTTTTTGTTTTTCAAGTATCGTACTGGGATGTTGATTCTTGTCCATGTGAAATTGGAATATGAAAAAGAAAAAGCGTATCCGCAAATGGAATGTTCAGCGGATACGCTTTTTGGTTTTAACAATCAGATTGGTTCTGCTTAGTTGCTAGCACTAGAACTAGAACTTGTAGAGAAGTCCAACTTGAACGGGTCATACTTTTTGAGTGCCCGGTCACTCTGCTGGTCGATGTTCAAAGCGTTTGCCATTTCCTTCTTGTCATCGGTGAAATTATCCCAATACTTTCTAGAAGCAACAGATTTCATCTGGTCTTCTGTCCAGAGGTCATCGTCTGTCATTCGCTTGGTGATGTCAAATCGAACAATCAGGTAATAAGCTTCGTCATCTTCTACGATAAATGGAACATTCGTCTTTGCATCGTTGAAAATCGCTTCATAGGCTTTCTTAGACGGTGTATAGTTAATGGAATCTTCGTTATCCTTGTCCTTTTCATCCGTTGTGGAAACCTTTGTGATAATGCTTTCGTTTGCATACGGTGCAGTGGTCGTGGTGGTTTCTGTGGTATCAGAACTTTCTTCCTCTGTTGCACCGGAAACGGTTGTGGTTGTTGTTTCATCGGAACTGTCTGCGTCAGATGCTGCACGTGTTACGGTTTCTTCGGTGTCTGCAGTGGTTTCTGCTTCGGAATCCGATTCTGCATCTGCTGCAACGGTTGTAACAGTAGTTGTTTCTGCGGAAGTGGTTGTTGCAGTCGTTGCAGTGGTGGTTGCTGGAATTTCATTTCCGTTTTCATCTGTTGCAGAAGTTGCAGTTGCAGCAGCAGCTTCTTCGGAAATAGAAGTTACATAAGCGTTGTATTCTTCCTGAATGGTGTCCATCTTGTCGTTGATGGCATCTTCATCCTTCAGCGTTTTCAGAACACTCAGGTAATCTTCTATCATGCTCTTCATTTCTTTTTTGCCGTCATCTTTCAGCAAATCGCCGTTGCCGTCTTTCAGGTTGAAGGTGATGTAACGAACACGAGCATCATTGTCTTCGTAGTATTCTTTCAGTTCGTCTTCCGTAACGCCCTTTTCACCATCTACACCATAATAGTGCTGGAACAATTCCTGTTCTTTATAAGTAGAGAGGAAAATGTCCTGAACGGAAGATTCTGCAATTCCGTTCTTTTCAAAAGTTTCGCCGCTGTTGTCCCAAGCAGAGCTGATGTAGTTTTTCACCTGATTGGTCTGTTCAGCACTCAGTTCCAGACCCTTTGCATCAAAGTCTTTCTGAATCGCAACGAATTCCTTGCAATATTCCATCGTGCGGTCTTTGATCCAAGTTTCTGCATCTTTGCCGTCAATCGTCTGTGCCTTTACCACTTCTTCATCAGTGGTGTCCAAGTCAGAATTCTGTTTTTGAATGGTGCTGGTTGCTTCGGTATAAGCCTGATAAGAATAGTAGATGTAAATACCAGCTTTGATTTTTACGCCGTCAATTGTCAGCGGGTAAGCAAGTGCCTGATTGCCGCACCCAACACAGGAAACAGCAGCCGCAGCAGCTACAACTGTAGCTGCAAGTTTTTTCCATTTAATCATGGTTTCTCGTTCCTCCGTTTACACGAATCCTTCGATTCTGTGTGTATTTTTTCCCATCCAAACAACTTTTTTGGAATAGGACAATATAAAAGTAGTATAGCACACGGCTGAAACTTTGTCAAGGTTTTCTCTGTTTTTCTGGTGGTTTCTGCCGGACTTGCAGCCTTTTCACGAAAAAGCAGCCGGAAACAGAAGAAATACGGAAAACAGGAGAACAGGACTGCGAAAAATTACCGAATCAGGATGGAAATATCAGAAAAAATATCCAAAAATAGTTGAAAAATTTTATATGTTATGCTATACTGAAACCATTGGAAAAATTTCTGAGGGAAAAGGAGTCAGGATGATGAAACGAAAATCGTTACAAGCGGCATTGCTGGCGGCAGTCATGGGTGTGGTATCCATGCCTCATGCGGTACTTGCAGCAGATGCCCCATCGGAAGCAGCGGCGGCAGTCAATACGTGGATTGGGTATCAGCTGCGGGACGATGCCGGACAGTATTTGACGGTTGCCAACGGAGCAGCGGAAACAGGTAGCCGGATTCTTCCATATGCAGCGAATGGTGTTGCAGCGTATAATATCTGGTACTTTACAGAAACGGGGACGGGCACTTATACCTTGAAATCCTCGCTCAGTGAGGGAGAATTTTATGCAACAGCTTCTGACCGCCAGACGTTGGAATTGCAATTGCAACAGGATGGTATGCAGCAGCAGTTTACTTGTACCGAAGTGGGCATGAATCGCATTCACTTGCAGCAGAATGAAACAGATTTTGGAACATATACATTAGAGCCAGTCACTTGGCTGAAGCTGGGCGATGTCAACCGAGATGGAGTTGTGAACGTGCTAGATTTGGCACTGGCAAAACGCTTGATATTACAGGGTGGAAGTTCGGATTTCTGTGCAGCTGCCTTGGCAGATGCGGACGGAAATGGAACACTAGATGCAGCAGACCTTGCAGCGTTGCAGGGCTTTTTGATGCAGCGGCAGACTGCATTTCCAGCAGAAACCGTAACACTGCCGGAAAATACGATTTTCCCAGTGGTTGAACCGGAACAGACAACGACCACAACAAGAATTACAACCACAGCACCAGAAGAAACCACTACGACAACGGCAACGACAACCACAACCGATTCCAAACAGACCTTGACGATTGCAGATATGCCGGCAAGCTATCAGTCTGCTGCGGATTGGATTTGGATAAATCGAGTAGAACGAGAACAGTCTACCGTTCGCCGGAATACCTTGTTTGACCAGATTGTTGCCGGAAAGGGCGAACTGCATTATGTTGTTCGCTGGCAATCCTATAAAACCGTATCGCTGGAACAGCGGAAACAGTTTGAAAAATTGGTGGAAGATAGCATCAACGCTTGGACAGACTGGCTGAAAGATTATGAAGATTGGCCATATGACCATATTACCGTGAAAATTGTCGGCTGGGCAGTTTTAGACCGGAATTGTCTGTTGGATTTGCAACCGGATGAAGTGGTCTATGATTCTTTGATTAGCGATTACGACAGCAGCGGTGACACATCCAACGGTTATGAAACCATTCCGAATAAGCTGCCGAGTGCACCAACAGACCTTTCTCGCATGGAGCACTTTATGGATACCAATTATGTTTATCCGGGCGAACGGTTTGATATGTATCTCTGGGCAACGCAGGGCTTCCCGTCTATTGGCGGATGCGGCGGCGACTGGGGACAGCGACTGTCAGATGATGCCTATTTGAATATGCTGGATGGAACGGGTCTGCATGTGTTGGAACATGAATTGGGTCATGGATTTGGCATGACGGACTTCTATGGCGGAGAAGGGGAATTGGATGGATTCCCACCGGGAGGATTCCCGGGCGGCTCTTCGCTGATGATGGTAGGTTCTTCTATGCAGATCACCGACTTTGATGGTTGGATGCTGCGGTATTTCTGGGATAAGATTCATTTGGAAGAGGGAAGATTTTCGTATTAAATAAAATTTGTGAAGATGAAAATGAGATAGAAAAACGCACATTATCAGAATGAAAGATTCTGGCGGTGTGCGTGTTTGTTTATCGTTCAAATAATTCATTATGGCTGCCGGTTCGGGTGAGATACAGAAAGAGTGTATCTTCTGCAATTTCATAAATGAGAAGCCAATCGGGTTGAATGTGGCATTCCCGACATCCAGCGTAATTTCCTGTTAAAGCATGGTCACGGTTTTTTTCTGGAAGTGGAATGCCGTCTGCCAGTTGCTGCAAGACTTTATTCAGCAAGTCTAAATTTTTGTTTTGCTTTTGTGCCTTTTTTAAATCTCGTTTAAATTGTGTGGTTGGTTTTAAGGTGTATTTCATTGCAGCAAGTCCTTCATCATAGTATCAACATCTGTATATCCCGGGTATCGCTCAGGATGTTGCTTCATTTCGGAAACTTCTTTTAAAGCTGCTGCTGTTTCTTCGTTCGGAATAGAAGATTCTGTTTGAAAGCTATGAATGAAGAGCAGCAGTGCTTTCAGTTGTGTTTCTGTCAATGTATCTAATTCTTGCATCAATTGTTCTTTTGTACTCATAGAGATTCCTCCTTATATAAAAAGCAATCTGAAATCCATTCTATCTATTTGTAGTATAGCAGAATGATAGAAAAAAGTCAAGAAATGCAATCTTTTTTGACAGAAAAATCTCTGCACATTTCCGCCTGTTTCTGCATATCATACAGAAGCAGGCGGTTTTTCAATCCGCTGATAAAAGGAGGACGCTGATATGTGTGGAATCACTGGAATGGTCACTTGGCAGGAAGATGTTGCCCGATATCAAGCCGATTTAAAACGAATGCAGGCAGTTCTAAGCAATCGAGGCCCTGACCAGCAAGGGATTTATCAAGATACCCACTGTGCAATGGCACACACTCGGCTGGCAGTCATTGACGTGGAACGTGGAAAACAGCCAATGACACGGCAGACTGCAACCGAAACCTATACGCTGGTTTATAATGGAGAACTTTATAATACACCGGAACTGCGGGAAGAATTGCGGAAAGAAGGAGCAGTTTTTAACACGCACTGTGATACAGAAGTGGTTTTACAGGCATACTTACACTGGGGAGCAGCTTGTACAGAGCGGTTCAACGGAATTTTTGCGTTTGCAGTCTGGGAGCAGCAGGCACAGCGGCTATTTCTTGCCCGTGACCGAATCGGTGTGAAACCATTGTTTTATGCGGAGATTCCCGGCGGATTAGTTTTTGCATCTGAAATTAAAGCACTATTGCAGCATCCAGCAGTGCCACATACCATAGACAAACATGGGATTGCACAGATTCTCCTGCTAGGCCCTGGACGGTCTGCCGGCTGCGGTGTTTTTCAGACGATCAAAGAAGTGAAACGGGCACATTGCGGCTATGCAACAGAAACTGGAATTTCTCTTGCACCTTACTGGAAATTACAGGCGAAACCGCACACGGACAACATGGAACAGACGATTGAACAGGTGCGGGAGTTGGTGAAAGATGCTGCAACCCGTCAGATGGTTTCCGATGTTCCCATTGGAACATTTTTGTCCGGTGGTTTGGATTCCAGCTTGCTTTCTTCGCTTGCCAATCAGGTATTGAAGAAACGGGGAGAAGTGCTGCATACGTTTTCCGTAGACTATAAAGACAATGACCGCTATTTTCAGAAGAGCCACTTCCAGCCGAACAGTGACCCGGATTATATCCGTGCGATGATGGACTATCTGCAATGTCAGCATCATTGGACGGTTCTGGATACGCCACAGCTGGCAGCTGCTTTGATTCCGGCAATGCAGGCAAGAGATTTGCCAGGCATGGTAGATGTAGACAGTTCCCTCTATTTATTCTGCGGAGCAATTAAGGAGCAGGTAACCGTTGCCCTTTCCGGCGAGTGTGCCGATGAACTATTTGGCGGATACCCTTGGTATCGAGATCCAAATATTCGGGAGCGAGATGGATTCCCATGGGCACAAAGTACCGATTATCGGATGCAGTTCCTGCGAGAAGAGTTTGCAGAGCAGATTGATGGGGCAGTATTTGTATCACAGGCATATCAAGAAACGATTCAGCAGGCAGACACATTGCCGGAAGATTCTCCGTTGGAACGCCGTATGCGGCAAATGATGCTGCTGAATTTAGACTGGTTTATGCAGACATTGTTAGACCGGAAAGACCGGATGAGTATGGCGAACGCTTTGGAAGTGCGAGTGCCGTTCTGTGATTATCGAATTGCAGAGTATCTTTATAATGTGCCGTGGGAGATGAAAGAGTACAAAGGCTATGAAAAAGGGCTGCTGCGAGCAGCAATGCAGGACTATTTGCCGGAGAAAGTGCTCTGGCGGAAAAAAAGTCCGTATCCAAAGACCCACAATCCGAATTATTTGCAGGCAGTACGAGCAATGCTTGCGGCGATTTTGCAAGATCCAAAAGCACCGCTGTTCCAGTTGGTGAAACGAGAAGCAATTGAACAATTATTATTACAGCCAAGCGGTGTGCAGTGGTATGGGCAGCTGATGGCATATCCGCAGACGATTGCTTATTTCGTGCAGATGAATGCGTGGTTGCAGGCGTATGATGTGAAAATTGTCGAATAAAGGGTTGTTTTTCGGCAAAAAAGGGGCGGAGCGTTTCTCTTTGGGGAGGGGAAACGCTCTTTTTATGGATTTTTCACAAATCATCGACAAAAATAGATGAGAATCTTCTACATCGAGTGGCATTGACAAACGAGAAAAATCGTGATATAATAATAAAGCTGTCGCACGAGGAAAGGCGGCGTTAAGGAACTCGAAAGAGTGCGTAAAACCAGAAGTGGAAAGCTGAGGAACACCGATGCGGGGAGCAGGGTGCAGCGAAGCGGAAGGGAAGAAAACTTAACGAAAGCTTTAGACGTGAGGGAGCGGAGAAAAGATTGTATGCATTTCGTTGAGGATGTTGAGGAAAGATAAATTGGAAAAGAACAGAAAGAAATTTCAGTTCACAATTTATTTACTTGACAAAATCGAAGAGATGTGATATAATAAAGAAGTTGCAGCGGAGAAATGAGAATTTCGAAGATGTGACAAAGGGAACAGAGTCTAGCAGAACTTCACGAAATGTTAAAAACATTCACAAAAAGTTCACTTGACAAAAGTTCGAAAGTATGATATAATATAAAAGT
>ENA-OWRJ01002134-OWRJ01002134.1-human-gut-metagenome-genome-assembly--contig:-NODE-2134-length-17888-cov-3.940391_pt1 | contig 17888 bp, 18 predicted proteins | sample MGYA00248269_ERZ651897 | MGnify/ENA primary metagenome ERZ651897 (study PRJEB26924, sample SAMEA4378252) | human gut metagenome | biome: human gut; feature: human-associated habitat; material: faeces...
AGTCGAGGCGCAGCCCCTTCTGTCAAGAAAGCGTCAGCTTTTTTGACAGTCTCAAAAGGGTATGTACCGTTAAGGCACATACCCTTTTGTCAACAACCTTTGTCCGGCAGCTGCTATAGTATTTGTTTCTTAAAACCTGTTTTATGGGCAGTTGACCCAAGAGCGCCGTTAAGCAGGTTCGTGTGTCGTCGCACCTGCATTCGTCATATCATATAAATTCGAAAAGAATTTTTGGAAACGAAGCTACAAACTATGGGACTTGGGTTCCGAAAGCCATGATGACGAGCTGCGGTATTGCGGTGGCGGTTCTGGCGGTGATGACAGTCATTTTTGCGGTGCTGCAGATGACGGTATTCGCAGCTGCAGGCGCGCGGTCAGACCTTGCGGTAGCCGCAGTCGCAGTAGGGGCCGCCGGAGGCAAGCGTGTAGTCCCGGACAAATTTCGTTGTGCCGCCAGTTTCGGTCATCGGGTAGTCGAGGTGGCACAGAGCGGGTGTGAGATCGTAGAGCCCAAGCTTTTTCATCAGCTGACAGATGCCACAGGCCGTGAAGCGTGCTTCAAAGCCGGAGCCGTCGGCATAGGGGAGATAGTCCATGTTCCAGGAATACGGGTTCCGGTCCGCGGCGCGAAACTGCGCAGTTTTTTCCATGGCCGAAAGGCTCTCGGGAGAAAAGCGCCTGCTTCCGCTCTTGCGGCAGTAAAACCGCATGGCGGGGGTCATCATGGACTGCTCGTAATATGAGGTCAAACGCGTTACATCCGGGCGCTCTGGCATGCTCAGAACGAACGCGGCCAGCATTGCGCAGCTGACAATATTCATGAGGAACCGGTCACCCTTCTCAAAGTCCGGAAGCTCCTTTAAAATCTGCGCGTAGTTTCGTTTTGCACTTGCCGTTACATCGCGCGCCGCTTTTGCGTCAAGGCCGAAAACAGCGGTCAGGTTTTTCCGGAACGAAGCAGCGAACACCGCCCACATGCCGGTTTGCATCGGGATATATTTCATGGCGTATGCCTCCTGTGGCCTGCCGCACCACGTTTTTTCAGAGTACGATGCGGGGAGAAACGGTTTAAGAACTCTAACAAAATTATAGAAGCTTCCGGAGGCCTTGTCAACCGGCGGCGGAAGCGGCAGTTGAAATTTTGTAAAATTTATGTACAATGGAAGAAAGACTGCCGGGGAGGGATGGATGCGTGGAAAAGCTGACCTACCGCCAATTTCTGAAGACCGATGTGGATCTTTCACCGCTGGGTGTGATGCGGGTCGATGCGCCGTTTGAGCCGTATTTCTGCACGCCGAAGGGCGCGCGGGTGTTTGGCCGGAGCGGCGTGGATGGGATCCACTTCTGCTTTGTGCGCGGCTTCGGAGAGACGGTGTTTGCCGTCAGCCCGATGAACGGGCGGGAGGACTGCGTGCATCCGGTCGCCAAATCGTTCCGGGATTTTCTGCGGCTTTTGCTGGCGCTGCATGACGCGGCGGCCATTGAGCAGGCGTGGCAGTGGGACGCGGCGCAGCTGGAGGATTTTGAGCAGAAGCACCCATCAAATGAAGAGCAGATGGCGGCGCTCGACCGGATCGTCTCCACGTTCCACCTGCGCCCGATGGCAGAGCCATGGAAATATATCCACACGGTACAAACCGGCTTTGATTATGGAAAGCTCCGCTTTTCGGAGGAATTTAACGATATGGCCGGAAGCCTTGATACGCAGGCTGAGCCTTGGGCGGTTACGTTTGAAGGCGGTTTCTGGGGCGTACACGGAACGCCGGGCAAGGAGCGTTCCATCGGAAAGACGTTTTTCTGGGCGGGGGACGAGTGGCTCGTTCCGGCGGTGTATGTCTGCAAAGAAGGTGTTGTGCTGGATATCATGAAGCGCGTGCCGGCCGAGAAGCTGTTTTCGTTCCGCGAAAAATGGAACCTCTCCAAAGAAAACGACGGCAGCGACTGGGAGGAGGCACAGCGTATCCGCGCGCAGGCGGAAGATCCCTTCCATGAAGACATCGGCGCAAGGCTCACGGTCAACGGCCGGACGCTCTCGCAGAGTCATGGCTACGGATTGTGCTGGGATGCGCTGTATCCGGATGGAAATGACCGGGAAGCCAAGCGCGTGCAGGCGCACTATGCTCTGGACGAGCTTTCCGGCTGGCATGTGCAGCGGCTGTGCTTTCCGTGGGACGGGAAAAAGGAACGGACAATTCGCGAGCTGACGTTCACGCTCTGGGAAAATCCGTTCGAGGCGCTGGGGCAGGAATTCAGCCCCGAACAGGCGGGGGACAGTATTATGTTCCATCTGCCGGGCGGGCAGCGGACGTATACGCTTACGGCTCTGGCGCTGCACACCGAAAAGATTCCGTACGTTGAGGAGACGCTCTATACGACCGAGCTTTCCTATGACATTGCGCCCGAAGTGCCGGATGGCAGCGTGACGCTGCGCGACTTTGGAGAGGCAATTGCGATTTCGCACGGCGATTTTTCCGGCTGCGCGTTCGGCGTGATCGGCGGGGCAGACGGTCCGGTTGCGTTTGCAATGGGAAAAGATACCGTCTGCTCGCAGCTGCGGAGAGAGAAGGAACGGAAGGTCACATGGACGCTTGTGTTCCGCGAAAAGCGAAAGGAAGACAAGACGGTCTTACTACTTAAAAAGAAGAAGGAAGAGAAATTATGAAGTTCAACGCCGCAATTTTTGATATGGATGGGCTGATGTTCGACACGGAGGAGCTGTTTTTGCGCGCGTTTGAGGGCGATATCGGAAAAGCAGTCGGCTACCGGTTTACGCGTGAGGGCATGAAGCAGCTGATCGGCCTGAACCGTCCGGCGGCGATCGAAAAATTCCCGCAGCTGTTTCCGGGCTGCCCGGAGAGCGGCGAGGCGTGCCTGCAGCGCTATCGCGCATGGATGGACGACTACATTCGGGAAAACGGTGTGCCGGTCAAGCCGGGACTGCGGGAGCTGCTTGCTTGGCTGAAGCAGGCGCATATTCTTTGCGCCGTGGCGACCTCGACGTTTACGAACGTTGCAATCGGCTACCTCAAGAACGCGGGTGTGCTGAACTGTTTTGCTGCGATTGTTGGCGGCGACCAGGTGACAAAGAGTAAGCCCGACCCGGAGATTTTTCAGCTCGCCATGCGCGCGCTGGGGAAGCAAACGCCTGAAACATGCGTTGTATTTGAAGACTCGCGAAACGGACTTCTCGCGGGCGCGAACGGCGGCTTCCCAGTGATCGTTGTGCCGGATCTGTTTGACCCGACGCTGGAGCTTCCGGGGCTTTGCTACGCCAAGTGCGCAGGGCTTGACGAGGCGATTGATGTGATACAGAATTCCTGATTTGCGGGAGAATGTCAACAAAGCCGTAGGGGTCGAGGCCCACATCGACCCAAAGGGCACCATCGAATTCGCCGAAGGTTTCTGTAAAAACGGTTTTATTTGCCGGGACGATGTGGGCATCGTCCCCTACGCATAGACGGGGAGATTTCAGAAATCCCGTGGGGCATGTGTGAAAGAATTTGAAAATGAACGGAAATTGGAGATACGGAATTTGAAAAACAGGAAAAAGAGTTCCGGAAATGGAGCTGTTTTGCGCCGGATGCTGCGCGGAAGCGTCCGGTATTTTGTCATCTGCATTCTCTCCGGCGTGACGTTTACGGCGCTGGAGCTGATCATTCCGCAGATTCTGCGGCTGACGGTCGACTCGGTGATCGGCGACAAGCCCGTGCGCCTGCCGGGGGCGCTGCAATCGCTGTGGGAAGGGCTCGGAGGAAGCGAATATTTCCGTGCGCATATGGGGATATTGGCGGCAATGCTGATCGGCGTGGGGCTTTTGTCGGCGGCGTTCCGGTACGCGATGAATCTCTACAGTTCTATAGCCTGCGAGACGATGGTGAAGACCAGCCGCGATTTACTGTATCATCAGATCGAGCGACTGCCATGGAGCTGGCACATGAAAAATGCGACGGGCGATATTATCCAGCGCTGCACGGCGGACGTCGAGCGCATCAAAACGTTCTTTCAGGAGCAGTTCGTGTCCGTGTTCCGGATCATCGTTTTGATTGTTTTGTCTCTTGCGTGCATGGTCGCGATGAACTGGCGGCTTTCGATCATTGCACTTGTCATGTTCCCGATCATCATTTTATATTCGCTGCTGTTCCACAATAAGATCCGCGAGCGCTTTACAGACTGCGATGAAGCCGAGGGCGTTTTATCGACGATCGCGCAGGAGAACCTGACGGGTGTGCGTGTGGTGCGCGCGTTCGGGCGGGAGGAATTTGAGCGCGAACGCTTTGAGGCGCAGAATCAGGAGTATACGAGCCTCTGGGTGAAGCTCTGCTATACGCTCTCGCAGTTCTGGGCGGTCGGCGATGTGACGAGCTGCTTGCAGGTGATGCTGGTCGTGGTGTTCGGAAGCATCCTTTGCGTAAACGGCGATATGACAAAGGGCGAGTTTATTTCGTTTGCCTTTTATAACGCGATGCTCATTACGCCGGTCCGCAGGCTCGGGCGCATGATCTCGGAGATGAGCAAGGCGGGCGTGTCCGTCGACCGATTGGCAGAGGTTCTGAACGCGCCGGTAGAGGAAGACGCGCCGGGGGCGAAGATAGCTCCCATGGACAAGGATATTTCCTTTGCGCACGTGTCGTTTTCCTATGAGACGGGACCCGAGGTCCTGCACGACGTGAGCTTTACGATTCCGGCGGGATCGAGCTTCGGAATTCTGGGCGCGACGGGCTCCGGAAAGAGTACGCTCTTACTGCTTCTCAGCAGGCTCTACGCGCCGACGAAGGGTAAAATTACGGTCGGCGGAGTCGATCTTGCGTCCATGCCCGCAAAATGGGTGCGCGAAAACGTCGGCGTTGTTTTGCAGGAGCCGTTTTTGTTCTCGCGGACGATTGAAGAGAACATCGGCATCACCGGCGCGACGGCGGAGGAGGTCCGCGAGGCGGCAATCACCGCATGCGTCGACGGCGATATCCGGCAGTTTGCCAAGGGCTACGATACAATGGTCGGCGAGCGCGGCGTGACACTTTCCGGCGGGCAGAAGCAGCGCGTGGCGATTGCCAGGACGCTGACGCAGAAAACGCCCGTGATCGTCTTTGATGATTCTCTCTCCGCGGTCGACACCGAGACAGACGAGAGCATCCGGAAGAATCTTTCTGAGCGGGTGCAGGGGGTCACGCAGATTCTGGTGTCGCACCGGATTCTGACGCTTCTTGGTTGCGAGCGGGTGCTCGTTTTAGAGCATGGAAGGGTCAAGCAGCTCGGAACGCCCGAAGAGCTCTTGCAGCAGGACGGGCTGTTCCGCGACATTTATCAGGTACAGATGGCAGTAAACGAGGAGGAACCGGCATGAAAAACGAAAAGACGCGCTGGTTCGGCATTCCGAAGCTCTTTCCGTATCTCAAGGGCTATGGGCGGCTGGTGCTGGTCGACATGGTGGCGCTGGGGTTTATCGGAAGCGCGATGGACGCGGTGATCCCGCTGTTTCAGCAGTACGCAATCGACCACTTTATTGCAAACGAAACGCTCGCGGGCCTCGGCGGCTTTCTCGCGCTCTACATTCTTGTCATGATCGTTCAGACGGCGACAAACTGCATCTCGGCCTTCGCCGCATGCAAGGCGGAAATGTATATCGGGCGCGACCTCAAGAGAGTCTGCTTTAACCACCTGCAAACGCTGTCCTTTTCCTACTTCAATCAGAACAGCGTCGGCTATATCCACGCGCGCGTGATGTCCGACACGGACAAGATTGCGACGATTCTGGCCTGGGGCCTCATGGAGGCGGTCTGGTACGTGTCGTATCTGGCGCTGGCGATTGTGATGATGTTCGCTCTTAATTGGAAGCTTGCTCTGTGCGTGATGGCGATCGTACCGGTGCTGGCCATTTCGAGCGTCTATTTCCAGAAGAAGCTTGTGTTCCACCACCGGCGCGTGCGCGAACAGAACTCGAAGATCACCTCCGGCTTCAACGAGGGCATCACGGGCGCGAAGACAACGAAGACGCTTGTGATCGAAGAAAAAATGGAGCAGGAGTTCCGGGGGCTCACGGGAGAAATGAAGCGCGAGAGCGTGCGGGAGATGCATTTCAGGAGCCTTTTCATGTCCACAACGGCGTTCGCGGCCTCGGCGGCTTTGACGATTGTCCTGTGGCAGGGCGGTATCCTCACGATGCGCGGCGTCATGCTCATCGGTACGCTTTCTGTGTTCATGAACTACGCGCAGGGCATGATGGAGCCCATCCAGTGGCTGGTGCAGGTATTTTCGAACCTTGTGAATGTGCAGGTCAACATTGAGCGCGTTACGGCGCTCATGAACACGCAGTCCGACGTGCGCGACACGCCGGAGGTGACGGCCAAATACGGCGATGCGTTCGAGCCGAGGAAAGAAAACTGGGAGCCGCTTCGCGGGGATATTTCGTTCCGCGACGTGACGTTCCGATACCCGGACGGAGAAGAAAACGTGCTTGAGCACTTCAACTTGGAGGTTCCGCAGGGGACTAGGGTCGCCATCGTCGGCGAGACCGGCGCGGGCAAATCGACGCTTGTGAACCTCGTCTGCCGGTTCTACGAGCCGACGAGCGGGCAGGTGCTCATCGACGGGCGCGACGCGCGGGAGAGAAGCCAGCTGTGGCTCCACGCGAACATCGGCTACGTGCTGCAAACGCCGCATCTGTTTTCCGGTACGGTGCTGGAAAATCTGCGCTACGGAAACCCTGACGCGACGATGCAGGAGATTGAGGCTGCTGTGAAGGCCGTGTGCGCCGACGAGATTATCGCGCGGTTGCCGGAAGGGTATGATACGCAGGTGGGCGAGGGCGGCAGCAGCCTGTCTACGGGCGAAAAGCAGCTGCTGTCTTTTGCACGGGCGCTTCTGGCAGATCCGAGGATTTTCGTGCTCGACGAGGCCACGTCCTCGGTCGATACGATCACAGAGCAAAAGCTCCAGCAGGCGATCGAAACCGTCATGCGGGGAAGAACGTCTTTCATTGTTGCGCATAGGCTCTCTACCATCCGGAGGGCGGACGTGATTCTGGTCGTGCAGGACGGCAGAATCATCGAGCAGGGTTCGCACCGCGCGCTTATGGAGCGAAAGGGCGCATATTACGCGCTCTATACCAGGCAGTACCGCGAGCAGGCGATGCAGGCGTTTTGGCGCGGCGGAGAACCGGCATAAGAAGAAAAGAGAGCCGTCAGGCTCTCTTTTTCTTCCAAATATAGTCGGCGGCGCTTAACAGGAAGCCCCGATTCTTTTAACAAAATCTTAACGGTGAAAAATGACAAAACCATGATATGATGAAATGGGTGAGAGGCTTGATGAAAATAAGAACACAACTGCGGCGGCCAAAAAAAGCGCCGCTTCGCTTCGCCTTTACATGGCATGATTTTGGTATTTTTACTTTGTTGCTCTCGTTCGCGACGATCCTCTGCTATTTTCTGCGGACGATCGACGACAGCGATGTGTACGTTGCGCTCATTTTTGAGCTGACGGTCGTGCTGGTCTCCCGCTTCACAGACGGGTATCTCTTTGGCCTTTTGTCCTCCGTCGTGGGCGTGGTCGGCATCAACTATATTTTTACGTTTCCGTATTATCAGCTGAACTTCACGATCTCAGGCTATCCTCTGACGTTCCTTGTGATGCTGATCGTGTCCGTCGTTGTCAGTACGCTCACGACGCAGATCAAGCAGCAGGAAAAAATTCGCGCCGAGGCTGAAAAGGAGAAGATGCGCGGCAATCTTTTAAGGGCAGTGTCGCATGATATCCGCACACCGCTTACCTCGATTGTCGGCGGCGTGAGCACGCTGCTCGATTCCGGCGACCAGCTCAATGAGGCGACAAGAACACAGCTGCTGGAAAATATCCGGGACGAGTCGAACTGGCTCGTAAGTGTCGTGGAAAACCTTCTGTCGGTCACACGCATGACGGGTGAGCAGACGAAGATCAAAAAGGAGATGGAGGCGGGCGAGGAAGTCTTAAGCGCCGCCGCCATGAAGATCAAAAAGCACTATCCGGATATCGACGTTTCCGTGCACGCGCCGCAGGAGCTGCTGATGATCCCGATGGACGTGATTTTGATTGAGCAGGTGCTCATCAATCTGATGGAAAACGCCATCCAGCACGGCGGGACGACCACGCGCGTGGAGCTTCAGCTGCAAAAAGATGGCGAGCGCGCGCGATTTGAGGTCGCGGACGACGGACAGGGCATCGCGAGAGAGGTTTTTCCGAAGCTCTTCAAGGGCTATCTCTCGCACGACGAGGGATTGACGGCGGACGGCCGGCGGAATATGGGCATCGGGCTTTCGGTCTGCATGAGCATTGTGCAGGCGCACGGCGGCACGATGCAGGCGGAAAACCGGGAGACCGGCGGCGCGCTGTTCAGCTTTACACTGCCATTGGAGGAGCATAGAGATGAAAATCCGAGAGAAAATTCTGGTAATTGAAGACGAGCAGACCATCCGCAACTTCATGCAGGCGGTGCTCACGGCGAACGATTATGACGTCCTGCTCGCCCGCACAGGCGCGATGGGCGAGAGCATGATCGCCTCGCACTGCCCGGATGTGATCATTCTCGATCTGGGCCTTCCGGACGTGGATGGGATGGAAATCCTGCGCAAGGTCAGACGCTGGTCGAAAGTGCCGATCGTGGTCGTTTCTGCCCGGACGCATGAACGGGACAAGGTCGAGGCGCTGGATGCGGGCGCGGATGATTATCTCACAAAGCCGTTTGGAACCGGTGAGCTGCTGGCGAGGATCCGCGCGGCCATCCGCCACACGAGAACGCCAATCGGCAGCGAGGCTGTGGCGAATACCGGTATTTTCAAGGCGGGCGACCTCACAATCGACTACGCCAAGCACCGGGTCTTCATCGCGGGTCAGGACGCGAACCTCACGCAGAACGAGTATAAGCTTGTCGCGCTTCTGGGTCTTCACGCGGGCAAGGTGCTGACGTATGACTATCTCATCAAGGAGCTCTGGGGCCCGAGCGCGCGCAGCGACAACCAGATCCTGCGCGTCAATATGGCAAACATCCGCCGCAAGATCGAGCAGAACCCCGCCCAGCCGGTCTACATTTTCACCGAGGTCGGCATCGGCTACCGCATGATCGAGGGAGATTAAACGGCCTTTTTCACGTGCTGATTGCAGAAATTACGTAGGAGCGGACGACCCTGTCCGCCCGGCAAAATGCACCGATTTAGTGAAAATTTGCGGCGAATTCGTAACTTCCCAAGGGCGGACAGAGGCGTCCGCCCCTACAAGCTTTTTGGGCACTTCTGGAGTGTTCGTAGGGGGCGATGCCCACATCGCCCCGGCAGTACAAGCTGTATTTACGGAAATCTCCGGCGAATTCGAAAGTGCCTAATGGGTCGATGTGGGCATCGACCCTTACGAATATCCCGGAAGAGTGGGGCGATCCGTGGGCCTAGCTTTTCGCGCATTCGAAGCCATGCACCCAATCGGAGCGGTGGTAGTAGAGGAAGAAAATTACGGAGCTGATGCTCCACGTGAGAGGGTAGGCGTAATAGAGAAAGCGCAGCTCGTGGGAGTATTGCATGATGAGCGTAATATACGTAATGCGCAGCACGCACCAGATCGCGAGCATGACCGCCATCGGCACGAAGGACTTGCCCGCCCCGCGAAGAACAGAGGAAACCGCATGCGAGTAGGCGAGCAGACAGTAAAAAAGGGAAATCGTTCGGGCCTGATTGGTGGCCAGCCGAATGACCTCCGGCGTGCTGCTGAAAAAGCGTGCAAGATACGGCATGAAGGCGTACATCGCAAAGCCGATGAGCTCGGCCAGTATCATTGCGCAGACAATGCCGAAGCGCGCCCCCTTTTTTGCCCGGCCATATTCCCGCGCACCGAGGTTCTGGCTGGTATATGTCGTGAGCGCCATGGTAAAGCTCGTGATCGGCAAAAACGCAAAGCCCTCGAGCTTGCTGTACGTGCCGCAGGCTGCGATGGTGATTTTGCCGAAGGTGTTGATATTCGCCTGCACGATCACGTTTGCAAAGCCGATGACGGAGTTTTGAATGCCGGAGGGAAGACCGTATCGGACGATCTGTCCGAGCATTTCCCGGTCGATGCGAAGCTTTGCCCATTGCAGGCGGTATCTGGCCGTTTTTCTTGACAGCTGCATCAGGCACAGAACCACGCTGATGGCCTGTGAAATGACGGTTGCGACGGCGGCGGACCAGACACCCCAGCGAAAGCCGCCGATGAAGAGAATGTCGAGCGCAACATTGGTGGCGGACGACAAAAGAAGGTAGTATAAAGGCCTCTTGCTGTCTCCAAGCGCGTTCATGATGCTCTTGCAGGCGTTATACAGAACGACCGCGAGCACGCCGGCAAAGTAATACCGGAAGTACGAGATGGCCTCCGGCAGAACCTCAGGGTCGGTGCCCATCCAGCGAAGGATCGACGGCGTGAGCAAAACGCCGAAAACGGACAAAAAAACGCCGCTTAGAAAACTCACGACGATGTTCGTATGGATGGCGCGCTCGACGCTTGCATCGTCTCCGGCTCCAAAATAGCGCGAGATGGCGACGCCCGCTCCGAGCGTCAGGCCCTCGACAAAGCTGACGAGCAGGAAAATCAGCGGCCCGGAGGAGCTCACGGCGGCCAGCGCCCCGTCTCCGAGGAACCGCCCGACGATGAGCGTGTCCGCGGTATTGTAGAGCTGCTGGAAAATCTGGCTCAGAAGAACCGGCAGCGCAAAGCCTGCGATCAGCCGCCAGGGGCTGCCCTTCGTCATATCCCGCGTTGCGCTTTTCAAGGCGTATCCGCCCCTTTCTGTCGAAAATTCTGAAAAACCCAACTTATTTTAACAGAGCCGAACCGAAAATACAACCGGCCGGAACGCAGAAATTTGCGTCCGGTTAACCAGCGGTTACTCGCAATTTACGTGAAAAGCTGGTACAATCAAAAACACTGCCATCGGACAAGAAGGCGGGGAAACGGAGAGGGCGCATATGAAAACAAGACGATGTTTTGCGCTGCTGCTGGCGCTCATGCTGGTGCTGACCGGCTGCGCAGCAAACGCGGCGGAGGAAGAGGAAGAACCTTCTGGTGATACCGCCGGGGCGGATTGGCGCACGTGGGGCTGGGTCAATGACGCAGGGACGCTCACGCGAGACGGAGAGGAAACCGACGTGTTGGTCTGCGTTTTCACGGACAGCATCATGCTTTATCTGGATGATGAGACGCAGACGGTCGTTGGTGTGGCAGAGTATCCGGAAACGATGGATGATGCGCGCGAGGCGTATGTCAGCGTGTCGCTGGATGATCAGAACGGCGACGGCTACAGCGACCTGCGCGCCGTGTTTGCCGGCCCAGGCGGCGAGGAGACGGTGCTGAGCTGGCTCTGGGACGCGGAAAGCGGCGAATTTGTTTTCCGGACAAACAACAAAGGATAAGCATTCATAAAAGCGGCGATGCACGGACACTGTCCCTGCGTCGCTGTTTTTTACGCGCGCAAGGCAAAAGCGAAGGAGCAGTCAAAAAATTTTTTTGCGGCAAAATCATACGATTCTTTAATGGTTTAAAACTTAAAAGCTTTAAAATGCTAAATTCTAAAATAATTTGAAATTTTTCCTGAAATCACCAGCGCAAGCGGCCCTTGACAGCCAAACCGCTTTGCGCTATTTTATATGGCATCTTAAAAATGGAGGTGCTTTTGTCAGATGATTCATTATAATTTTCTGAAGCTGACGCAGGCTGCGGACGCGGAAGCAGTCCTTGCGCGCTGCCGGGAGGTCTACGCCGAGCTGGAGGCGGAGCTGGATTTTCTGCACGACGCAAAGGTCAGCCGCTGCATCACGGTGCGCGATTCCAACGCGGATATCATGATGGTGATGCGCCTCGACCGGCCGGAGCAGCTTTCGGCCTATCTCCAGCATCCGAAGCATGTCGCGCTGGCGCAGAGCTTGAAGGACGTTGTCGCGGCCAGAATGTCGTTTGACGCAGAATAACATCAGTTGGCGCTGATCATTTCAGAAAGAAAAGGGAGAGGTCCTATGCAAAAGAAAAAATCCGCAGTTCCTGCGTATCTGGGTGTTGCCGCCGTCTGGATCGGCAGCCACTTCGGCCCCGGCTTTGCAACCGGTGCGTTCAGTGTCCGCTGGTATGTCAAATACGGCTGGATCGGTCTGATTACGCCGCTGCTCGCCATGCTGGTAACCGGAGGCGTCATGTACTACATGCTGGAATACGCGCGGGAGCACGGAACGCCGAACTATCGCCCCTTTGCGCGCGCCTGCTATGGAGAAAAGCTTGGAGGCGTTGTGGCGGTTCTGTATGATATCTGCTTTCTGATGACGATGATGTGCGCGGGCGGCCTTGCCTTCTCCGGCGAGGGAAAGCTGCTGCAGGGCTTTCTTGGCGTGGGCTACTGGACGACTGCGATCATCACCATTCTGGTTTCCGCGGCGCTCTGCCTCTATGGCTCGAAGCTTCTGGCCAAGTCCTCCGGGTATATGATGTACGCGATCGTCGGCGTCGTTCTGCTCATCACGGTTCTGGCGCTGACGCACGGGGACAGCGACGTTTCCGGTGCGTTCGCAAACTCCGCCGCAAACGCCAAGGACACCAGCTTCCTGCACGCGATTTTGGGCGCGATGCAGTATGGCTGCTTCCAGTCGACGATTGTGTTTAACGTTATGTCTGTCTCCGACGTGCTGAAGGATAAAAAGGAAGCGCGCAAGGCGATCGGCGCGGGGTACGTCATCACGATTGTTCTGATGATCTGCCTGATTTTTACGCTGTTCAGCTATACCAATGTCTTTGACGTCTGCGCGGAGTCACTGCCCGTCATGGCTGTTCTCAACCGTCTCGGCATGAAATGGCTGCAATGGCTGTATGTCATTTTGATGACGCTTGCGGTTCTGACTAGCGCGGCTGGTCTTGCACATGCGGGCAATGTCCGGTTTGATTCGCTGTTCTCGTTTATCCGGAACACGCAGCTCAGACGCTTTGTCATCACGGCGATTCTGCTTGGCATTGCGGCGGTCGGCGCGGCGCTCGGCTTCCAGGCGATGCTCCAGCAGGGCACGTCGATTGTCGGCTGGGCGGCCATCCCGGTGATTGTTATCCCCGCCTTTAGCATTGTCGCAGCGAAGGTTCGCCGCGCAAAATAGCAGCATAAAAACGCCTCCTGCTTTACTTGGCAGGGGGCGTTCATCGTGATGAGAAGAAAACGGAAGGGGAGGAAGCGTTCATTGGCGGAATGCGCAACCGTCCGCTTATTTACAGTAGGTAATGTCCGCGCGGTAGGAATCCAGCAGACCGTCCAGATAGTTTTCTACATAGCGCTGCATATCCTCCGGCGGATTGACCTTCGTAAATTCCAGCCTGTGCTCTGCGCAGTATTCCCGCCCGAGCTCGTTTCGGAGCTTTTGCCGCAGAATCACACGCGGCAGCTGATCCTGAATTGCGGCGTAGTAGCCATCCAGCGTGATCCCGGCGGTTTCGCAATAATCGTCGATATATTCGCGAACCTCCGGGAACTCCTCGTAGTTTTTCTTCTGTGCTGCAAACTCCGCGTCGACCTCCTCCTGCGTCACGGAAAGCCCGAGGCGCTCGGCCTCGTCGAGCATGATGAGGTTCACGAGCAGCTGATCGACCGCGTCTCGGTCGCGGACCTCCTTCCCGCCGGAGAGGGCTGACAGGTTTTTCTTTTCGTAGTCCACAAGGCTCTGCCGGAGTTCTGTGTCCCGGTAGCGCGCGACGACCGGATCGGCATCCGGCTCTTCGTTTGCGGCGCTGCAGCCCAGAAGCGAGAGCGCGCAGATCAGCGCGAGAAGCAGCAAGCATGCGTGAGAACGTTTCATACCGGATCCTCCTTCCTGATGGTTCTATCTGGAAACAGCATAGCACACAATCTGCGCCTTGTCCAGCACACAAAGAATATCGGCAAAAACGGAACAAAACCGACGGTAGACACGTCCCAGAAGAGCCGGGGCGTTCCTTGACAGAGCGGGAAGAAAACGGTATGGTATATGCACGCAAAATGCCGCCTGAGACGGGCGCGCAAACGGAAAGGAGGAATCGAGTGGCAACCAGTAAGGAATACATAGACTTTGTTCTTGAGCAGCTGGAGGGGATCGACGCAATCAGCTGCAAGAAGATGTTCGGCGAATATTTGGTTTATATCAGCGGTAAGCCCGCCATTCTGGTCTGCGACAACGCGGCAATGGTCAAGAAGCTGCCGGAGCTGGCCGAGCTTTTGAAGGATGCGCCGGATGCGTACCCCTATGAGGGCGCGAAGGTGCATACGCTTCTTGATATCGAGAACCACGCGCTGACGCGACAGGTGTTGGAGATCATCGAGCGCGTCACGCCGATGCCCAAGCGCAAAAAGAAAACAGGCGCCAGCCAGGCAGCGAACGAAGCGGAAGGCTGAGCATAAGCGGCAGCGCCGCGCCGGAAGCAACCGAAGCAGGTGCAGGAGGAACAGATGCTGACCTATCACAAGACGACGGAAGAAGAAAAGGAGCGCATCACCGCGTGGCAGTATACAGGGGAGTATGCGATCTATAACACCGCGCCCTACGCCGAGCAGAAAGCGCGGGGTGTGGGCTTTGCAAATCCCAAAAACAATTTCTACTCCTTTTTGGAAGATGGCGCGCTTGTCGGCTTTATCAATTTATATGAAGAGCCAACCGAGGTCTTCTTCGGAATCGGCGTGCGCCCGGACCTGTGCGGCAGAGGCTTCGGCCGGCAGATGACAAGGGCGGCGTGCGAGCTGTCGTGGAAGCTCTTTCCGGGGAAATCTCTTTATTTGGAGGTCAGAACGTGGAACGAGAGAGCCGTTCGGTGTTATGAAAAGGCGGGCTTTCGCATTACGGGAGAGCTGATTCATCAGGTAACCTCGGCGGGCGACGGCGTATTTTATCATATGGTTTATCGCGGCTAAGATGAAACCCTCTGTATGGATGACCACGCAGAGGGTTTTGCATGCGCGCCTCAGTCGTCCGGACGGAATGGAGAGAGTGCGTCTTCGAGCTTCTTGAGCGCCTTTTTCTCAATGCGCGATACATAGCGACTCGCCTATTGTAAACGATTTGCCCTAAGAAATTGCTTCCAGTTCACGGAAGCGGAATTTGACGATGATTTGCTTGTCTTCCGTTAATTCCACTCGCTCAATCAGGCTCACCAGCAGTTCCCGACTGGCATAAGCCGATGTGATGAACCTTTGCACCAACTCTCTGGCTCGGTCTTCGGTGCTGACCGGACTTTCTTTTTGCACTTCCAAGTCCTTCAGCTTTTCCTCAAGTGAGTTGCGCTCCATCTTGATGCGCTGATAAATCCGTTCAAAATCCGACTCAGCAAGGAGGCCAGTCAGCCGATCCATGTACATCTTATCCAGATTGGCAGTCAGGCCGTCGATCTTGCTGTGCAGGGATTGAATCTCGCTATCGTGGATCTCTGCTTTGCGCACCTCTTCCACAGCAGTAATGGCAATTGGCTGCAGCTGACTCGGATCCAAATAGGCCTCGCAGACCTCCTGTATCTTGGCGACAACGGCGTCCGTCACAGTCTTTTCCTTGATGCTGTGGCACGAACAGACACCGGCTTTGGTGAAGCGCTGATAAGTCCGGCAGACAAAGTACAGCACATCCTCTCCGGCAGCATTTTTGCGATTGAGCACCGCCAGCGGGTAACCACACTCATGGCAGAAGATCATGCCTTTGAGCAGAAAGTCATAGGTTCGGCTTCTGGTGTGCTTGCGGCTGTTGACCAACATGCGTACTTTTTGGAAGGTTTCCCGATCAATCAACGGCTCGTGCGTTCCTTCCACCACGACCCAGTTTTCACGGTCCTGCTTCAGGCACTTCTTGGACTTGTAGCTGATCTTCACCGTTCGTCCTTGAACCATGTTTCCGATGTAAGTCTCATTTTGAAGCATATCTGAGATGCGTTCACTGCTCCACAGACCGGTGTAGGGACCTGGGTTTGCCACAGGCAGTCCTGCATAGGTTGCCGGAGTGGGTACACCCTCTTCGTTTAACTGTGTGGCGATTTGCCTGCAGCTCATACCTTCCAACGCCATGTGGAAGATGCGCCGCACTATGGGCGCTACTTCCTCGTCAATGACGATTTTGTTCTTCTCTGTGGGATGCATCTTATAACCATAGACCGGTTTGCCGCCGATAAATTGTCCCTTACGCTGCTTATCCCGCTTGACAGATTTGATCTTCTTGGAAATGTCCTTGGCGTACATGTCATTCATGATGGCACGGAACGGGGTGATGTCGTTGGCACTGGATTCCACACCAGTGTCGATACCGTCCAGTAGTGAGATGTACCGCACCCGCTTTTCCGGGAAGTACCGCTCCATGTAGTGGCCGGTCATGATATAGTCACGGCCCAGACGGGACAAGTCTTTGGTGATGACCATGTTGACCTTCTTGGCTTCGATGTCGCCGATCATCCGTTGAAAATCCGGGCGGTCAAAGTTAGTTCCAGACCAACCATCATCGATGTAAGTGTCGTAGACCGACAGCCGATGCTTCTTCACAAAATCATCCAAGAGGGATTTCTGATTGTTGACGCTTTCTGACGGCCCTTCGTTTTCGTCCTCCTTTGATAGTCTGATGTATAATGCCACATGGTAATCCATGGGGTTGCTTATCTCTAAGTACATAAACTGTCCTCCCGAAATAAGCGACCATTCATCGTCACAACAATACTACATCGGCTGGCGAATAGCCAGGGCAAAAAGCTCTTTTTGAAGAAAGAACCGAAAGGACTCTTGGATGAGTTCTTCCAGCATCTGGTCCGTATCGGAATACGTACAACGAACGATTATTTGCTTATTTTTCATGAGACACCTCCTGTATTGATACTATGAAGAAACGGCAGCCAACTTGCGGCTGCCGAACAAAAAAGAACCCGTACCGGGTTAGGTACGGGTTCACAACATTTATTCAGTTGATTTACTCATTTGCGAGTTCCTGATACAAATCCTGTCTTGCGCTAAGCTTTGCCTGTCTGCACATTTCAGCAAAATCCTGCTTACTGAAATAGCGAATGGCCTCCGATGTAATTTCCTTCACATCTTTGCTGGGTAGCGATTTACTCAGTCCGGCCTCTCCATAGGCGTCACTCTGGATCGTTTCAATGGGACTGTTTCGAATGGCGACGACCACAAAACAGCGAATATCGATTTTTGCCCGAGGTTCATAAAAGCTGCCTTCTTCCAGGCCAAGCAGTAAAACGGTATTTTTGAAAACCCGATCATCCCAATGGCGCAGAAGAGAGGTCATCTGTGTATGAATGATACCAATGGTACGTAGCAGAAAGTGTTCCGAAACACCATAGCCGCGCAGCCTGGGTGCGAGGATACTATTCAGATAATGGGAAACTGCGTCCACAACATACACATCCTCTCTGGAAAGGTATTCCTATTGTGGCATAGTTTCCGACAAACTTCAACTAAAAGCCCCAGTACATATATACATTCTTTGGCCGGAGGTCTTCTTCAGCCACTTGGACATCTTTATTTCCAAGGATTTCTTGCACACCCTCCCGTACAAAGCACACCTCCATGCATGGTATATGGGCTTGCTGCGACAAGGGAAATAAATCCTTGCTTTCTACAAGAACAAGCCCAAGATCATCGGCCTGCGCGCGTTGCAAAAAACGAAGCAAGACCTGATCCGGATCTTCCAAGTTGAACTCGCCCACATGGAAAAAGCAATGCTCAATTGTCCGACCGGAGCTCGCTGCATTCTGAGCAAGTATATCATGTTGTCTTTGCAGTTCCCGCTGTATCTCCGCTTCAGGTATACTTTCGGAAACATGACAGAAGAGTGAAGCAATCAATTCCATACGCAATACTCCTTTCCGCATTATTCTATTGCTATTGTAGAGCGCAGTTTGTCGAATTATTTTATGCTGTCAAA
>ENA-OWRJ01002145-OWRJ01002145.1-human-gut-metagenome-genome-assembly--contig:-NODE-2145-length-17801-cov-2.819903_pt1 | contig 17801 bp, 9 predicted proteins | sample MGYA00248269_ERZ651897 | MGnify/ENA primary metagenome ERZ651897 (study PRJEB26924, sample SAMEA4378252) | human gut metagenome | biome: human gut; feature: human-associated habitat; material: faeces...
AGCAGAAGACGGCATACGAGATGAAACAGCATGTACGTGTACAGCCTCGCTTCAATCCGAAAGCCGATGGAATTACTTTCCATCTGAAAGCCGTATGTACGGATTCCCTGAGAACCAAACTATCTGATGAGCATGCAGATGCAACACCGATAATCAGTCGCATCTGTGGACCAGTAGAAAAGGTAAATGACACCACATTCATAGTATCTTTCTATCGGATGGGTATGAATAATCCGCGCCGTACCGGTGATATATGTCTGTTGGCAAGCCAGACAGGAGACCGGAAGTATAAAAGTGCTGTTCAAGAAGTCAGTATCCGCATCCCCTACCGGAATACGGAAGGACAAAGGCAGTATATATTATTTCCAGGATTACCCGATGTGAAAGCGGAAAGCGGTTCTTTATCTTTAAAAGCCACAAGCGACTGTGGACTGCCCGTCTCTTACTACATCAAAGAAGGTCCGGCTGAAATAAAAGGAGACCAAATTGTATTCACTCCTATCCCACCCCGCAGTAAATTTCCGGTAAAAGTAACGGTAGTTGCCTGGCAATACGGTATTGCAGGCAAAGTACAGACGGCTGAACCGGTGGAACGAAACTTCTATATATTGAAATAAACATTATAAGCCATGAAAACATATTTTCTATTTATATGTGCCATCTGTTGTTATCTTACAGGGAATGCACATTCGACGGAATATAACATTTTCCAGTTCGGAGCTTCCAAAGACACTTCTGTCGTACAAACTCAAGCCATCAATGCCGCTATTGAAAATTGTTACCGGCAAGGCGGAGGCAAGGTTATCATTCCTTCAGGGATTTATAAATCAGGAACGATTATCCTGAAAGATAATGTAGAACTACATCTTGAAAGCGGGGCATACCTCTATGCCAGTGATAATTACGATGACTTTCCTGTGCAACCACAAGCATCTTACCGTTCACAAAAAGATGCCGGTGGCTGGGTTTCCCTCATCTATGCAGTAGATGCAAAAAACATCAGTATTACCGGAAAAGGTACGATAGACGGAAAAGGAAAAGGACGAAAAGGGCGTATCAGCGGATTGGGCGGCGACCGCAACGGACGGCCTCGTAACATTCTGTTTATCTCATGCAAAGATGTGCATGTGGAAGGTATTACAATGAGAAATTCCGCACTTTGGAATCAGCATTATTTGAATTGCGAAGATGTTACCATCGATCACATAAAAGTGTACAATCATAGTAATGGCAATAATGACGGAATAGACATCGACGGTTGCCGCCGTTTTATCCTTTCCAACAGCATTATCGACTCTGACGATGATGGTATCGTATTGAAGAGTACGGGTACGGCTCCCTGTGAAAATGTAATTATCAGCAACTGTATTGTCAGCAGCTTTGCCAACGCCATTAAATGTGGAACAGAATCAACGGGCGGCTTTAAGAATATTTCAATCTCCGACTGTATCGTAAAACCAAGCCGTCATAGCGGAGAGCGGATTCTAAAATCAACTCCAAGTGGCATTACCGCCATTTCATTAGAAATTGTAGACGGCGGAATAATGGATGGGGTTACCATCAATAATGTTTTGATTGAAGGGACTGAATGTCCACTTTACATACGCTTAGCCAATAGAGGAAGACAGTACCCGGATGATGCACCGGTTCCTCCCGTCGGAAGAATGCGAAATATCCAAATCAGCAATATTACTGCCTACGGAACCGGTAATTTCTGTTCTTCAATCACGGGTATCGAGAATGCAAAAATAGAGAACATATATCTGAACAATATCCGTTTCATGAATCGCGGCGGACTGGTGGAAGGTGCTTTTCTGCCTGATCCGGCAATGGAAGGAAAACGCCACGATGTAGCAAGCGGAACGAAATGGAATAGATACTGGTCTTCTTTCAAAGAAGTGAAGGAAGACGAAAAGGGTTATCCCCAGCCCACTGTATGGGGAAATCTGCCAAGTTATGGATTGTTCATCAGAAATGTGGAGAATATCACAGTAAATGACGCTACGTTCATGCCCGAAAAACCGGACCCACGTATTCCCGTGATTGCCGTAAATGTAGGTAAGCTGCAAATGAACCGTATACAAGTGGATAGCCGAAAAACTGACACAGACGTTTTAATGCATAATGTATGGCAACATAAAACAGATGCTCAACTCCGCATTTCGGGAGAGACGGCTGATTTTAAGTCCGGTCGCATCGATGTTGGCAATGGCTCGCTCTATTATGAAGAAGCCGGAAGCGGAGAACCTGTAATCTTTGTACATGGCCATTCACTGGATCACAGAATGTGGGATGAACAATTCGCTGAATTTGCCAAAGAATACCGTGTGATCCGTTACGACTTACGGGGGTATGGTGCTTCTTCCTCTCAGACCGAAGATTATCAGTTTACCCATGTACAAGACCTGGTGACACTGATGGATTCTCTCCATATCCGGAAAGCACATATAGTTGGCTTGTCGTTAGGTGGTTTCATCGGTGCCGATATGTTAGGTTGGTTTCCCGAACGCATGGCATCAGCTTTCCTTGCAAGTGGAAATATACGTAAGTCGAAAGGACCTAGCCAACCTATGACCAAAGAAGAAGCTCTGAAACGGGATGAAGAAATTGCCGCCCTGAAAGTGAAAGGAGTCGACGTCATGAAGCGTGAATGGTTTGAAGGGCTGATGAGTTCGGGAGGTACCCGGAAAGAAAGGATGCGTCAGCCTTTATGGGAAATGATTGATGACTGGGATGCCTGGCAACCATTACACAAAGAAGTACGGGTAGTTGCAGGTCTGGATGCTTATGAAGCCATAAAAAAGAATCATCCCACAGTGCCGACTTTAATCGTGGAAGGCAAGTCAGCCAACAACCGCTATTCCAATCAACCGGAAATTCTGAAATATCTGCCGAACGGAAAGCTAAAGGTGTTGGAAGACTGCGGACACATGCTGAACATGGAACAACCTGAAGCATTTAATGCTGCATTGCGTGAATTTCTGAAACAATAAATTCACGCAATACAGATAATGCTATAAAATATAGAATGTTTGTGTGATAGGTTCGGCCGTTTGAATCTTAGGTTCTCCACTCCTGCCATACTGCCACGCCACTACCGTAACTTTTACCGGATAAACAGCACGCGGAGGAATCGGTGTAAATATCAACTGATTTCCCTCCACTCTGGCCGGTCCGGATTCTACATAAAAGCCAACAGGCAAGCCACTGTCGGAAGAAGCCTGTAATGTGACAGACTTTATTCCTCGTTTGACATCAGCCAACGCAGCAAAGGAGACTTTCTGTGGTACTCCATCTATATTGCGAACGGGTATGGTGATCTGCGCCTGCTGAACAATCGGTTTATATTCCTTATCTCCCGGATGACGAACAGCAAAAACAATATCAGCCTTAGAGGATGCCCAGGAAATACTCCGATTCCATTCGACCTTGAAGGTATGGTTGTGAATTACTGCGGGGCCTGTTATCATTTCAAAGCAAATGGAATTATCCGCTGCATGTCCAATGCGTGTACCTACAGGCAAGTCCGTCCAATTCTTCAGGCGGGGACTATCACCGGGAACCGTATCCAGGAAAACAGGAGTCAGATGAAAAGAAACTCCATCTCCCTGAGGCAGAAATACCGGATGAAGTTGCAAATGACTGTCACGCTGAACTACCGGCTTACCTTCTTGCACGACACCCACTAACTGCGGCTTCATGTTCCGGAAACGGGCTTGATAAGCCTGAGTAGCTTCTACCATTTCTTTATCAAAAAACCAGAAAGCATCATCCGGATTACCTTTATATTCTGCTACAGGCGCAGGCATACAAGTGGGTGGTTGATTCTTTTTCCAACGCTCAGCGAGCCAACCGGTTTTAGTAGGATCCACATGCCCGTATTGCAATGCTTTCTTTATATAAAGTGCGATATACTCAGCCTTACCGGGCGAATAAGCAAAATGGCCTTCGGCAGGACAAGCCAACATGCTCAATGGCAACAAAGGATGTTCTTTCCGCTCCTTCAATCCCTCATTACTCCAGGTATGTGCAGATTCATACTCCCCCATTGTTTCAAGACATGGGATATAGTCGATATTACGCTCTCCCCAGATATCCAGATTCAGCCATTTATCACGTACATAAGGCCACTGTCCACTGACTGAGATACAAGCTAATGTACGGTCGGGCATATATGCAGCTAAATAGTAAGGCCAGCTGGCAGCTGCCGAATGTCCGATACCAATCAATGGAGCCGATGCCAACTCCGTATATCCTGAAACTGACGCCAGATCTTTCAGAAAACCCTCTAAAGTTTCCCATGCTCCATCTGTAAAGTCGAATCCATGATTGAAAGAAGGACAAACCCATATTTGTACTACATCCAATTCTGCCATCTTAATGCGGAAGTTCTCATCTTCCATTATAGAAATTTCTTCCATATTATGCTGTGCCACAAGCACAGCTTTCACGTGTTTACATTTCTCTGGTATCCATAAATAGGCTTTGGCATCAGGATTTTTCGGTTGTTTAGCAAAATTACGTACCGGCACAGCCCACTGCCATACGGCAGTCTGGGCTGAGACAGTGAACGTGATTACAATAAGAAATACCAACGAAAACAAAACTCGTATATTCATAGTATGCTTATCAGATACTTCCCGTACCACCCTATTTCTTGTTTTCACATGTTTCATCACAGTTTCTGTTGTTTATAAGTTTTCAAAGATTTATCCTTAGTAACCTCGGGCACTAAACGAATGGCAGAACCTCCCGAAGCCCTCAGATTAAAATGCAGCACAGTCTTGGCATTGACGCGGAATTTTGAGACTCTGACTTTCGTTCGTGTAGGAATAGATTTGTCGCCATCCGTATAGATTTCAGCCACATAATCTTTTCCGGCAGGCAGAAAACTCAAATCAACCGGCAACGTCCGTGCTTCATTATTTGTAATTGAGCCTATGAACCATTCCTCTCCTCTCCGGCGAGCTACAGTAATAAACTCACCGACTTCACCTTGTAAAACCTTCGTATCATCCCAGGTGGTGTACACATCATCAAAGAACTTTAACTCCGGTTCGTCCTGTGAATCCGAAGGTTTATCATACCAGTACATATATTGCAGAGGACTGTAATAGACAGCTGCTAAGGCCAATTGATGCGCCGGTGTAGTCTGGATGGACTTAGAACGGGGAACACCATAATTATCTTTTTCAACATTCAGCCTGCCAAAGTCCTGGCGATAGTAACATATTGTATAATCAGCTGCTCCGGCTACAAAGCGGGTAAAAGGCAACGTAACATTGTGAGTGGCATCCGGAAATTCTTCGTTGCCGCGAATACCTTCCTGAGTCATCAGATTAGGATAAGTACGACTAAAGCCTGTCGGACGGTATTCATCATGGATGTCTACCATCAGCCCATAATCAGCACACTTTTTCACGGCTTCGTGCATCCATTTTGTCCACACCTGCGAACCTACCTGCACAAACCCAAACTTAATTCCAGAAATTCCCCATGATTTATACAAAGGAAGTATCTCATCCAGCTGTTGCTGCAAAGCCCGCTGATTAACATAGAGCATAACTCCAATGCCATGCTGCTTCGCATAAGCAACCACTTCTTTCAGATTCAGTGCATCTATTTTCGGATTCCTACGCGGATCAAGTGTTACAGTAGTGGCATCTGAAGCCTTATCATACTCAAAACCATACCAACCGGCATCAAAGTGGATATATTGCAGATTCCGTTTTACAGCAAAGTCTACCAAAGCTTTTCCACCTTCTGTGGTCAAGGTCACTTCACGCATCACTTTTCCCGGTTTAATCCAGGAAGTATCCTTAATCCGACATGGCGGATTAAGATTTAACAGGATATCGTTGTGTTCTAAAATCTCACCCGGCTTGTCAGCACACATGATTACACGCCACGGAGTAGAATAAGGTGCAATATCTTCTACCGGACCATACATAGCCGATATGATCGTATTCTTTTTAGTCGATGACACATTGAACTTCGTACGTACATAATCCACCACTTGCGCTTCAGCCAGGCAGACATATCCTCCACCTGCCAGTGTCAGCAGCAATGGACGGTCCGACTCGCCCGGCCAGTTTTCAAGAGGCAGATAAGAATACGGGGTCTGAGCTTTAGGGGTAAAATAGGCTTTAGTACCTTCGGGCATGGTATATTCTGTATACTCATCTGTAATCTTCAGATATTGTCCGCCCGGAAAATGGTAACGGAAGGCAATTCCCTCATCATAGGCACGGATATCAAGAATCAACTTATCACGTCCATTCTGACGATTGACAAGTATCTTCCATGCATTATAGCAGTCTTTAATTTCACTTCTTTCACCATAGACCGGATGCCAGATCGTATCTTTCCGACTACTATCCACAGTTCCGATTTCAACTCCATCCCGCCATTCTACATTTGCATTAATTCCCAATAAGGAAGGTTTTACTGTCTGTTTTCCGTTCCAGGTCAAAGAATAATGTAATTGTCCACCGCTATCACTCAACGTAAACTGGTATTTTCCATCCGGTGATGTCATATTCACCTCCTTGCCCTGTACACTCAAAGACAAAGCTACCCATAACACTCCTACAAATAATTTTTTCATTTCAGAATTCTACTTTATATTATTACTTTACATATTGTACGTGTTTCACAAAATCGCCAGTTTGTATATTCGGGCTATCAGCACCTATTCTTGTGCCATAGTATTCGACATTATCGAATATGATACCGGAAACATCATGCCGTTCATCGATTCCCTGAATCAGTACGGTTCCTCTTTCCGCCTTGCGATCACTTTCTTTGCCATAAGTGGTAATATTACGGAAAGTTACATTATGAATATAAGGACCATAAGAAGGAACAACTACAAATTCTCCATAACCACAACTTCCGGGACCACGTCTGCCAGGTCCCACCTTTATATCATTCGGAGTGGGTTTCTCTATCGGACGTGTACCCACTAACTGAAGTGCAGGTGTCAGCTTTATCAGATTATACGGAATTTCTCCATTAATCCTGATATTCTCAAAACACAAATTCTCCATTGGCATTTCTCCTGTAGGATGCAACCAGAATATCTGAACACGGTCACGGTCAGGAAAATGAATCACATCCACATTACGCGCTGTTAAATTACGAAATACCGGACAACTGCTTTCCGTTGCCATACGAAATACATTGGCAAAATCAACCCAGAACACACAGTTCTCTACTACTATGTTCTCAACCGGTTTTGATTCTCTTTCTCCTCCGGCACGGGTTATCCCCTTCGGAGAAACCGAATCATCATCTGTCCGAAAAAAACAATTCCGAATCGTCACGTTACTGGAATTGCAAGGATCTACACCGTCATCATTACCTACACGGGAACCTGCCAAACGAATACGATCTATCAAAACCCGGTCACAATTCTGAGGTACAATAGTCCAATAATAAGAACCTTTTATGATAATATCCCTCATTACCAAATTATTGCAGTTCTTAGCATTTATCATATAGTCAGTGGGGCCGGCATTATGTTCCCAATCGGAACCATCTAAAATTCCCCTACCGCAAATTGTAATATTATCGCCTGTAGCCTCTATACCGGCATTGACTACCGCACCCCCTGCCAGATAAAGTGTTTGATTACTGCCCAGTCTGATCAAACCGTTTTCAGGATTATGTTCCCCAGGACCAAAATAAATAACATTCGGATCATTCTTTGAAGGAATATCTGTTTCCAATTCATTACAGAATAGAATCAACGGGCTGTTACAACCATCCGGCTCAAAAGATATATCACAAGGTTCGTTCAGATGGAAAGTAGCAATATCTTTATTAACAGAAGGATGAATTGCATATTTATCCGGTAATATATTCAAGTGATCCAGAGATAGTTTACTCTTAATCTTAACAGTCACTGTTCCTGAGAAATCAAAATATGCAATCGAATATTTTTTATCATGATGCTGTGTTTTCGCCATATAAACGGGTACCGAAACGCCATCCACCTCTACCATATAATCGGAAGATAAAGTCTCTCCTTTCGGAGCTGGATAGCTGATAACTTTGGCATTGACTGTTAATATTGACAATGCAGCTAACAGTAACAGATGAACAATTCTTTTCAATGATGTTTCCATAATACTTTTCATATTTTCAAAGTTAGTAAATTATTGTTTTTTGATGTATCATCTTTTACTAAAAGACGTATAGCGGCTTGTTTTTACTCAACACAGAAAGATTTAAATCCCTTTTTCTTTTATATGTGTTCTCGGATGGGCTGGGGGGATAAAAGTACAAAAACGTACTTTTGAAAAGGACCTTAGCTATATTTAACTCTTTTCCGCATTGATGTTTATCGTATAATTGGAAGTTCAAGAGGTAAAGATAAAACAAAGTAAAAGAGAAAATGAAAAGAAGGACTACCTTCGTCTGTGAAGATAGTCCTCTAAATATCAGTCATCTGTTATACCTATTCCCATCCAGGATTATTACCAAGTTCCTGTCCATTAGACAAAGTATTTAACCATGTAACAGGAATAGGACGAAGTTTATATTTACTTTTAAGTAGTCTCATTTAATTGGGTCTGGATTAATCCACCTGTAATATTTGTAACATCCCAGTTGTATTTCAAAACCCTTTCAGCCAGTTTTCCTGTACGTTGCAGGTCGTTCCAACGTGGTGCTTCTCCATAAAGTTCCAATGCTCTTTCATCCAATACATTATCCACTGTAACAGTACCTGCATATTCTTGCAGTCCACTTTCCGGTGTATTATTCATGGCACGTTTACGTATCTGATTTATATAATACAAAGCATTAGAATTATCTCCCATTTTAACAGCAGCCTCAGCAGCAATTAAATAAGTCTCAGCTAAACGGAACAAATAAATATCACGAGTTCCATTTTCGACTGTTCCTGAACTGTTATAACGAGTATTGCAATCTTTAAATTTCCAAACAGGAAGCCAAGCGCGTGACTTAGAGTTAAAGCTCTGATAACCTGTTTTATAATAATCATCATTACCGGCATCAGTATACGTTCCCTCAGGATAATTATAGAAAAAACGCCCACGGTTATTGGCCGCTGTTTTCTCAGCATCTGTATATTGCTTATATCCACTCTCCCCGGGAACGGGGAAATAAATAACTGTATCCCCCTTTGCTACATTCACACCATTCGTACTTTCAAACCAGTTTCTACCATAAGCGCGTCCATCTATAGAAGTTGCCGGATCACCATTCAACGGGCTCATAAAAGTAACTTCCGTACGTCTGTCTTTTTTCCAGTCGAATAATAAATAACTATATTTGGTCGGCATTACAGAAGCATAATCATTACAATAAATCGAAGAAAATCCCAAATCAGTCCAACCTTCACGATAAACAAACAAATAGAATTCTGTCTGAATATTATTATTCCATCCTGATCCGGCAGAGAAATTAATACCAAAGATAATTTCATCGTTCTCTTCATTTGCCTGACGATGAACCATTGCATAATCATCCAACAAGGCATGTCCGGAATTATTAATTACATCTACGGCATCATCATAAGCCTTTTTAAAATCATCATCTTCCGCATAACTCTGATATCCGCGAGTTAAATAAACAAGGGAACGAAGATGTTTTGCCGCAGCTTTTGAGGCACGTCCATAATTAGCCGCAGTCTGCTTCATTGGAAGAGAAGAGTCCATGACATCCTGCAAATCAGCCAGAATTTGTCTGTAAAAATCAGCACCACTATTCAATTGCGAAGTTGTAGAAGGTGAAGTCGGCTCTTCCAAAATCAACGGAGCTTGTCCCCAATTCTTCACGATTTCAAAAAGATATAAAGCACGCAAAAACTTGGCTTCCGCAACCCGCTGAGCCAATACCCCCTTATCAATGCCATCAAATAGATCCTGATCTTTTGTAACTACCGCACCGGCGCGACCAATAGCGGCATTGACATTTTTCAACGATTCGTATACTACTTTCCATTGATTATAAACAGTAGCATTGTCATTAGCATAATCCACCGTATACTGATTTAATGCATTGGTAGCCGTACCGTCATTCTGAGTTCCCAAATCCGTCCCAAGTTGGGTCAACAGAAAATAATTCGTTGTATTATATACTGATTTTAAAGTGGAATAAGCTCCATTTATAAGAGATTCATATCCTTCAGCCGTAGCATAATATTCTTCGGCAGACTGACTGGACCAATTTTTTTCATCTAGAAAAGACGAACACCCCGAAACTGCGAATACAGACGCCAGCAGGAGACCTTTAGTAAAAATATTTTTTGCTTTCATATTATCCTAATTATTTGAATGATAAATTAATACCGAAAATCACATTTCGAGTCATTGCATCCGATGTATTGATACTGACATTCAACTGTTCAGGATCAACCACATCCTTTGCACAAAAAATAAATGGATTCTGAACAGTTGCATATAGACGCAAATTACCTAATTTCATTTTTTCAAGAACTGACGGTTTGAAAGTATACCCCAAAGTAATATATGAGATTTTAAGAAAATTACTAGAGAACATCGTATGCGACATCTCTGACTTCGCATTTCCCCATGATCCTGCTTTACTCCGATAAGTACCCATGTTGCTAGGCTGCGCAGAAGCATTGGTAGGATTCTCCGGAGTCCAATAATCTTTTCTTAAGTTATTAAAATTGAGATTGTTGTTTTCCAATGCATACGAAACATAAAACTGGTTTCTAGCTCTTGCTCCCGCTTGGAAGGCCGCTTGAAATGACAGATCGAATTCCTTGTATGTAAATGTATTAGTCATACCACCTGTCCAATCCGGAGTACGTTTACCATCAATCACACGGTCTTTATCATCAATTACACCATCATCATTCAAGTCCAACGGTTTATATTGTCCCGGCTTACAACCATATTTAGCTGCTTCTTCGGCTTCGTCCAACTGCCATACTCCCAATGTCATCAAATTGTAATTTATATCAATAGGCTGACCGATAATCCAAAGATTACTGTAGTCACCACTCATTCCTGCTAAAAATTGTCCACGGGAAGTCAGATCTTCCTTATATTGCAAATCTACAATCTTATTTTTGTTATAGGCAAAGTTCAGACTGGTTCTCCATGAGAAATCTTTGGTACGGATATTATCTGAATGAATGTTTACTTCGAAACCTTCATTTCTGACAGATCCCACATTCGCTTTCACAGAAGAATAGCCGGTAGTAACAGGCACTGTCTTATTCATAATCAAATCTTCTGTCAAACGATTATAATATTCCACACTACCTGAAATACGATTATTCAATAATCCGAAGTCAATACCCACATTATACTCTGTAGTACGTTCCCACCCTAAATCCAAATTTCGCAAATTATTGGGAACATAGCCGATAGACTCATTTGAACCAAATGTATAATATTTAGCTCCGCTAATAGAGCCCTGTGTCTGATATGCACTTACATTATCATTACCAGTCTGGCCATAACTCAAACGTAACTTCAAATTACTCAACCAAGACAAACTCTTCATAAATTCTTCCTCCGACACTCTCCATGCCACAGCAACCGATGGAAAACTTCCCCATTTATTACCTTCCGCCAATTTTGACGAACCATCCAAACGGATACTTGCAGTCAGAAAATACTTGTCCTTGTACACATAATTGGCACGTGCCAAATAGGACATCAAATTTGTTTTGGTAAAACCTGAAGAAGAAGTATTGCTTGCCGATCCCCCAGCCAAATTGTACCACAAAGAATTATATGACAATCCATTGCCAATTCCTTTCAACTTCTCATCCTGTGACTGCTGCATCGAAAATACTCCGGTCAAATCAACACGATGATCTTTCAACTGAAAATTATAATTCACAAGATTATCCCAAACCCAATCCACATAACTGTTTTTCGCATAATTACTGGTTGCCTTATTTTGTCCCTTATTAGCCTTCGTATATTTACCTCTGTACTGGCCAATCTCCTCCAGATTTATATCCGGAGAGAAAGTAGTTTTCAATGTCAACCCCTGCATAGGAGTGACTTCTAAGTAAATATTACTTAACAGATTGTACTTCTTTGTTTTATTCAGTTCATTCTTCATGGTAGTCAACGCATTATATTGACCATTGGAATAAGCCCACATTTCCTCCCCTGTCACCAAGTCAGTCGGATGATAAGTAGGACGTAAACGGAAAGCGTCCTGCAACAGGTCCGAATTACCTGTATCACGTACAGAATGGGTTCCATACATATTAATACCAAATTTCATGTATTTACTAGGCTTTACATCTACCACTGCCCGAAGATTATAACGGGAATATTCTTGAGGTTCCAGCATACCATTTTCAAAATAATATCCGGCAGACAAGGCGTAAGTAGCCATTTCATTACCTCCGGTAGCCGATATGGTATGATTCGTCATAAAGGCCGGCTTGGAAACCGCATCCACCCAATCAAAATAGTTACCATCCTGAATGGCCTTCAATTCTGAGGTTGTAAAAATTTGACTATCATCCACATATTCATTATTATTTCCGGCTCTCTTCGCCTCTCGCGCCAACTGCACATATTCTTCACCGGACATCATATCGGGCATATTGGTATATTTCCTATATCCGGCATAACCGCTATAGTCAATTTTAACTTTACCTATCTTTCCTCTTTTGGTAGTAACCATTACCACACCATTAGTGGCACGGGAACCATAGATTGCTGTAGACGACGCATCTTTTAGAATATCTATTTTTTCGATATCATCTGGATTCAGATTAGATAAAGATGCGCCTGGTACGCCATCTACCACTATTAAAGGAGACGTGCTCCCGCTAATTGTATTCAAGCCACGGATCAGAATATTATATTCACCACCCGGTTTATTATTCGAACGCTGGATTTGTACACCCGGTAAAGCTCCCTGCATAGCCCCTACCGCATCCGTTCTACCACTTCTCATTAAGTCCTGAGTAGAAACGGAGGATACCGCACCTGTCAAATCTGATTTTTTCATTGTACCATATCCTACTACCACAACTTCATCCAGCAATTCAGAGTCCTCTTTCAAGGTTATTCTCAACGTACGATTGGAGCCAATTGTAATTTCCTGAGTCTGATAACCAACATACGAAACCTGCAACTTCCGGTTGGGAGAAACATTTAATGTAAAGTTACCGTCAACATCTGTAATGATGCCATTGGTGGTACCTTTTTCCATTACTGTAGCACCAATAACCGGTTCTCCTTGAACATCCACTACCTTTCCGGTAATTTTAACCGAATTCTGCAATACCTCCTGAGTTATAGGAGATACAGCCATACCATCCACTTGTTCTGCAGCCATTTCACTTAATGGCAAACAGGACAATGCTAAAAGCATAAAGAATTTGTCTTTCTTATTCATAGCATGCATTTTAAGTTTAACATAAAAATCACATTTAATTATTTAGTCAATATATCTTCAATGAACATAGATTAAACGGGAATAAACTTTCATTCACTCAAACAAAAGATAATTTTCGCTATTTTTTTTAGGAACATAGATAAGAATCCACATATTCTCGTAACACGTTGCGGGCGATATATATTTGATTCTCTACTGTTCGTATCGATAATCCTAACTTTTCGCTGATTTCCGGATTAGAGTACTCATTCTTATACTTCATTACAAATATCTGTTTACATTTAGGAGGTAACCCTTTTATACGATTTTCTACTATTACAAAAAATTCTTTTGTCAAAAGAGTATTGTGTCCATCTCTATTCAATGCAGATATAAAGTCATTTCCAGAGACTTCTTCATAATGCTGTTCTATTTGCTTATGACGTATCAAATCAATACAGCGGTTATAAAGCGCTTTGTAGATGTATTTCAATACTGCACCTTCCGATACAAAATAATTAGTCTGCTGTAGCAAATTGATAAATACATCTTGTACAACATCTTCAGCATACAATTCCTCTCCCATCGTTTTTTCAGCATAGTGCACGAAAAAAGTGTGATACTTTTTATAAATTATCTCGAAAGAGTAATTTCCAACCGGACAATATCCGGCAATCATCAATTGTGTATTCATAATAGATAAGATTAAGGAAGTATTTATAAATTAGCCAGTATAGAACGTTTCTCTTGTAATCTCTTAAAACGAATTAATGCTTCAAGATAATAATAGTCCGCATAAATAATGGATGCATCAACTTCTCCACCACGAGGCATATGACCTACCGAATGTAACAAAAAAGCATATTTTGTATCTCCTGCCTTATAAGCAGAAGATGATAACATTTCAAGCATCTTTTCTGCCTGGTCATAATAATAATGTGAAGAGTCACGCTCGGTTACATAAGTAGAAAGTTCCAGTAAAGCAGAAGCTGTAATAGCCGCTGCGGAAGCATCTTTAGGTTCTCCAGAAGACAAGTCGGGAGCATCAAAATCCCAATAAGGAATTAAATCCTCCGGTAAACGGGATAAATAAGCATCTGCTACTTTTCGGGCAAAGTTCAGAAAACGCACTTCTCCCGTTTCACGATATACCATAGTATAACCATAAATAGCCCATGCTTGTCCACGTGCCCACATGGAGTTATCGCTCAGCCCTTGATGAGTCACACCTTTTATAAAATGTCCGGTAATCGTGTCATATACGGCAACATGATAGCATGAATAATCTTTGCGAAACTGATATTTCATTGTGGTATCGGCATGCTCACACGCCATATCATATAGACGGCGTTCTCCCCCGTTTCGGGCAGCCCAAAATAGCAGTTCAAGATTCATCATATTATCAATAATAGTATTATGAGGCCAATTTTCCTTTTTTACCATACCCGGCCATGAAAGAAAAGTACCAACTTCAGGATTAAACAGAATTGAAAGAGAATCAGCTGCACGTAATAATCCTTCTTTATATTCCGTATTACCCGTCAAACGATATCCATTGCCCAAACTACACATCGTAATGAATCCCATATCATGGCTCCTTGCTTTTCTGTGAGTTACAGGAAGAATCTTTTGAGTATAGTTTTCAGCTGCAACTTTCCACATATTATCCTTTGTATTCTCATATAAATACCAAAGAATACCAGGCCAGAAACCTGAAGTCCATGAACCGGGACTGGTGAAATGCCAATTAACATCATCTCCATCGATCGAGTTAGGAATACCTCCTTCTGAGCCAGAAGGAACAATGGCCAATGTACGTAAAGCCTGGGCCTCACAATAATCAATATTGGTATTTACTGAAAATTCCCGGTCGAATTGCTTACAAGCAATTCCCACTACAAATAAAGAAGCAAGCAAAAGAATGGTTTTGTGTTTCATAATATAGCACTTTTTAAATGAACAAATTGATTTCAACGACAACAAAATTAGTAAGTTGAAATTCTTTTCAGACATTCTGAGAAGTGTAATAGGTACCAACCTAAAGGCTGAAACGAGTTTCTCAATAAACAGCTATATTTCAATATTTTAATTATATAAAAAGAAAGAGTACCAAATTATTTTGGTACTCTTTTCAGGAAGTTATATTTCTAAAATGATATCTTTCTCCTTAATATACTCTGCAGGTGATTTACCCTTCAATTTCTTAAATGAACGGAAAAAAGATGTCCGGGAGCTAAATCCACACTGCTCAGAAAGAAACGCCAAAGTATATTTGGAAGCTGATTTATCCTGCACGCGGATAATAAATTCTTCCACACGATATTGGTTGATATAATCGGTAAAGTTTATATTCAAATATAAATTTAGAACCTGTGACAAATCTCCCGCATTACAGCCAATAGTATTCGCTACATCCTGCAACTTCAAATCCGGATTCAGATACATCTTATCCTTATTCATACATTCTGTTAACCTTTGTTTTATCCGTGATACCTCTTCTTCATCCACCCTGGATTTCTGATACTTCTCCTTCTGTACTCCTTCGACTTGTACTGTATTCTCACGCATATCCTCTTTCATTTTTCTATATTTACCCAGCAAAGCATAATAGCTATAGAGAAGTACCAAACATGTTAAAAAACAAAGTACCACCATCCATAAGGTGAAAGAAAGTCCCCGTACAACTTCCACCTTAACCGCCATAACTGCACTCGGATTAGACGCCGCCCGTACTTTAAAAACATAGTTGCCAACTGGAAGATTCATATAGGCTACTTGATTGCCTTTCATCAGAGTCAACCATTCCTTATCATACCCTTCCAAAAAATATTCATAGATATCCGTATTTACAACAGCATAATTCAAGGCAGAAAACGTAAATGCAATATTATTCTTATCTGCAGGCAAAGAGATCTTCTCCATAAATGAAGAAGAAAAAGGCAACAATTCATCTCCCGTCTGAAGGATTCTACCAGCAACAGCTACTGATGTAATGGCAGGAGGTAATGGAATTACCTTTCTTTCATGTTTAAGCTGAGAAGTATATTTTACTAATCCCCTTTCATTGCCCCACCAAATAGAGCCATCATCTGTAATCTGTACAGGGTTATTAAATATGTATCCGGGAATGCCATCATAAAGAGAGAAAATCTTGTGATGATTATCTTTGATATACAGTAAACCACGTTGTGTACTAAACCACAGTCCTCCATCATGCGGATCTTCAAGAATACTCATGACCGAATTATTGGGAAGGAAATCATCAACTGTCAGATGCTCAAATTTAGTAAAATGCTCATCAACTTTAACAACTCCCTCTTTATCGTCACAAAACCATAGATTTTTATGATTATCCTCATAAATATACCGTATGCTTTTTGTAAACGGTTCTATATGTTCAGGAAATACATCCGACTTGAAAGTACCGGTTGACATATCATACAAAAAAACAGCTCCATTCGTTCCTATCCAAATTCTATCCTTTGAATCTGCTTTTAAAGTAAATATTGAATTTATGGCAAGAGACGAATTTCTATTATTGTAATTTACATACTGTCCGGTCAATTCATTATAGACATACACCCCATAAGAACTCCCTATCCAGTATTTGCCCTCTTTATCTCTTTCACATCCGGTAAATGAATTTTGCCTGAAGCAATCATCCGGTTTAAAGAAAGACAGTTTACCCGTCTCTGCATGCAGCAAATACATGCCACCACCATAAGTTCCTATCAAATAATCTTCTCCCAAAGGTTTAACCGACAAAATAATATCCGAACGTAATATCGAAGATTTTATAGTGTAATGTTTCACTATATTCTCTTCTTCGGAAATATAATAAAGTCCGTCACGGGTACCTATTACTTTTCGCCCTTGTTTACCAATCCAGAACGCACGCACATTCAGATTATGGGAATCAAATTTATCCTTAAAAGAATAGATGGAAAAGGTATTCCCACGCGTAGGCGTATAACTCATTCCACCCATGTAAGTACCGATATAAAGGATATTTTTATCTTTCAGTAATGAATAAACAGCATTCGAACAAATGGCATCTTCCTGTATAGAATGTTCTATTGACGTTATTTCTTGTCCGGAAGATGCTTTTATAATTTTGACACCACTTCCATTGGTTCCTACATACAATGTATCATTACCTACAGGTACCAAATCCTTAATACATCCATTACCTATTTGCGGATATATGGAGAAAACTTCCTGCCCAATATCAAACTTCAGCATGCCTTGGTTTGCCGTACCTAAATAAATAGTATTTCCCATCAAAGCCAGACAACTATAGTAATTTAATCCTCCTCTAATATTATTCTCAAACACTCGTGATCTTCCAGTTTCCATATTATAATGGATCAATCCTCCATTTGAAGCGATCCAAACACTATCATCCTCTCCATCTACAATATCCATTAGGCCATTCACAGCAGACAAGG
>ENA-OWRJ01002154-OWRJ01002154.1-human-gut-metagenome-genome-assembly--contig:-NODE-2154-length-17736-cov-8.847350_pt1 | contig 17736 bp, 12 predicted proteins | sample MGYA00248269_ERZ651897 | MGnify/ENA primary metagenome ERZ651897 (study PRJEB26924, sample SAMEA4378252) | human gut metagenome | biome: human gut; feature: human-associated habitat; material: faeces...
TCGCGCTTCGCGCTCAGGGCGCCACGTCGGCCTGCGGCCTCCTCGCAATGACAAGTCGGGGGCTATTACCGTTTTATCGCCAACCTGTACGTATCGGCAGTATAGCGCCGGGCCCGGCTGTCCGCTCCCCTACAACGCGCTGCTGATCCTCAGAACAGGTCCAGCATGGCATCGAGGTAAATGGCCTCACGGACATGGATCTGATACTCCGGCTTTGTCATGTAATACAGGAGAAACTCCAGCACCATCGCGCTGCCGAGGCCGCGGCCCTCGAGCTTGAACTCGGAAAAGCCCATCGGCAGACGCGTATCGCGGATGTCGCCGACGCTGAGGAAGCCGGGATTTTCCATTGCTCTGGAGAAGCGGTAGCCCTGCGCGGCGTCCGGCGCGGTGCAGCGGTGCTCCGGGCCGGGCTCGCCGAGGTTCTTGCGGCTGACGGCCTCATAGCACGCGCGGCGGTCCGGGCAGCCGAAGCGGCAGCATTCGTTGCACAGGAATTCGACCTTCGCCTTCTCCTGCGGGAGAAGGGCACTCAGCCGCTCCAGCGCCGGATTCAGGCGGAAATCCGGCACGACATACCGAAACTCCGGCCGCGCCAGCTCCTGACGGAACGCAGAGAAGTCCGTCAGGACCTTTGTCGTGGACGAGACGAGATACAGCCCCGGATAACGCTGCCGCAGGTGATCCACCAGCAGGTCGGAATGGACAATGATTCCGTTTTCTCCGCTTGATTCAAACAGGCGGCACAGCGCATTGCAGCGCGGGTCGGCCAGATGCTCCGGCCGCAGCAGGGAATTGCTGAACGTCAGGCGAGCGGAGATACCGTAGTCCCGCAGCAGGGCAAGCGCGTCGCGCGGGTCGCAGTCGCCGCAGCTGACGCGCCCGCCGCCCCAGAGGCAGCCCTCCGGCGCGCCGTAGATCGAGCCAATGCCGCACCAGTCATAAAAATACTCCCGGTGCTCAAAAAACAGCGGCAGAAACAGGCGGTAGAGCGCATAAAATTCAAACAGGCCCGGCAGATGATACTGCGCATTGAACTGATCCATTGCACCCTCCATTGTGTGGTGTTTTATGATATTGTACCACGCGCGTCAATGCGGGGGATGCGCAGGGCCGCCAATTATGCGTTGTAGGGGAGCGGACAGCCGGGCCCGGCGCAGTGCTGCCGAAATGAACAGGCTGTCATTAAAATGACGATGGCTCCTGATTTGTCATTCCGAGGAGCGAAGCGACGTGGGAATCTCGTGCAGGCAGTGACGAATCCGCCGGGGCCTTCCTACGATGCAGCTGTGTACCGCGAGATTGCACCCCAAGGGCACTTCCCCGCGCTGCGCGCTCAGGGCGCCACGGCTCCTGCGGAGCCTCGCAATGACAAACTTGGGAGTGCTTTCTTCCCGTGTCATTGCGAGGAGGGCGCAAGCCCGACGTGGCAATCTCAAGCAGGCAGTGACGAATCCGCCGGAGGCTTTCCTGTGTTCCGGCCGGTGCTGCGAGATTGCCGCGCCTTGCTCCGCAAGGCTCGCAATGACAAGTCGAGGGCGTTCACCGTTTTAACGATAGTCTGCCAATTCCGCAGGTACAGCGCCGGGCCCGGCTGTCCGCTCCCCTACAACATTACATCGCATTGCAAAAGGGCCGGACGTGCAGTCCGGCCCTTCTCTATTATTATTTCATTTTCATTCAGCCCAGGATATAGACGGTGCACATGCGCACGCCGAAGTCCCAGCACTCGGCATAGGTGTCAAAATACAGGTCGATCTTATTGCCTTTGATGCCGCCGCCGATGTCCTCGGCCACGCAGTAGCCATAGACATACTGGCCGTCGTTTGAAACGACATACATCTTCGTGCCGAGCGGGATGACGGTCGGGTCGACCGCGATGGCGCCCACGCGGGCCAGCGTGCCGGAATAGGTGTGGCCGACATAGCCCTCGCAGGTGTAGGCTGTGGCGGAGCAGGTCATCACATCGACGTAGGTGTAGCTCTCGCCGGAGGACGTCATGATGACGTTTCCATCCGTCTCGGCCGAGCCGTCATAGCGTGAGCCGCCGGAGGACGACGAGCCGGACGAGGAGCTGCCGGAGGCCGTGCCGGACGAGGCGGCAGGGGCCGCCTGCTCCGCAGGCTCCGGATCGGCGGGCTGCTCCATGATGGTGCGGTCGACGCCGCGGATGACGAGCTGGGTGACGGGCTTCGTCTGGACCGTCTCCTGCACGATAACACGGGAGACCTCCTTGCCGTTGCGGTAGGTGACCTCGCTCTTGACGTGGGTCAGGCCGTTCTGCCCGGCCACGAGGACGATCTCGGCATCCGGCTCGAGGTCGGGGTCCTCATAATAATTGACGGGGTAGGGAACGGTCGTGTCCTCCTCCTCGATGCGCGTCTCCGTGTGCACGAGCTCGATGGTCATGCCGTCGTAGGTCTGCGTCTCGCTGCTGCACGAGAGCGTGTCGCCCGTGCCCGGCGTGATGCCCATGCGGGCCAGCAGGGAGCCGGTCGTTTCGCCATAGGTGCCGATGACGCTCTGCGCGCCGCGGTTGATGACCGTGACCATCTGCATGCGGCGGACGGTGATCTGATTCATGCCGTCGGCATAGCCGGTCTCATAGGTATCCTCCTCCTCGAGCTCGATGCCCGCCTCGGTGAGCACCTCATAGGGATCGGAGCTGTAGGAGCGGTGGACGGTGACGCGGTCGCCGTCCGTGATGATATAGCTGGTCTGGGCAAAGACGGTCTGCGAAAGCAGCGCGCCGACAGCGGCGGCCAGCACCGCGATGACGATAAGCCGCCGCAGCCACGCCCGGCGGCGCGGATGTTGTGTGCTTCTTTGCATGCTTGCCTCCTCCAATTTCTGAGAATTTTCGCTGCAGCGGCCGGTTTTGTTTGCGGGCTGCAACTATTGTTACTATATTGTAACTACCGCGCAATTATAACATTCTTTCACGATTTGTCAAGCTTTTTTCTTATTTTCCTGTTTTCGTCAAACTTTTTATGCTATTATTTCCGTTTTCCGGCGGACTAGATATCCGCACTCTGCGCATGGGAAAGCACAAGATATTGTGAAAGGATTACAAAACGGTTAACATAACGGCCGCAAAACGCAACCGCCCCGCCGCAGGCAAAAAACTTTGCCCGCACCGCTTGACACGGCCGGGCAAACGTGCTATATTGGCGATATCAAAGAGGCTGTGACGAAGACCGGAACAGGCCCGGTTGCCCAGAGAGGGAGCGGTTGGTGAAAGCTCCTGCACCCGCCTGCCGCCGAACCGCTTCCGAGCCGCTCCGCTGAACTTCCAGTAGGCTGAGCCGGGTGCGCCCGTTACTGCGCCAACGAGCGGCAGCGCCATGCGCTGCAAGCAGGGTGGAACCGTGGAATACAGGATCTGTATCTCACCCCTGATTGGATCAGGGGTGATTTTTTTGAACCTCTGATAGAATCAACAAGCGTGAATGGCAAGATATTTTTTGTCAAGCCAAGGTTTGGGAAACGCCGGAATACTGGTATGTATTTCAAGTTTTCCGAACCGATGGATTGGCGAAAAAGATCTGGCAGGCACCGCAGTTGATTTTATACAGAGGTTCACTTATTGCCCCTCAGAATGAAGGAGGAAACACCATGTCCGAAGAAAATCTGTACACGTTTGAAAACGAGGCCTATCGCAAGACGTACTGGCACACCTGCTCCCATGTGATGGCGCAGGCCGTCAAGCGCCTGTATCCGCAGGTCAAGCTGGCCATCGGCCCGTCCATCGACAGCGGCTGGTACTACGATTTTGATGCAGACTTCAGCTTCACGCAGGAGCACCTCGACGCCATTGAGGCCGAGATGAAGAAGATCTGCAAGGAAAAGCTCCCCCTCGTCCGCAGCGAGAAGCCGCGTGCCGAGGCCGTGGCCTATATGGAGTCGCTCGGTGAGCCGTATAAGGTCGAGCTCATCAACGACCTGCCCGAGGATGCCGTCATCTCGTTCTACACGCAGGGCGAGTTCACGGACCTGTGCGCAGGCCCGCATCTGGACAGCACCGGCCGCATCAAGGCAAACGCCTTCAAGCTGACGCAGTGCTGCGGCGCTTACTGGCGCGGCGATTCGAAGCGCAAGATGCTCCAGCGCATCTACGGCATCGCCTTCCCGAAGAAGGAGGAGCTGGACGAATACCTGCAGAAGCAGGAGGAAGCCCGCAAGCGCGACCACAACAAGCTCGGCCGTGAGCTGGAATACTTCACGACCGTCGACGTTATCGGTCAGGGCCTGCCCATCCTGCTGCCGAAGGGCGCGCGCGTCATCCAGACGCTGCAGCGCTGGGTCGAGGACGAGGAGGAAAAGCGCGGCTATCTGCTGACGAAGACGCCGCTGCTGGCCAAGCGCGAGCTGTATAAGATCTCCGGCCACTGGGACCACTACCTCGACGGCATGTTCGTTCTCGGCGACCCGCACGACGAGACGAAGGAATGCTTCGCTCTGCGCCCGATGACCTGCCCGTTCCAGTATCAGGTCTACCTGAACCGTGCCCGCTCCTACCGCGACCTGCCGATGCGCCTCGGCGAGACGTCCACGCTGTTCCGCAACGAGGACTCCGGCGAAATGCACGGCCTCATCCGCGTGCGCCAGTTCACGATCTCCGAGGGCCACATCGTGCTGCGCCCGGATCAGCTGGAGGAGGAGTTCAAGCACTGCCTCGATCTTGCCAAGTACTGCCTCGGTACCGTCGGCCTGCTCGAGGACTGCACGTTCCGCTTCTCGCAGTGGGACCCCGCGAACCCCAACAATAAATATGAGGGCACGGCCGAGCAGTGGAACGAGGCACAGGAGATCATGGGCCGCATCCTCGACGACCTCGGTGTGAAGTACACCGTTGGCTTCGACGAAGCCGCGTTCTACGGTCCGAAGCTCGACATCCAGTATAAGAACGTCTTCGGCAAGGAGGACACCCTCGTCACCATCCAGATCGACTTGCTGCTGGCCGAGCGCTTCGGCATGGAATACACCGACCAGAACGGCCAGAAGGTCCGTCCCTATATCATTCACCGCACGAGCCTCGGCTGCTACGAGCGCACGCTGGCCTACCTTATCGAGAAGTACGCAGGCGCGCTGCCGCTGTGGATGATGCCGACGCAGGTCCGCGTTCTGCCGATCACCGACCGCGCGCACGACTATGCGCAGGAGATCGTCGACCGTCTGCGCGACGCGGGCATCCGTGCCGAGTCTGACTACCGCAGCGAGAAGCTCGGCTACAAGATCCGCGAGGCCCAGATGCAGAAGATCCCGTATATGCTCGTCGTCGGCGACCGCGACATGGAGAACCAGACCGTGTCCGTCCGCACGCGCGCCGGTGTGGATCTCGGCGCCATGAGCGTAGACGATTTCCGCACGAAGTGCCGTGCGGAGATCGATACGAAGGTCCGCGACTGAAAGGAACCGTTCCCCGGAGCACATGCTCCGGGGAATTTTTCGGCACGGCCGCCAGCCGGGCGTTGTAGGGGAGGGACATGTCCCTCCCGGCGCTGCACTGTCGATTCGTACAGGCCACCGATAAAAACGTAAAAACCAATTGCGTCTGTAGCGGCGCTCACTGCGCAGCCGTTGGCGGCTTTGCCGCCTTACGGATGCGGCGTGCCCCTTGCGGGTAGTGAGCGCCATGCAGGCCGGCAATGATCACGGCACAAATTCATCGGCGCAAGGCTCCCAAGTTTGTCATTCCGAGGAGCAACGCGACGTGGGAATCTCGCAGAATATGGTCGGATAACAAGGCATTCCCGGCGAAATCGTAACTGCCTTCCCGAGATTGCCACGTCGGCTGCGCCTCCTCGCAATGACAAATCGGGGCTGCATGCCGTTTTATCGTCAGCCTGTTCGGATCGGCAGCATTGCGCCGGGAGCGGCACGCCGCTCCCCTGCAACGCTCCGTCGGCGGTTTTTCCGTCCCTTTTTCGGCAGAATTATGAACTTTTTGCAAAACGATAAAAAAGGATTGATTTTGTCCGAAAAAAATCGTAATATATAGATGCGAAACTACGGGAAACGTAGTGCAGAAGTAATTTCACGGCTGCTCCGGCAGCCGGACAGTTCAAAGAAAGAGGTAATCCAAAATGGCTGAAATCGATCTGAAGCAATATGGGATCACCGGCACCACCGAGATCGTGCACAATCCTTCCTACGAGATGCTCTTCGCGGAAGAGACCAAGCCCGAGCTCACCGGCTACGAAAAGGGCCAGGTCAGCGAGCTGGGTGCCGTGAACGTTATGACCGGTATCTATACCGGCCGTTCCCCCAAAGACAAGTACATCGTCGTGGACGAGAACTCCAAGGACACCGTGTGGTGGACGTCCGACGCCTACAAGAACGACAACCATCCCATGACCGAAGAGACCTGGAAGGCGGTCAAGGACATCGCTCTGAAGGAGCTGGGCAGCAAGCGCCTGTTCGTCGTCGACGCATTCTGCGGCGCGAACAAGGACACCCGTATGGCCATCCGCTTCATCGTCGAGGTCGCATGGCAGGCCCACTTCGTCACCAACATGTTCATCAAGCCGACGGAGGAGGAGCTGAAGAACTTCAAGCCGGACTTTGTCGTCTACAACGCCTCCAAGGCGAAGGTCGAAAACTACAAGGAGCTCGGCCTGAACTCCGAGACCTGTGTGGCCTTCAACATCACCTCCCGTGAGCAGGTCATCATCAACACCTGGTACGGCGGCGAGATGAAGAAGGGCATGTTCTCCATGATGAACTACTTCCTGCCGCTGAAGGGCATGGCTTCCATGCACTGCTCCGCCAACACCGATAAGGAAGGCAAGAACACCGCCATCTTCTTCGGTCTGTCCGGCACCGGCAAGACCACCCTGTCCACCGATCCCAAGCGTCTGCTGATCGGCGATGACGAGCACGGCTGGGACGACAACGGCGTGTTCAACTTCGAGGGCGGCTGCTACGCCAAGGTCATCAACCTTGACAAGGATTCCGAGCCCGACATCTACAACGCCATCAAGCGCAACGCCCTGCTCGAGAACGTCACGCTCGACGAGAACGGCAAGATCGACTTTGCCGACAAGTCCGTCACCGAGAACACCCGCGTCTCCTACCCGATCAACCACATTCAGAACATTGTCCGCCCGATCTCCTCTGCGCCTGCTGCGAAGAACGTCATCTTCCTGTCCGCAGATGCCTTCGGCGTTCTGCCTCCCGTTTCCGTCCTGACCCCGGAGCAGACGAAGTACTACTTCCTCTCCGGCTTCACCGCGAAGCTGGCCGGCACCGAGCGCGGCATCACCGAGCCGACCCCGACGTTCTCCGCCTGCTTCGGCCAGGCCTTCCTCGAGCTGCATCCGACGAAGTACGCCGAAGAGCTCGTCAAGAAGATGGAAAAGAGCGGCGCAAAGGCCTATCTGGTCAACACCGGCTGGAACGGCACCGGCAAGCGCATCTCCATCAAGGACACCCGCGGCATCATCGACGCCATCCTGAGCGGCGCGATCCTGAACGCCCCCACGAAGAAGATCCCGTACTTCAATTTCGAGGTCCCCACGGAGCTGCCCGGCGTCGATCCGAAGATCCTCGATCCGCGCGACACCTATGCTGATGCTTCCCAGTGGGACGAGAAGGCAAAGGATCTGGCCTCCCGCTTCGTCAAGAACTTCGTCAAGTACGAGGGCAACGAGGCCGGTAAGGCGCTGGTCGCCGCAGGCCCGAAGGCTGAGTAATTGCATATTTTCCGAACAGGCCGCAGCAATGCGGCCTGTTTTTTACTGCCGGAAAATCCCTTCAGGCTTTTCCGGCAATCGGGCCGCAGTCCGCTGCTCGCACGGATCGTCCGCCTGCGGGCGGCGAACTCTGCGAGGCTTTTTTGCACACCGAAATAGACTTGCGATGCGCCTGCGCATCCCCTGTCACGCAAAATTCTCTGCGACGAGGGCTACCATTTTCCCGTCAAAGCTGGTATAATGGGAAAAAAATCTGCTTGCAGCAGGGAAGGGAGCATATTATGGGTCTGATCAAAGCCGGTGTCGGCTCGCTCGGCGGCACGCTCGCCGATCAATGGAAGGAATTTTTCTACTGCGACGCGTTGTCGCCGGAGGTGCTGGCCGTCAAGGGCCAAAAGCGCGTCTCCGGGCGCAGCTCCAACACGAAGGGCAGCGACAACATCATCTCCAACGGCTCCGTCATTGCCGTGGCGGACGGCCAGTGCATGATGATCGTGGAGCAGGGCAAGGTCGTGGAATTCTGCGCCGAGCCGGGCCAGTTCGTCTTTGACACCTCGACGGAGCCGAGCATCTTTACCGGCTCATTCGGCAAGAGCCTGCTCGATACGTTCAAGACCGTAGGCCGCCGCTTCACGTTCGGCGGAGACACGGGCAAGGACCAGCGCGTTTACTACTTCAATACCAAGGAGATCGTGGACAACAAGTTCGGCACGGCCACCCCGATCCCCTTCCGCGTTGTCGACCGCAACATCGGGCTGGATATCGATGTGTCCGTCCGCTGCAACGGCGTGTATTCCTACAAAATTTCCGACCCCATGCTGTTCTACACGCATGTGTGCGGCAATGTCGAGGGCGACTACAAGCGCTCCGAGATCGACAGCATGCTCAAGACGGAGTTCATCAGCGCGCTGCAGCCCGCCTTTGCCCGCATCTCCGAGCTGGAGGTCCGCCCGAGCGCCCTGCCCGCCCACGCCGAGGAGCTTTCGACGTTCATGAACGAGACGCTCTCACGCAAGTGGGGCGAGCTGCGCGGCCTGCAGGTCGTCTCCATTGCCATGAACCCCATCAGCCTCCCCGAGGAGGACGCGGAGCTCATCAAGCAGGCACAGCGCACGGCCATGCTGCGCGATCCGTCCATGGCGGCTGCCACGCTCACGGGTGCACAGGCCGAGGCCATGAAGACCGCCGCCGGGAACAAGAACGGCGCGATGATGGGCTTCATGGGCATGGGCATGGCCCAGCAGGCAGGCGGCCTCAATGCGCAGGAGCTTTATGCCATGGGCCAGCAGCAGAAGGCTGCACCGGCTGCAGACGGCTGGAAATGCAGCTGCGGCGCAACGGCGACGGGCAACTTCTGCCCGAGCTGCGGAGCAAAGAAGCCGCAGCCTGCCGCAAACGGCTGGACGTGCACCTGCGGCCAGAGGAACACCGGAAAATTCTGCTCCGCCTGCGGCAAGCCGCGCCCTGCCGAGGGCTGGACCTGCGCCTGCGGCACGGTGAATCAGGGCAAGTTCTGCCAGAACTGCGGCGCGAAGAAGCCCGCGAACGAGCCGCAGTACCGCTGCGACAAGTGCGGCTGGCAGCCGGAGGATCCGCGCCATCCGCCGAAATTCTGCCCCGAGTGCGGCGACCCCTTTGACTTCAACGATCAGGTCTGACGAAAGGGTGGGAACCTCGCATGGCTGAAACGATCCAGTACAAATGCCCCTGCTGCGGCGGCCGCCTGGAATTCGACAGCGGCCTGCAGAAGATGAAGTGCCCGTACTGCGACACGACCTTCGACGTAGAGACGCTCGAGGGCTATGACGACGCGCTGAAGCAGGACGCCAAGGACGACATGCACTGGGACGCGGCGCAGCAGCCGTGGGACGACGTGCAGATGGGCGTTTACACCTGCAAGAGCTGCGGCGGCGAGCTGGTGTGCGACGAGAGCACCGCCGCGACGGCCTGCCCGTTCTGCGGCAATCCCATCGTGCTGACCGGCCGCCTGTCCGGCGACCTGAAGCCCGATTACGTCATTCCCTTCAAGCTCGACAAAAAGGCGGCCGAGGCCGCCCTGCGCAACCATATGAAGGGCAAGCGCCTGCTGCCGAACCTGTTCCGCAGCGAAAACCGCATCTCCGAGGTCAAGGGCGTGTATGTGCCGTTCTGGCTGTTTGACGCCGACGCCGACGCCCACATCCGCTACCACGCGACGCGCATCCGCACCTGGAGCGACCGCGACTATGACTACACCGAGACGCAGCACTATGCCATCCTGCGCAGCGGCGACCTCAGCTTCACCCACGTCCCGGTGGACGGCTCTTCCCGCATGCCGAACGACCTGATGGAATCCATCGAGCCGTTTGACTTCTCCAGCGCGGTCGATTTTCAGACGGCCTACCTGTCCGGCTATCTTGCCGACCGCTATGATGTGAACGCAGACGACAGCATCGGCCGCGCGAACGAGCGCGTGAAAAAGAGCACGGAGTCCGTGTTCGCCTCGACCGTCGTGGGCTATCACACCGTCGTGCCCGAGAGCACATCCGTCCGCCTGGCCAACGGCAGGGTGCACTATGCGCTCTACCCCGTGTGGCTGCTGAACACCGTATGGAACGGCAAAACGTTCTCGTTCGCCATGAACGGCCAGACCGGCAAATTCGTCGGCGACCTTCCCGTGGACAAGGGGAAAAAGTGGCGCTGGTTCGGTCTGGTCAGCGGCATCGCGGCTGCGGCGGCCTATGGCCTTGTGTGCCTGTGGCAGCTGCTGCACTGAGGGAGGGGACGGATATGAAACGAACGCTTACCCTGCTCACGCTGCTGCTTGCCCTGCTGGCGCTGCTCGTCCTGCCCGCTGCTGCGGCGGACCTGCCCCGGCTGGTGGACAACGCAGACCTGCTGATGGCGGATGACGCGGAAGCGCTGCTGGCCGACCTCGACAGCCGCAGCGAGGCGCTGCAGTTCGACATCGTCATCGTGACCGTCGACTCGCTCGACGGCGAAACGCCGCGAGATTACGCAGAGGACTTCTTCTGGTACAACAACTACGGCCTCGGCGAGGACCGCGACGGCGCGCTCCTGCTCGTGGCCATGGACACGCGCGACTGGTACATCGCCACGCATGGCTTCGGCATCACCGCCATCACGCCCGCCGGGCGAGAGGCCATGGTGGACCGCTTCCTGCCCCAGCTCTCGAACGCCGAATATGCCGCGGCATTTTCCACGTTCGCGGAGGAATGTGAGGATTATGTCAACCAGGCGAGGAACGGCTCGGCCTATGACACGGGGAACCTGCCTGACGAGCCGTTTGAAGCGCCGGGCTTCCTGTGGGTCGTGGCCTGCCTGCTGTTCGGCGCGCTCATCGGCGGCATCACGGTCGGCGTGATGGCAGCGAAGCACAAGACGGTGCGCCGCCAGCCCGCTGCGAACAGCTATGTTGTGCAGGACAGCCTGCACCTGACGCAGCAGTCCGACCTGTTCCTCTATGCCAACACGACGCGCACGGCGCGCCCGAAGGACAACGACCGCAGCGGAAGCGACGCGCATTCCGGCTCCGGCGGCTCGTCGTTCGGCGGCGGCGGGGGAAAGTTCTGATACTGATTCCTGATTAAAACATTTAATCAGGAATCCCGTGTGCTACGCACACTCGCATCGTGCTGACGCACGCTGCGCCGTCTCATGCAGAATCTGACGCGCCCTCGGCGCTATAAAAAGCTTTTAAAGCTTTTTATCAGATTCTAGTATGAGGCAGCACCCGAGAATATGCACCAAGCCGGAGGCACTGCCTCCGGCTTGCGGTGGTTTTATGGGAAAATGAGGGTATCGATGGAGCGTTGCAGGGGAGCGGCTGCAAGTGGAAAATTGAAAATGGAGAGTGGAAAGTTTTGCAAGGCTGCCGGTTGCGCGTTGTAGGGGAGCGGCATGCCGCTCCCGGCGCAGCACCGGCGCAATCAACAGGCTGTCGTTAAAATGGTAAAAGCCTCCGATTTGTCATTGCGAGGAGGCCGCAGGCCGACGTGGCAATCTCGCAGTACAATGGTAGATAGCAGGAAGGCCTCGGCGAATTCGCAAGCTGTTGCAGGAGATTGCCACGGGCGCAAAGCGCCCTCGCAATGACAAATCTGAAAGCTTTTCTCTCTTCACATTCTACTCTCAACCCTCCACACTCCACCGGCCTTGTCACATCATCCTCTGCAGCTTCTTCAGCGCATTCTCAAACTCCTCCGGCAGGGGGCAGGAGAGCGTCATCTCCTCGCCGGTGCGGGGGTGGAGGAACGTCAGCTCCTTCGCGTGGAGGCACTGCGAATGCAGGCCGAGCTCCGGCTTGCCGATGCCGTAGACCGGGTCTCCCGCGATGGGGTGGCGGATCCACGCCATATGCACGCGGATCTGGTGCGTGCGGCCGGTCTCGAGGCGGCAGCGCAGGTGCGTATACTGCCCGTAGCGCGCGATGACCTCCCAGTGCGTCACGGCCTCGCGGCTGTTCTTCTCCGTGACGGCCATGCGCTTGCGGTCGCGCGGGTCGCGGCCGATGGGCGCATTGACCGTGCCGCTGTCCTCGCGGAAGCCGCCGCGGACGATGCACTCATAGGTGCGGCGCAGCGTGTGGTCGCTGAGCTGGGCGGCAAGGCGCTGGTGGGCAAAATCGTTCTTCGCCACGATGAGCAGGCCGGTCGTGTCGCGGTCGATGCGGTGGACGATGCCGGGGCGGCGCTCGCCGCCCACGCCGGACAGGCTGTCGCCGCAGTGATAGAGCAGGGCGTTGACGAGCGTGCCGTCCTCGTGCCCGGCGGCCGGGTGGACGACAAGTCCCTTCGGCTTATTGATGACGAGCACGTCCTCGTCCTCATAGACAATATCGAGCGGGATATCCTGTGCAGCGGTCTCCACGGGCCGCGCCTCCGGCAGGGTGACGGCGTAGACGGCTCCGGCCTCCGTGCGCGCGTTTTTCCGCACGGGCGCGCCGCCGCAGGTCACGCCGCCCTCGGCGAGCAGGCGCTGCACGGCGCTGCGGGTCAGCTCCGGCAGGCAGCCCGCCAGAAAGACATCCACGCGCAGGCCGTCCTGCATTGCTGTGAATTCCATAACAAGCCCCCTCAGAGCCGCAGCGTGTCGCGCACGTCGCCGGAGAGCGTCTTCCAGGTGAACACGCCGTCCTCCAGCGTCATATAGCCATGCCAGCTCCCGGCCTTCGGGATGGAGACGGAGCCGGGATTCAGGACATAGACGCCGTCGCGCAGGGTGCGGCAGGGGATGTGCGTGTGGCCGTGGAGCAGGACGTCGCCCGGATGCAGGGGCGGCAGATGGTCCTCGTTAAAATGGTGGCCGTGCGTGGCATAGATGAGATGGCCCGCCGACTCAAGCAGGCAGTAATCCGCAAGGACGGGGAAGGGCAGCACCATCTGATCGACCTCGGCCTCGCAGTTGCCGCGCACACAGAAAATGTCGGCCTGCCGCTCCTGCAGCAGGGCGATGACCTCCTTCGGCGCATAGCCCTCGGGCAGGTCGTTGCGCGGGCCGTGATACAGCAGATCGCCGAGGAAGAGCATGCGCGGCGCTTCCTCGCGCTTCCAGGCCTCGAGGAGCTGGCGGCAGTAGTGGGCAGAGCCGTGCAGGTCCGAGGCAATGATCCATTTCATGGTTTCTTCGTTCCTTTCCGTTGCAATTCTCCCCCGATCATACCACAAATGCGGCAAAACGGCAAGGAAAAACCTCTGGGGCAACAGCGCACAATTGCAGCTTCGGCCTTCGCCGGATCTTTTTTCGCCGATCTATCGGCTCGAAAGGCCTGATGTATTGCACAGCCGTTGGCGGCTTTGCCCCCTGCGGATACACAAAGCACTCTGCACGTTTCAAGCCTTGTCTCGACAAAAAGCTCTCGCCGAACGCTCTCGAGAAATAATGCGCTGCCGCCCGAAATATTTCGGACATCAGGGTTGACAAAGTCGCAGTTTTCCCCTATACTGGATATCAGATTTTACGAAAGGAGGCGCGCAGAATGTCCTATCTGTACTTTGCAGCGGGTTCTATTTCGGTCCAGGGGACCGGTCTGTCGGTTTTGCGCGCCCGGAAGCGGGGATAAAAGGCCCTGTTTTGTTCCTTGTTGTGCGCTTCTCCGGCAGGAGAGGCGTTTTTTATTTATTGCGGCAGTGCCTTTGAGAGAGAAGGCCGTTACAGTCAGCATATCAACATCCCCCGGCAATCAGAAAAAAGGAGAGATCTTCTATGGAAACGCAATCGATCCCGTGGCGGGAGAAGGTGCATCTCATCGTGCGCTTTCTGCGCGGCAGCATCCACTATTTTGTCGTGGCCCTGCTGTGCGCCTGCCTCGGGATGGTATTCAATGCCCTCACGCCGCAGGTCATCCGCCTGACGGTGGACTCCATCCTCGGCGCGGAGCAGCCGTCGCTCCCGGCGTTTCTGCAGCCGCTTCTGCCGCTGCTGCAGGCGCAGAAGCTTCACGCGCTGTGGCTCGCGGCCGCGGCCGTGCTGCTGCTGGCCCTGCTGCGCGGCTTCTGCAACTACGGCCAGCGCACGCAGCTTTCGCGCGGGTCGGAGTCGTTCGTCAAGCGCATCCGCGACGGGCTGTATGACCACATCCAGCACCTGAGCTTTTCGTGGCACACGGCCCACTCCACGGGCGAGATCATCCAGCGCTGCACCTCGGACGTCGACGTCATCCGCACGTTCGTGTGCAACCAGCTCGTCGAGGTCGTGCGCACGGTCTTCCTCATCATTTTATATCTCGTCATCATGTTCCGGATGAACGTGCGGCTGTCGTTCGTGGCGCTGGCGTTCATCCCGATCGTCGGCCTGTCGTCCGGTGTGTTCTACCGGCGCATCTCCGGCCGCTTTCAGGCGGCGGACGAGGCCGAGGGCGACCTGACGACCTGTGCGCAGGAGAACCTGACCGGCGTGCGCGTTGTGCGTGCCTTCGGCCGCGAGCGCTTTGAAACGGACCGCTTCTGCGAAAAGAACGAGAAATTTGCCAGCCTGTGGATCCGCCTCGGCCGCCTGCTGTCGGTCTACTGGGCCTCCGGCACGCTGCTGACGTGCCTGCAGGTCATGGTCATCATCGTCTGCGGCATCGTCGAGAGCGTGCACGGCAATATGACGCTCGGCAAATTTCTCGCCTTCATCAGCTATAACGAGGCCCTGTCGTGGCCGGTGCGCTCGCTCGGCCGCGTGCTTTCGGACATGAGCAAGGCGGGCGTGTCGCTCGACCGCGTGGGCTATATCCTGCGCGCGCCGGAGGAGAAGGACGCGCCCGAGGCCGCGCCGCACAGCGCGGAGGGTGACATCGTCTTCGACCATGTGACGTTCGGCTACGGCGAGACGCTCGTGCTGCAGGACGTCTCGTTCACGATCCCGCAGGGGAGCACGTTTGCCATCCTCGGCGGCACCGGCTCGGGCAAGAGTACGCTCGTGCATCTGCTCGACCGGCTGTACGACCTGCAGGAGGGCCGCATCACCATCGGCGGCGTGGACATCCGCAGCTTTACGCGCGAGAGCCTGCGCAGCCAGATCGGCCTTGTGCTGCAGGAGCCGTTCCTGTTCTCGCAGACCATCCGCGAGAACATCGCCGCCACGCGCCCCGGCGCGCCGCAGGAGGAGCTGCGCAGCGCCGCGGCCATTGCCTGCGTGGACGAGGCCATCTGCGAATTCCCGGAGGGCTATGAGACGCTCGTGGGCGAGCGCGGCGTGACGCTGTCCGGCGGGCAGAAGCAGCGCGTGGCCATTGCGCGCATGCTGATGCAGAGGGCGCCCATCATGGTGTTTGACGACTCGCTCTCGGCCGTGGACGCCGAGACGGACGCAAAGATCCGCGCCGCCCTGCACGAATCGCTCGGCAAGGCGACGGTGCTGCTCATCTCCCACCGCGTAACGACACTCATGCAGGCCGACTGCATCCTCGTGCTCGACGGCGGCCGCGTCTCGGAGCTGGGCACACACGCCGAGCTCATCGCCAAGCCCGGCATTTACCGCGATATCTATGACATCCAGATGAGCAGCGACGACCGCCGCCTGCTCGGAAAGGAGGGAGTCTGATGCCTGCCTTTGATGAACAGGACTATACCAAATCGTTCCAATGGGGCATCTGGAAGCGCCTGATGCCCGTCATGCGGCCATACCGCCGCGATTTTGCGGGCATGTTCGCCTTCAACCTGATCACGGCCGCCATCGACGTCGTGCTGCCGCTGTTCCAGCGCTATGCCATCTCAAATTATATCGAGGCCGGGACGCTGTCTGGCCTGCTGCCCTACACACTGTGCTATTTCGGCGTCATCCTGCTGCAGGCCCTGTCCGTTGTGGCCTTTGCGCGCAACTCCATGAAGATCGAGATGTGCGCCGGGCGCGACATGCGCGCGAACCTCTTCACGCACCTGCAGACGCTGTCGTTCTCGTTCTATAACGTCACGCCGGTGGGCTATCTGCTCAGCCGCGTCATGAGCGACACCTCGCGCATCGCCTCCATGGTCGCGTGGAACCTGACGGATATCCTCTGGGCCATGTTCTATGTGCTCGGCACGTTCGCCGCGATGCTGCTGCTCAACTGGAAGCTCGCCCTTGTCGTTATCGTCATCGTGCCGGTCATCGCCGTCCTCACGGGCTATTTTCAGAATCGCATCCTGCACTGGAACCGCCGCGTCCGCAAGCTGAACTCCCGCATCACCGGCGCGTTCAATGAGGGCATCACCGGCGCGAAGACGTCGAAGACCCTCGGCATCGAGGAGCAGAACACGGCCTCGTTCCGCGCGCTGACAAAGGAGATGCACGACTGCGGCATCCGTGCCGCGCGGCTGAACGCCGTGTATATTCCCCTTGTGCTGTTCTGCTCCACGGCGGCCGTGGCCATCGTGCTGCTGCGCGGCGGCTATATGGTGCAGGAGCAGGTGCTGCAGATCGCCACGCTCTCGGCCTTCACGACCTACGCCGTCGGCATTTTCGAGCCGATCCAGATGACGGCCGCGAACATCGCAGAATTCATCTCGCTGCAGGCCTCCATCGAGCGCGTGACGGGCCTGCTGGACGAAAAGCCGCAGATCGCCGACACACCGGAGGTCATCGCCCGCTACGGCGACGCCTTCCACCCCAAGCGCGAAAACTGGGAGCCGCTGCGCGGCGACATCGAGTTCCGCGACGTCACGTTCCGCTACCCGGACGGCGGCGAGGACGTGCTGTCGCACTTCTCGCTGAAAATCCCCGCCGGGACGACCGTCGCCATCGTCGGGGAGACCGGTGCGGGCAAGAGCACGCTCGTGAACCTCGCCTGCCGCTTTTTTGAGCCGACCTCCGGCCAGATCCTCATCGACGGCCGGGACTACCGTGAGCGCAGCCAGCTGTGGCTGCACTCGAACATCGGCTATGTGCTGCAGAATCCGCATCTGTTCTCCGGCACGATCCGCGAGAACATCCGCTACGGCCGTCTGGACGCCACGGACGCCGAGGTCGAGGCAGCGGCGCGGACCGTTTCGGCCGATCAGGTCGCGGCCAAGCTCGAAAAGGGCTGGGACAGCGACGTCGGCGAGGGCGGCGACCGCCTGTCCACGGGCGAAAAGCAGCTGATCTCCTTTGCGCGCGCCGTGCTGGCCGATCCGCGCATCTTCGTGCTCGACGAGGCGACGTCCTCCATCGACACGCAGACGGAGCAGCTTATCCAGAACGCCATCGACCACCTGCTGCGCGACCGCACGTCGTTCCTGATCGCTCACCGCCTGTCCACCATCCGCAAGGCGGACCTCATCCTCGTCGTGCGCGACGGCCGCATCGTCGAGCAGGGCAGGCACCTGGAGCTGCTGCAGAAGGGCGGCTATTACCACGACCTCTATACCCGCCAGTTTGCCGAGGAAAGCGCCGCAAGGATTTTGAAGTAAGGCAGTGAAATTGTAGGGGCCGGGCTGTCCCCTCCCGGCGGCACACCTGCGGCACGTACAAGCCGCCGATAAAATAGTGATGGCCCCCGATTTGTCATTGCGAGGCCCCGAAGGGGCCGTGGCAATCTCGGGGAGGCAGTTGCGATTTCGCCGGGAGTACCCTGTTATCCGGCTGGGTACTGCGAGAT
>ENA-OWRJ01002157-OWRJ01002157.1-human-gut-metagenome-genome-assembly--contig:-NODE-2157-length-17722-cov-3.130356_pt1 | contig 17722 bp, 19 predicted proteins | sample MGYA00248269_ERZ651897 | MGnify/ENA primary metagenome ERZ651897 (study PRJEB26924, sample SAMEA4378252) | human gut metagenome | biome: human gut; feature: human-associated habitat; material: faeces...
CTTCCGTTTCAATCGCCGAAAAACCGGCGATCAGATCTTTATGCGCCTGGCAAGATCCGTCGCTACATCTTGTGCCCAGCTGCATTAAGCCGATAAGCACATATAATTATTCTCTACGATTTGCTTCCGCATGTGCTCGACAGAGAAGTGATAAACACAACCTATACTAGGCAGAGTGACTGTGTATTGATTCTCATCTTCGTCTCTTTGTGCGAAATATATATCATGCTCGGTCAGGTGATTGATTTTTGTCTGAAAAGCAAAGGTATCAGGAATAGCAATATTACTATAATCTTCAAGTGTGATTTCGAACTTTGTGACAGGTTCTATATATAATCTAACAAAGTGTTGCATTCTCGGTCAGAGACAACAATTTTCCAATTAGGCAAAAGTTGTCCTAAATCCTCTGTTATATGACGAAGTATACCGGGAATTATCAATGTCCCTCCTTGCCTATGGTATAGGGACAAATGATCTTTAATAATCTCTGCTGTAAGTTTATCTTCTGCCCAGGAAAGAATGACGGGGTGTTGATCGGTATCAATTATGATCAGATTGACAGGTTGGTCAGAATGTTCTAGTTCATTTGAGATCAACGCACTGGTAGCAGGATAGTTTGTGGTAATTACACATGGGGAATATAAATCGGCTCCATTATAAGCATAATGCCCAGCAGGGAGCGGCGAATAAGCATTGAAATCAGAGCAGAGACCACATTCTCGTTGATATTCAGCAAAAACGGCGCCCTCCGGAGATTTGTTGATCAAGTGGACTAAAGATACTTTTTCGGGACGGATATCAAGAAGAGGCGCATTGAAGAACAGCATTCCAAAATAAGAAAATCCGTCTTTTTCGACATAGCGTGTGAATTGGTATTCCTCCAGAAGTGGTCGGAGTAGGACACCGTGACTTTCGATACCGGGACGCCATTTGTCAGGGAAACGGCAAGGGTGATCCGGATACGCACATGTCTTACACAAGACACATCCGGGAAACAAACCGTATGTAGGTTCTTCCAATATCTCGTCGAATTGTTTTGAAATGTCGAGTAATACTTTAGAGGCATTGCGCTTTGCAGCATCATGTCGTTCGTAAAAATCTGCTTTTGAGTCATAAGTCATGATGGAGATAATTACGGCGTATTGATAGGACTGGCACTTGGCAATATTGTCCGAGATATTTCCAACGTTTGGGGGACAACACCATTTTGTGTTAAAAACAGGGCAATATTCTTCACAGTAATACCGAAGATTTTCGGAAAACGGAATGGAGCTACACTCTATAAACATATACTCAGCAATTGGATGTTCTGAAAGAATAGATTTCAGCTTACTTAACAAAATACGTTCTCCTTTACCTGGGACATCAGCCAAGCCATTACACTTGGCTGATGTCCCTGACGCTTTTACGGATTATTAAATCGCTGGATATTTGTGTATGAATATGGTAGGGGTGCGGGTTTTCAATGCGGTCAATTAGTGTATTTATAGCGAGTCGCCCAATGTCACCCCGATTAACCCGCACAGTCGTAAGTTGCGGAGTTATGATTTCGCAAGCAGTAACATCATCAAAACCGATTACGGAAATATCTTCAGGAATACGATAATTGTATTCCTTTAAGGCGTTAATCGCGCCTATTGCCAAATAATCCAAATCGGCCAAAAAGCATGTGGGCATCTTAAAATCACGGGGTAACTGGCTGAGAATCTCGCGCATCTGCAGGTAAGCCATCTCGATATTACAGTGAAGAGTAAATACAGGACAATTTTGATGTTCAAGACCATGCTGTCTTAAGGCTTTCCTATAACCGTCAAAACGATGAGCAAAATTATTGATATAAACTCCGCTTCGTAAATATCCGATATCGCGATGCCCTAATTTATATGCATATTCAAAAGCACGGAGAATTGCGCTTTGATTATCGATAGTTATAGCGTCATAAGGTTCGATGTCAAAATCACTGTCTAGGAGCACAAAGGGCATGACTAATTGTTTGTACTGGTTCAAATCATCTGAGAGCATTTCGGTTGCGAGAATTACGGCACCAACAGCGTTTTGCATGTTTAGAGAATGGATATAGTCACATAAATCCATCGTGTACGTGTAGTAAGAAACAATGACGTTATAATTGTTTTGAGTGGCTTGGGTTTGAACAGCTTCAATCAGGTCTGAAAAAAAGGGCTTGTCTATAATAATCTCTCCATGACGCTTGTGGATAATAAATAGAAGTTGTTTGGGGGCACTATTTGGTTTTGTATTGATATTGGCAAGTGCAAATACTTTCTGCCTCGTTTCTTCAGAAACACCTGGCTTGTTGTTGAGTGCAAGTGAAACAGCGGCAGTTGAAATGCCAAGCGCTTCTGCAATATCTTTGTTTTTTACCTTTTGCATAACGAAAACCTCGTCTATTACTTAATTTTACTTAATTTTATCACAACAAAACTAGAAATGCAAGACAATATTTGGTGCTGATCATTTGAAATATGATACGTTTAGTCAAGTTGAATAAAAAAATAATCATAATTTTGGCAATATAACGACTTGAATTCTCGCCAAATTCGTATTAATATGACATCAAGAAGTTAAGTAATATTAAAGTTTAAACTAAATTTATTAAGTATGGAGGGATGCGGAATGGCAAGAATTGTGCATGGCAATCACCCGTTTGATTGGCCGAAAGATCAACCTAAGTGCATTCGCAAAGAGGACGTAGGATATTTTACTTATCCCGATTATGCTCTTGGCACTAGCGATTTGAACAATTTATACATTAGTACTGACAAGCTGACGATGGGATACTTTGAACTGGCGCCAGGCGCGCAGTTCTCTCCTCCTGATCATCATCCCGGAGATGAGTGTTATTACGTTGTAGAAGGAGAACTCACAGAGGTCAATCCGATTTCCGGGCAGGCAGTCAGAGTAACCGAAGGGGATGTTCTGCTGATCCCTTGTGAAGCTGCACATGGCGGTTATAATTTTGGTACAAAGCGGATGAAAGCGATTTTTGCACTTGCTCCGAATATGGTGCATGGACAGAATTTCCCAACTGATTTGGACGGTAAGTGGCGCGTCTTAAATGGTCCAGACGAAAGTTCTTATACTGTGTACCCTGATGTAGAGGAAAAGAAAATACTTGGTACGATTAACCATATTGGGCGCTGGCCGGTTCCGGATGAGGAGCTTAGAAAAGAGCCTAAGCATCTGCGAGTAATCGATGACAAGGGAAAGCTCAATATTATCAACGGTCTGGACAATCCGTATCTGATGCGATTTGCTGTCAGTAATGAGATGATCCATTTTGGAGAGTTGATCTTGCCCAGTGGTGGAAAAGGTTGCAGAATCAATGACTTGGAATCCCACAAGGGTGAAACGGCAATTTTCGTCGTTAGTGGGACACTTTCCTTTGTCATGGAAGAAAGCCGGGAGACCTTCAAAGTTGAAAAAGACGAATTGATGTTTATTCCTGCGGGAATGGAATACACCATGATTAATAATTGGGCAGAACCTGCACACGCTGTTTTTACAATTGCGCCTGAATTATGATGGAGGATAGAATGGCTGACCGTAAGAAGCGAGGAATTGATTTTTTTCGCCAAGGACTCGGATGCGCACAAGCGATTATGTGTGCTTATGCGGAGGAACTTGCTATCTCCTACGAAGAAGCTATCCGGATGTCTGAAGAGTATGCAGCAGGAACCTACAGAGTTTGTGGACCAGTCATGGCAATGCATGTTATCCTGAATGGTTTGCTCAATAGAGAGTATCCACAAACCCCCTACGAACTCACGGGGGCGGCGAAAGAACCGGGAGAAAAAATGGATAAGGCGTTTGAAAAACGATTTGGAAGTTTAACTTGCCAGGAGTTGCGTACAGAGAATGCAAGTGGAAAAGACTTGATTTGCATTCAGGTTATTTCGGAGGTAATAAAACTTCTGGATGCCTTTTTGGCAGAAAACAAGATTTTGGGGATCGAAGAATAAGATAAAATATAATTATAATTCTGAAATGAGGGTGTTTGGATGAAGAAAAGATTTAAAACAGCAATCGTTGGTAATGGCTTGATTGCCAATGCTGCCCATTTACCGGCAATTCAGCTGCTGAAAGATGATTATGAAGTGGTAGCGGTATCTGATATGCGGCTCAACGCGGCACAGGAGACTGCGGAAAGATTTAATATCCCCAATGTGTACAACGATACAGATAAGATGCTTGCAGAAATCAAGCCTGATGTTGTGATCGTTGCTACTTCCAATGCTGCACACAAAGAAATTACCATGAAAGCTCTGGCTGCCGGTGCAAATGTTGTCTGCGAAAAGCCTGTTGCACTGAAATATGCCGATGCAGTAGAAATGTTTGCAGAAGCAGAAAAGCGCGGACTAAAGTTCTTCCCTGCACAGACAGAACGGTTCAAGACCAACAGACTTGCTGCCAAGCGTCTGATCGACTCCGGTGCTCTTGGCAATATTTATTTTGCAGAATTCGAAGCGGTTCGCCGTCGCGGTATTCCCCGTTGGGGTTTCTTCCATATGAAGGATTATAATGTGGGCGGTCCTTTCTGTGATCTGGCTGTTCATGAGATTGATCATATGCTTAGCTGCCTCGGCAATCCCAAGGCATTGACTGTTAGCGGTAGTACATGGACGAAAATTGGTAACTCTGGTAAGGAACTGCAGACCTCTGCGGAGCAGAGCGGTGCTTTTGGTGGTATTCAGATTAACCCCAGACCCTATGACTGGAGAGAGTTTGATGTAGAAGATATGGCAACAGGCATCATCCGCTTGGATGGCGATGTTACCGTAAACTTTAAGACCTCCTGGGCCATCAACCTCCCTGACCGTTGGACAAGAAGTTATGCCGGCGAAAAGGCAGGCATGGTTTACGGAAATGATTTCCCCATGTCTGTCCACGGCGATATGGCTGGTTGGCAGGCTGATACTGTCCCCTGTGTTTTCCCCGAAACAGACTATCCGGAAGATCTTCCGTTCCCTGGTCATGTAGGTCTCCTGAAGAATGTAGCAGCAGTTCTCCGCGGTGAAGCAGAACCTGTGATCAAGAAAGAAGAAACCCTGAATGTGACTGCAATCATTGAAGCGTTCTATCTTTCCGCAGAACTGCATAAGGAAATTAACTGTGCTGATATCACTGGAAAGTAATACAAAATACAACAAAGGAGCGATCATAAATGAGAGTCGGTCTGCAGGTTTATACCGTTAGAAACCATCTGAAAGAGAACCCTCGTAAAACACTGGAACAAGTAGTCGAAGCTGGCTATAAGGATATCGAGTTTGCCAATCATCAGGCAGAGAAAGATGTCGGCATTGGGTTCGGTTATTCCAAGGATGAAATGAAGGCAATCATTAAAGATCTTGGCATCAATGTTATTGGTGCGCATGTTATGCCCAGCGATCGTGATGATGTCATGTGGTTCTATGAGGATCTGGAGTATTTCAAGAAATTTATTGATTACTTCCTGGAGCTGGGCTCCAAATATTTGTCCATCCCTCATATCACTTTCGATTCCAAAGATCAGCTGCTGAGACGGTGCGAATCTCTGAATAAGCTGGCAAAACTGGGTGCAGAAAATGGTATCTCCATCCTGTTCCACAACCACTGGAATGAATTCCAGCAATTCGATGGTGAAAACATTCTGGATATCATGATGGATAATACGGATCCTGTGAATTTCAAGATCGAGTTGGATACATATTGGACCATTCTGGGACTTGTCAATCCTTGTGACCTGATGCATAAGTACAAGGAGAGAATTGCAATTCTTCACCAGAAAGACTTCCCCTTGTCCCAGATGAGTAAGTTCAACGCTTGGGATCGAGTTCCCAGAGACAGGATTGTAAGTTTAGGAGAGTTCAGAGATCTGATTGATCCGGAACTGTTCATTGAGCCTGGCGATGGTGTTCTGAAAATTCAGGATTTTATCGATGTGGGTAATCAGTACAATATTCCCTATATTCTGGTGGAACAGGATTACTCAAAATATGATGAGATCGAGAGCATCAATATCAGCATGAGAAACTTTAAGAAGATGCGCGGTCTGGAATGGGATTGATCCTGTTTTGGGTCGTTAATCTAAAAAACAAAAAGGAGATGGTAAAATGAAAAACCACATGAAGAAACTGCTCGCTCTGCTTCTGGCTCTGGTAATGGTGTTCTCTTTGGTCGCCTGTGGTGCTAAGGAAGAAGCTCCTGCTGCTAAGGAAGAAGCTCCTGCTGCTAAGGAAGAAGCTCCTGCAGAGGAGGCTGCTTCTGAAGACCCTATTGAACTGCATTTTGCTTGGTGCGTCGATGTTGTTGACGCATCTCAGCAGCAGTATTACGACTATGCCGAGGCATATGTTGAGTATCTGAACACCACTCGCGATGATATTCGCATTACTCTTGATTTGATGGATGGTCAGTCCTCCGTTGACAAGCAGATTGGCGATGTGGAAACCGCTATCGCAATGGATGTTGATGCAATCATTCTTAGTTGTGTCGATGCGGTTGGTCTGACTCCTGTCGCAAAGGATGCAATGGCTGCTGGCATTCCCATTCTGGACTGGCGTGACATGGGTGATGTCTGTACCGTCACGGTTGATGTTGATCTGGATACTTCTTACGGTGGCTTTGCTGCTGAATGGTACAAAGAGTACATGGAAGCAAACCCCGATGCTGTTCTGAATGTTGGCTTTATCAAGGGCGCTCCTCAGCACCCCAACTGCTTCCCCAGATTTGAAATGCTCGCATCCCTGCAGAAGGAATATCCTGATCAGTTTAATCTGGTAGTTGAACAGTTTGGTGACTGGACCACTGAGACTGCTATGAAGATGACCGAAGACTGGTTGCAGACCTATCCCGAGCTGAACTGCATCGTGGGTGCCAACGAAGAAACTGCCCGCGGTTCTGTGGAAGTTCTGAAGTCTGTTGGTAGACTGGATGAGTTTATGATTACCACATTCAATGGAACTACCGGCCTTGACATGCTGCACAATGATGAAATTGCTATGGATGTGGGCTGCAATAAGGCCATTGGTATCCCCATGCTGATCGACTACACTATCAACATGGTTCTGGATGGTCTGACTGGACACTACAACTTCTCTGAGCAGACTATGCGCTGTGTTACTACCGAGAATGTTGTGGAATATGAAGAGTGGCTGAATTCCAGCAGCGACGTTACCAAGTATGAATTCTCTACTCTGAAGGATTCTTACAAATAATCACTATAGAAAGCGTGTGTAAAATGAATCGGGAAATGGATAAGGCAATCGAAAACAAAGAAGTTCATATGAACTGTTGCCAATCTGTTTTTTGCTCCCAATGCGAAAAATTTGGGGTCACAAAAACCACTGCATATCATCTTGGTGCGTTTTTTAATGCAGGTATGCGGCACGGTGAAGTGTGCGGTGCATGCGCCGGAGCACTGATGACTCTTGGTATGAAGTACGGAGATGGGGACAACCGGGAATGTAAGGAATCGGTAAAGTTTCTTAAGGCATTTGAAGATCATTTCGGAACAATCCTGTGTCGGGAGTTGGTAAAGAAATTCGGCAAGCCTTCCTGCCCCACAATGATCGAATATGCGATCGAGTACTTGGAGCAGCATCTCAATGACTGATTACCGGCGATAAGATGCTTCAATATTTACAAGTGTCTAAAAGATGATTCTGTTCTTCGATTAGTTATGTTAACCCCTTTGGCGGTATCTCTGCAGAGCGTTGCATCTACAGAGATACCGCATCAAAAAATATTATACATTCTATTAAACAGAAAAGAGGCAAGCTGGAAACCAGCTTTTTCATAATAAATAAGAGGATGGGGGTTGAGAAGAATGCCTGGTGAGATTCTTACCATGACAGGTATTTCTAAGGTTTTTGGTGGCGTTATTGCTTTGGATAACGTCCAGTTTAATTTGCGTGCAGGAGAGGTGCATGCTTTGATTGGTGAAAACGGCGCGGGCAAATCCACATTGATGAAAGTCCTTCTCGGACTGCACAAGCGTGATGGTGGTGAGATCGTTTTCAATGGCAGAGCTGTTGCTTTCGCGGATCCATCTGAAGCACTCAGAAATGGTGTATCCATGATTCATCAGGAAGTGAACTTGGTGCATCAGATGAGCGTTTCGGAAAATATTTGGCTTGGCCGGGAACAGCTTTACATGACCATGGGTATGATCAATACGAAAAAGCGCGATCAGGCCACTAAGGATCTTTTGCAGTCACTTGAAATCGAGATTGATCCGACTGCTGCAGTAAAAAGCCTGAGTATCGGACAAATGCAGTTGATTGAGTTGGCCCGTGCAGTGTCTTATGATCCTCGAATCATTATTATGGACGAACCCACATCGGCTTTGACGGATCAGGAAGTAGAAAAACTGTACAGAATCATCCGTTCTCTAACAGCGAAAGGCGTTGCAATCGTTTTTATCTCCCACAAGTTGGAGGAATTGTATCGAATCTGCGACCGTGTCACAGTTATGCGGGACGGTCATTATGTTGGCTGCTATATGATGTCGGATGTGTCCAATGAAATGTTGATTAAAATGATCACTGGGCGGACAGTTGATCAGATGTTTGCGAAAGAAAAGGTGGCCTTGGGAGATGTGGCGCTGGAGGTTCGAAATTTGTCTCGGGACAATGTGTGTTCGGAAATAAACTTCTCCGTCCGTTCTGGTGAGGTTGTAGGTTTTTGTGGTCTAATGGGCGCAGGGCGTTCAGAGATTCTCCGCGCAATATTTGGTGTGGATAAGCGTACATCCGGTGAGATTTTGATTAACGGAAAAAAAGCAATCATTAATTGTCCCAGTGACGCGGTCGCCTGCGGAATGGGTATGGTTACAGAGGATCGCCTTCGCCAAGGTGCAATTTATACTATGTCTGTCATGCATAATGCCACCATAGCGGTGTTCCACAAGTTATGCAATCGAATTGGCTACAACTCTCCAAAGAAGGAACTTAAGCTGTTCAAGGAGAAGGCAAATGATTTATCTGTCAAGTATGATTCGCCGAATTCCAGAATTGGTTCCCTTAGCGGCGGCAACCAACAGAAGGTTATTATCGAACGTTGGTTGCTGACTAATCCAAGTGTCTTACTGCTAGATGAGCCGACACGAGGTATTGACGTGGGTTCAAAAGCAGAAATATACACGCTGATCAATCGTATGTCCAAGGAAGGTCGCGCTGTCGTCATGGTTTCGTCTGAGATGCCGGAGCTTCTGTCTCTGTGTGATCGAATTATGGTTGTCAGAGAAGGGCGTATTGTGTATGAAACCACGCGAGAAGAAGCCACACAAGAAACGCTGATGAACTACGCATTCGGTTTGTATGGACGAAAGGATAGAGAGGTAAGCTGAGTCATGAAAAAGAAAAATGTGTTAACAACCGTTCTGCTGGCCAACAAAGCCGCACTTATTCTTTTGCTGCTTTGCATTGCGTTGTCTATTGCCAGCCCTGTTTTCTTAACAACGACCAACCTGGTGAATGTTGTTCGTCAGGTTACCACCAGCGCAATCCTTTCTCTTGGCTTCACCATGGTTCTCGGCGCAGGTTATATGGATCTGTCTGTCGGTAGCTTGGTGGGTATGATCGGTGTTGTTATGGCAAAATCCATGAATGCCGGTATCCCTACAGTACCCGCAATTTTGATTGGTATTCTGTTTGGCATGGCTGTTGGTGTATTTAATGCATTTGTCATTACCACGTTCAAAATGCCGCCCTTTATCGTTACATTGGCTTCACAGCAGGTTCTTCGTGGTGCAATTTATCTGGTGACTGGTATGATTCCTGTGTTGGAACTTCCCGAGAGCTTTACGTTCCTTGGGCAAGGTAGAATTGCAGGTATCCCTGTACCCATTTATATTATGACTTTGGTCTTCGTCGTTGTATGGTTGATCATCAACAGATTTAAATTCGGCAGACATATTTTGGCGGTCGGTGGAAATGCAGAAGCCGCTTTTGTTAGTGGTATCAAAACAAAGCGTATTGTATTCTTGGTCTACATGTGCATGGGAATTTGTGCTGCAATTGCCTCAGTGGTTATGACTGCTCGAGCAGCTTCCGCACAGCCTGCCGCAGGCCTAAACATGGAAATGGATGCTATTGCTGCAGTTGTGGTCGGTGGTACGGCCATGAGTGGTGGTGTTGTAAATGTTGTTGGTGCACTGTTTGGTAGTTTGATCGTCGGTGTAATCAATAACGCCATGAACCTTCTGCGGTTGGACTCCAACTGGCAGCTGGTTGTCAAGGGTATTCTTATTATGTTCGCACTGATGTTGGATAACGTTTCCGCCATGGCGATGGCTAAGGCACAGAAGGACAACACCATGAAGAAAATCAAAGAAAACAACGAAAAAAAGAACGCTGAAGAATGCGTCTGATTTGCAAACTGATATGCAAAGTTGAAGTGGAGGGACACTATGAAAATTGGTCTCGTTTCGGCAATCCTTGGCGACTATACATATAAAGATATGATCGACATTGTTTCTAAAATGGGTTTCCGCTGCGTGGAAGTGGCATGCTGGCCGAAGGGAAAAGCGGAAAGAAGATATGCGGGCGTAAGTCATATCGACGTGGAGCGTGTCTTGCAGGATGACACATACTGTGAAGATATCCTGCAATATGCAAAAGAACGGAATGTTGAGATATCGTCTCTTGCGTTTTATCCCAATACATTGGATGGAAATTTGGAAGCACGAGCAGCCCATGTGGCGCATTTGAAAAATGTGATTAGAGCCAGTGCAAAGCTGAAGGTCAATCTGGTTACGACCTTTATCGGTAGAGATCAGACCAAGACGGTCGAGGAAAACCTGGAACTTGTAAAGGATGTCTGGCCGGAAATCATGAGGTTGGCAGAAGAACTTCATGTTCGTGTTGCAATCGAGAATTGCCCGATGTTATTTGGACCAGATCAGTGGCCAGGAGGGCAAAACTTGTTCACATCTCCTGCAAACTGGAGAAAAATCTTCGAGGCTATCCCGAGCGAGAACCTAGGTATCAATTATGATCCCAGCCACTTTGTCTGGCAGATGATTGATTATATTGATCCAATTTATACGTTCCGTGAGAAAATCTACCATGTCCATTTCAAAGATATCAAGATATATCCCAACAAACTGAATGATGTTGGTATCATGGCATATCCGTTGAATTTCATGTCTCCAAAGCTTCCTGGGCTGGGCGATGTCAATTGGGATAAGTTTGTTTCGGCGCTGACAGATATCGGTTACGATGGATATGCTTGTATCGAAGTGGAAGATCGTGCGTTTGAATCATCACCGGAAAAAGTACTGGATTCTCTACGACTTTCCAAGCGATATCTGGAGGCATATGTTGTTTGATGAAGACCCCGCGTTTTGCAAATGGTTTTCGCTGGGGTGTAATCGGAACTGGGCGGGTAATCCCGCGGTTTATGGATGGGTTTAGACTGGTAAATGATGCAGCTCCGGCGGCAATCTATGGAAGAGATCCGGAAAAAGTATCCGCAATTCAATCGCAGTTTAGATTTGAGAACGCATATACCGATTTTGAGAAAATGCTTGAAACGGAATGCTTGGATGTGGCATATGTTGCGGTAACCCATACGGCGCATCTGGAGTATGCAAGAAAATGTTTGGAGCACGGGATTCCGGTTTTGTGTGAGAAACCTATGGCTCCCAGTTTTGGGCAATGTAAAGAATTGTTTGCTGTTGCAAAACAAAATAGTTTGTTTCTGATGGAAGGTATGTGGACAAGGCTGTTGCCGACTACCAAACGAGTTAAGGAATGGATATCTACAGGAAGAATTGGCAAGGTCATTGCATTAAATGCTACGTTCTGCGCGAGAGTATTTCCGAATGAAAATGATCGCGTGTTTGATCTGTGTCAAGCAGGAGGAGCTCTTTTGGATATGGGAGTCTATCCTCTTTCTCTTGCGGATATGGTTTTCGGGAAAAGTCCTTGTGCAATTGCTTCTCTGGCGAACATTAATCGATATGGTGTGGATGATAATGACGGGATAGTGCTGCAATATGATGATGGAGAGCTTGCAACGATTCTTATCAGCTTAAACGGCCAAGGCAGAGATTAGATGACAATTTACGGTACGGAGGGCATTATTGAGATGCACGAAGATTTCTGGAGACCTCGTCGTGTAGTAATGACGAATCGAGACGGTGTGACAGAATTCTGCTGTGCGGAAAAGCCTGATATACGTGCAGGATATTGGGATATAGTTTCTTTCCCCGGAGAGGGATTTCAGTATGAGGTTATGCATGTTCAAGATTGTATCCGTAATGGTTTAACAGAATCTCCGATAGTTCCACATCAGTCTACACTTAATGTGATTTCTATTTGTGATCAACTCAGGAAACAATGGAAACTGCAATATCCTTTCGAAACCTTATAAAAGAAGCGGCAGCAGGAGGAAATTCATAAAATGCGTTTTCATCATCTGTCTATGAATGTAGACAATTACGAACAGTGCCTGGCCTTTTATCTGGGTATTGGGTTACAAATGTACTGTGAATGGACATGGGAAGATACTATTGATGAACATGAGAAAGGTAGTCGAAGTTGTTTTCTTTGCATAGGGTCTGAACCGGTTATTGAACTTCATGAGGTGCATTCTGTACAACCGGAGAAGGGAATTATTGGACACATGTGCTTTATTCTGGAAAGACCGGAAGATGTCACGGCAAAATATGAATTAGCGTTGAAGTTGGGGGCAAATAAGTTTGTAGATCCATTTACAATGGACCTGTTGTGCAACCCCAAGCCGGTTCGTGATGCAGTGGTCTGTCATGTGTTGGGTCCAGCAGGAGAGCAGATTGAGTTTATTTGTTGGAACGGATACGATCCGTTTTGAAAAACTATGATTATTTGATTAAGGAGGATTATTATGGTTAGCTTTAATTTTGATCCCAAGGTAAATGTGCGGTTTGGTTGTGGCCGGCTGAATGATTTGGCCACTATTGCTTTGCCCGGTAAGAAGGCTTTGATTATTACTACCAACGGCGGTTCTGTCCGTAGATTTGGTACTCTGGATCGAGTAACCAAGCTGCTGGAACAGAACAATGTGGAGAGCGTTGTTTACAGCGATGTCAGCCCCAATCCTCTGGCGACTGAAGATATGGCAGCTGCGGCTTTTGGTAAGGAAAATGGTTGTGATTTTGTGATTGGTCTGGGCGGTGGCAGTGCGATTGATGCGGCCAAGCTGGTGGCCCTGATGTGTACCAATCCTGGTACGCTGTCTGATTATATGAAGGACGGAAAGCCTATTGTGAACGCACCTCTGCCTGTCGTTTCCATTACCACTACTTCCGGTACCGGTTCTGAGGTCGACCCCAATGCGGTTGCCAGCTTCGTTGAGACCAACGAAAAAATTGGCTATGGTGATGATTCTCTGATCCCTGTTATTGCCATCGTTGATCCTGAACTGATGGTTACTGCACCTGCCAACTTAACTGCTTATCAGGGCATGGACACCTTCTTCCATCTGTCGGAGAATTACATTTCCTCCAAGGCCAACGTAATGAGCGAGATGTTTATTCTGAAGGGTCTGGAACTGGTCAATAAGTACCTGCCTCGCGCTGTTGCGGATGGTACCGATCTGGAAGCTCGTTACTATATGGCATATGCCTGCACTATTGCTGGTTATGTTCTCGGGTTTGGTGGCACTGGCTCCCAGCATCCCATGGAGCATTCTCTCAGTGCTTTCCATCACAATATTCCTCATGGCGCTGGTCTTATCATGCTTTCTGATTCTTACTTTGGGTTCTTTGCGGATAAGGATGACTGCCCCAGAAGATACGCGGAAATGGCAAGAGCAATGGGTATGGATGTTGATTCTATGGCAGAGGAAGATCGTCCCGGCGCATTCCTCGCTGCATTGACAAATCTGAAGAAGGCTTGCGGCGTTAATGACCTGAAGATGTCTGACTATGGTGTGACGCTGGATGAGATGCCCAAGTTCGCTGAAGATGCACGGCGTACCGGCACGGGTTCTTTTGAAGAGAATGACAGATATCGCCTGAGTCTGGAAGAAACCATTTCCATTTACGAAAAGGCATTTAAGTAATAATGGAAAGAGCGCCCTCCAGTAGCTAAATGAAGGGCGCTCTTTTTGCCGGAAGGAGCAGTAAAGAATGACAAAACGGTTTACAATGGGTAACAGGCCGAAGAGGCCATATCGGATTAACCAGATGGCAGAACCTGCTCAACTTAGTGCAACTATGAAAGAACACGGTATGGATATTCCTGTAAGTGAAGACTTGTCGCCGCTCTACCAACCACGGAAAGTTGGTAAAAAAAACATACCAAATTCAATCGCGACCCAACCTTGTGAAGGGTTTGATGCTACTAGAGAAGGGAATCCAACAGAGTTATCGTTCCGTCGATATCGGCGATTTGCAGAAGGTGGAGCTGGTATGCTCTGGTTTGAATCTTTTGGGATTTCAGAAGACAGCATAGACAGTCCATTTCAACTGATGATGCAAAGGAACAATCTGCAAGGTGTATCAGAGCTTGTTCGTCAAACCAACTTGGCAGCGGTGAATAAATATGGTGCTGAGAGAAAACCGTTCAACATCGCACAGCTAAATCATTCTGGGCGGCGTTGTGTTGATCGAAATGGCGAGCCTGCTCCAATTTGCGGGTGGAGCCAGCCTATCTATGCAGGTATGACTATCGGAAATGCGCCGATTGCCAGCGATGAATATATTGAAAAAACTGTAGAATGCTACGTTGATGCAGCAGAAACTGCCTTGTTGGCTGGTTTTGACGGTGTTGATATGAAAGCTTGTCATGGGTATCTCCTCAATGACCTGATGAGTGGATTTCAGCGTCCTGGAAAATATGGCGGTTGTTTTGAAAACCGTATTCGGGCTGTACTGGAGATCGTTGATGGAATCCATAAACGCTGTGGGGAAGACCTAGAGGTCTGCATTCGGATGAACGCGTACGATGCTATTGCATATCCCTTTGGATGGGGCATGGTGCAAAAAGAGGGCGTAATGGAACCGGACCTAACAGAACCAGCAAGGCTTTTGCAGATCTTGTGCGATCGCGGGGTGAAGATTGTCAATATAACGACCAATTCTCCGCGTTTTGCGCCATACGGAGAAGGACTTCATGCACAGTTCAATGATGGATGTGCGGATCAGTATTATGGGACTGCTTGCTTACTGCAGGCTACTAAAAATTTAAAAGAAATCACGCCGGAACTATTGTTTGTAGGAACCGGATTAAGTATATTTGAAAAATTCTCGGGCCATGTAGGTGCAGGTTGTATTGCACAGGGCTGGTTGGACATTGCAGCCTATGGCCGCCAAGCACTTGCATACCCCGAATTTGCGGTAGATCTTCTTGAAAAGGGCCGACTTGATTGTGGTAAACTGTGTGTTCTGTGTGACAAATGTCATGAGTTGTCTATGATTGGGCAAACAAAAGTGGGATGCGTAATGCGTGATCAAGAAAGATACTTGCCCTTATATCGAAAACACGTGATGGGCCTGAAGGATGATACTGATAATTGTTGAGTATAGGAGATAAAAAATGTCGGATTTTAAGTACTTGTTCTCTCCATATCGAATCGGAAAAGTTGAGATAAAGAACCGCATGGTAAGAAAGAGTTGGTTCAGGTCAGACCGACATATGGTGGAAACGTGATTGCATCTATCGTTACACCAGACCACCGTCCGCAAATGGCTTCTGTCCGCCCCAACGTATTCGGGATTAAAAAAAACACATCGACCAATGTCATGCGGGTTCTAAGGGTTGATATGGATTTGGATTTGCAGTCTTTGCGGGTTACCAGAATTAACCGCATAGAAAAAGACAATGTATATGGAGATGTGGAAGAAGCCAGTTTTGTTTTGATTGGTGGATACGGCGCTGGCAAGGAAGGATTTAAAACGTTATTTGAACTTGCTGACCAGATTGGTGCGGTTGTGGGAGCAACAAGAAAGGCTGTGGACGAAGGTTGGGCACCAGTTGAGCTACAAATCGGCCAGACAGGAAAAACCATTGCTCCGGAGGTGTGCATTTGCTTCGGTGTATCAGGCTCTCTGCAGCATACGATTGGAATGAAACGGGCGAAACATATCATTTCGGTCAACCACGATCCGACTGCCCCGATTTTTGCAATGAGCGATGTTGCAATACTGGGAGATTGCAAGGAAGTCTTGCCAAAGATGCTTGAAGCAGTGAAATCACGCTGAGCGATTGCTTGCGAACGGAACAAGAATAATAAACAAGTAGGAGAAAGAAATGGAGCTGAAAAATACCGTTCTTGGACTGGAATTAGGATCCACACGCATCAAAGCCGTTCTGCTGGATGAAAACCACCTTCCTATCGCCTCCGGCAGCTATGACTGGGAAAACCAACTGGTCGATGGGATCTGGACCTATGGCATGAATGAAATCCGTGCTGGTGTTCAGGTTTGCTTTGCACGGTTGGTAGCCGATGTGGAAGCAAAATTCGGCCAGAAGCTGACCACCGTCGGTGCCATCGGTATCTCCGGTATGATGCATGGCTACCTACCCTTTGACGCAGAGGGCAATCAGCTGGCAGAATTCCGCACCTGGCGTAATACAATCACCGGTCAGGCTGCCAGTATTCTGAGTAAGGAATTTGGTTTTAATATCCCACAACGTTGGAGCATTGCCCATCTTTATCAGGCGATCCTAAACAATGAAGGGCATTTGTCGAAACTGGATTATCTAACAACGCTGGCAGGCTGTATCCACTGGAAACTGACAGGTAAAAAGGTTTTGGGTATTGGCGATGCCTCCGGTATGTTCCCCATCGACAGCGAGACTCTGGATTATGACAAGAACATGGAAGAGGAGTTCAACAGCCTTATCGCAGACAAGAACTTTAGTTGGCGACTCCGGGATGTCTTGCCTCAAGTCCTATGTGCTGGTGATGATGCTGGGGTTTTGACGGAGGAGGGAGCACATTTCTTGGATCCTACAGGGACATTGCAGGTGGGTATTCCTATGGCCCCGCCAGAGGGCGATGCCGGTACCGGCATGGTGGCTACGAACTCTATTCGAATCCGCACTGGTAATGTGTCTGCCGGTACTTCTGATTTTGCTATGGTGGTCGTAGATCACAAACTGGGCGTTCACAAGGAAATCGATATGGTTACTACCCCAGCAGGTGCTCCCGTGGCCATGGTTCACTGTAACAACTGTACCTCCGATATCAACGCTTGGGTGGAGCTTTTCAGTCAGTTTGCTGCCGCTATGGGATTGGATACGGATAAGGGGAAAATTTTCCCGCTACTTTTCAATTTAGCTATGGAAGGCGATCCCAATTGCGGATGCCTAATGAGCTTCAACTACTATTCAGGCGAACACATCACCGGATTGGACGAGGGGCGCCCCTTGTTTCTGCGCCGTCCAGACAGCAAGTTTACCCTTGCAAACTTTATGCGCACCCATCTACTGTCTGCACTGGCCTCCCTGAAAATTGGTTTGGATATTCTTGCGGGCGAAGAAAAGGTGAAAATCGAAAAGTTCTATGGTCATGGCGGTTTTTTCAAGACCCCCAATGTGGGTCAGAATATATTGTCTGCAGCTGCAGGTGCACCGGTTTCTGTTATGGAGACCGCAGGAGAGGGCGGTCCATACGGAATGGCTTTATTGGCAGCTTATCTGCAATGGAAGTGCAATGGCGAAGCATTGGAAGATTATTTGGACCAAAAGGTCTTTGTGGATGCGAAAGCATCTACGGTCATGGCCAATGATAC
>ENA-OWRJ01002180-OWRJ01002180.1-human-gut-metagenome-genome-assembly--contig:-NODE-2180-length-17578-cov-2.715916_pt1 | contig 17578 bp, 9 predicted proteins | sample MGYA00248269_ERZ651897 | MGnify/ENA primary metagenome ERZ651897 (study PRJEB26924, sample SAMEA4378252) | human gut metagenome | biome: human gut; feature: human-associated habitat; material: faeces...
ACGCATCCATGTTGCAATCTGACCCTGTGCTTTTTCATCTTGCCAGTGCCCTACCACTACCTTACGGTTTTTACGCATACGGGTTACAATGTGGCCGAATTCACGGTCACCGTGAGCAGACTGGTTCAAGTTCATGAAGTCCATATCCATGGTATCCCAAGGAATTTCTTTATTGAACTGAGTATGGAAATGCAGCAACGGCTTCTTCAGTTCCTGCAAACCGTGAATCCACATTTTGGCAGGAGAGAAAGTGTGCATCCAGGTGATAACGCCGATACATTTCTCATCATTGTTAGCAGCTTTGAAAGCTTCAGTTACTTCTTTAGAAGAGTTTACTGTACCTTTATAAACCACCTTTACCGGCAATTTACCGCTGGCGTTCAGTCCAGCTACCATTTCATTACTGTGTGCGTCTACTGCGATAACTGCGTCACCTCCGTACAGGAGCTGTGCTCCGGTTACGAACCATACTTCATATTGATCAAATGCGTTCATAATTCTTTAATTTTAAGTTATTAGTTTTTAATTATCAATTGTTTATTGTCCATAATAGGCGTTAGGTCCATGCTTGCGGTTGAAATGCTTTTCCACCAACAGCGGATTCATGGTCAGTTTCGGATTGACGGCATAAGCAATGCTTGCCATCTTAGCTACTTGTTCCATTACCACTGCGTTGTGTACAGCATCATGCGCATCTTTTCCCCAAGAGAAGGGGCCGTGATTCTTTACCAGTACTCCCGGTGTGTGTACAGGGTTCAGCCCTTCAAAGCGCTTCACGATTACATTTCCGGTTTCCATTTCATACGCTCCTTCCACTTCTTCCTTTGTCATATCTGCCGTGCAAGGTATGGCATCGTGGAAGTAATCTGCATGTGTCGTTCCAATATTCGGAATGTCACATCCGGCTTGTGCCCAGGCAGTAGCGTAAGTAGAGTGGGTGTGTACCACACCGCCGATTTCTGGGAAAGCCTTGTAGAGTACCACGTGGGTTGGAGTGTCTGAAGACGGTTTCAATCGTCCTTCCACTACCTTGCCATCGAGGTCCACCACCACCATGTCTTCCGCCTTCATATCGTCATAACTTACACCACTGGGTTTGATGACTACCAGTCCCGTTTCACGGTCGATAGCCGATACATTTCCCCAGGTGAAGATAACCAGTCCATGCTTCACCAGTTCAAGGTTGGCATGGAATACCTTTTTTTTCAGTTCTTCCAGCATAATTTATAATTTAAAATTCGGTGCTTTGCGGTATGCCTTTTCATTGAATTTGTATAAGGCAGCTCCGCGTTTGGAACCTGTTTTATCAATCTTATCTGTTTTTTCAATGTAGTCCATTTCGGCTATCCGTTTACGGAAGTTACGCTTATCTATCTGTTCACCGTAAATAGCTTCGTAGAGGCTTTGCAGTTGAGACAGCGTGAATAACTTCGGTAACAGGTTGAAGCCGATAGGCTCTGTGGATGCTTTCTGTTGCATCAATTCCCGTGCCTGCTTCACCATCTGTGGATGGTCGAAGATAAGAGGTGGCAATTCGTTGATGTTTACCCAATAAGCGTTATGTTGATGCACAAGCTCACGGTCATACTCATTGATATTGATCAATGCATAGTAGGCGACGGAGATAACCCGTTCTCCCGGGTCACGCTCCACTTCGCCGAACGAGCCTACTTGCTCCATATATACATTTTCCAAACCAGTGAGTTCTGCCAGTACACGCTTGGCCGCATTGTCCACACTTTCACCTTGTTGCACAAATCCACCCATCAGAGACCATTCTCCCATTGCCGGCTGAAAGTTTCGCTTCAGCAATAACAGATTTAGTTCTCCTTCGTTGAAGCCGAAGATGATACAGTCTACTGAAATATAGAATCTGGGATTTATACTATAATAATTGCTCATTGATGTATGCACGGTTTTATTGGAACAATATTTACCAGAAATAAACATAGAACAAAGCACAGAGAATTACTACTCCTAATGAAGCGATAACATCCCACTTGTTCCAGCTTTCCCGGATGAGTTGTTTGTAGCTGCCGGTAAAGGTAATGGCTTCTATTTGCTTAGCTGTTGGTTTCGGAGTGAAACAAGACACTACCGCCATCATTACGATCAGGAATACTAACAACCAGATTTCAAAGATAAGCCAGTTTGTTTGCCAGAACCATGTGGTATATTCCCAGTACCAGCCTGTCATGACATCTTTACCTGTATTGGTCATGATATTGGTCAGCAGGCGTACCATACCGATGATGAAACCTATGATCATACCATATTCACCAGCCTTTGGCGTAATCTTCTTGGAGAAGATACCGAGTGCGAATACAGCTACCATGGCAGGAGCCAACAGTGATTGGATACCTTGTAGATAGTCGTAAAGGCTACCTAAACTCATCATAACAGGAATCCAAGCCATACCCAAGATTACCACAACTACAGTAGCGATACGTCCTACCATTACATATGTAGATTCACTCTTACCCTTGCACATCGGTTTGTAGAAGTCTTCAGTGAAGAGCGTTGCACATGAGTTGAAGAAAGCTGCCAATGAAGCAACCAATGCACAGATGAAACCGATAGTTACGATACCTTTCACACCGGCAGGCAATACGTCTTTTACCATTACAGCAAAGGCAGCATCCGTGTTCGACATGTCGAACTCACCTTTTGCGGCCAGTGCAGCTGCAACCATACCCGGAATAAGGAACATAAATACCGGAAGAATCTTGAAGTAACCGGCTGCGATGCTACCGCGGCGGGCACGCTTCATTACAACATCGTTGGCTTCTCCTTTACGCTGTCCGAGTACACGTTGCACGATATGCTGGTCAGTACACCAGTACCAGAAGCCAATGATTGAGGCTCCGATAAATACCCAGAAGCCGGGATAATCTTGGTACATTGGGTCAGATTCGGTCCAGTGGAACATGTGGTTGGCACCGTAAGCATGTCCGTCGGCACCGACATTCATAGCACTGCGTGCGTGTTCCATCATTTCTGTCCAACCGGTGGAGATACTACCACCGCCGAGAGCCGCAAGTCCTAAGAAAAGAACGAGGAAAGAACCGATAATGAGAATCGGGGTCTGGATAGCAGAGAGCGTCATTACACCTTTCATACCACCTAATACGGTGAAAATACCAGTCAGTACAATCAGGCCGATAGCACCATACCAGAAGGGCAGGCCCAACAGAAATTCCAGGAAGATACCACCGGTATAAGCTGTCACACTTACTTTAGTCAGAATATAGGCAATCAGTGTGATGATGGAAAGCCATGAACCGGTACGCTGTGTGTAGCGATATTTCAGGAAGTCGGGCATGGTAATGATCTTACCCATCTTGTTGTTCAGTAATTGGTAGAACGGAACGAAAAGCCATCCCAGTAACAGAATCATCCAGCCTTGCATTTCCCAGTGGGCCATGCCTACGCCTGATTTTGCTCCGGTGCCGGCCAAACCTACAAGGTGTTCTGAACCGATGTTGGCGGCAAAGATAGCCGCACCAATGATATACCAAGGTTCTCCTTTACCGAAGAGATAATCTTCACTACTTTCTCCTTGCTGCATGCGTTTGTCCTTTTGCACGGCACGCCATACAGCCCATATTACTGCGATAATTCCCACAATGAGAATTGTCCAATCCAGCCAAATAAATTCTTTTGAATTCCAATTCATAATAATTCGATGTCTTTATAGTTGTTAAATTTGAAGTTACTTTTCTATTGAGAACTTAAAGATACATTCGCTGTTGTAGGTTTGTCCCGGTTCCAATACGACGCTGGGCCATTCCGGTTTATTAGGACTGTCGGGATAGTGTTGTGTTTCCAGGCATACGGAAGCACGTTGGTTGTAAGTGATACCTTTTTTACCTGTTACAGTTCCATCAAGGAAGTTGCCGGTATAAACTTGTATACCCGGTTCGTTGGTATATACTTCCAGAGTGATACCGCTTTCAGGTGAAGTCAGTTTTGCTGCTAATTGAGCAATGTCTCCATTTGTGTTCAGCACCCAGTTGTGGTCATAGCCATTTCCGTTTTTCAACTGAACAAAGTCGAAGTTTGTGATGTCTTGTCCTATTGTTTTAGGAGTAGTAAAGTCCATCGGAGTATCTTTCACTGTTACGATTTCTCCAGTGGTCATGAAAGTACTGTCTACCGGAGTGTAATTGTCTGCATTTACATATAAGATATGATCTGTTGCAGCTTTTGAAGGATTACCGGATAAGTTGAAGTAAGAGTGGTTAGTCATGTTGATGACCGTTTTCTTATCTGTAGTAGCGCTATACTTTATATCTATAGCGTTGTCATCTGTCAGTTTGAAAAGAACTTTAGCAGTTACGTTGCCGGGAAAGTTAGAGTCACCGTCCGGTGAGATACGAGTCAGTTCCAGCGTAGTTTCATCAATCGGATTGGCTTCATATACTTGGTATTGCCAGCCTTTAGGACCGCCATGCAAGCAGTGTCCAAAGTTGTTTTGCGGTAATTGGATCGTCTCTCCGTCCAATACGATTCTTCCCTGGTTGATGCGGTTTGCATAACGGCCGATAGAAGCGCCGAAGTCGCTCGGGATGTTTACATAGTCAGCAATGCTGTCGAAACCCAGAACAACGTCCTGCATATTCCCGTTTTTGTCGGGAACCATAATGGAAACAATACGGCCACCGAAGTTAGTAATGCACACTTCCATGCCCGACTTGTTCTTCAAGGTGTAAAGACCTGTTTTGGCATTGTTCACTTCTGTTTGAAAATTCACCGGATTCAGACCGGACAAAGTCAACTCCTGAGCTGGCTTATTATTGCACGCAGATAACATCAGTGCGGCAATTCCTGCAAGTAGAAAACTGTTTTTCATGGTTCTATTTTTAATGTAAATGAGATAATTATCCGATTTTGGGTGTAAAAGTAACACTTTAATTGAGTGTATTAGTAACACTTGTATATGTTATGTAACATAAAAGTAAAAAAACTGCCTGAATATAGTGATATTCAAGGCAGTTTTTCAGAATGAGAATGAGCGATTATTATACATTTACTTAATAACTACTTCACCAAGATAGCATGTGCAATTAATGTTGTATCCTTCTATTTCTGCTAGGCTACAAGAAACTACTTTTGCTGAAACATTGGTGAAACTGGGGCCACAAGGATAGTTACTGCTTGTTGCTTCATTTATTTGCTTTTTTACCCCAATAAGTTTTATTGTTCCCATAAGCTGCATAAACGATAGTATGCATTCTGGGTTTAGCTTCCCAGTCTGTTTCACGTTGCAGATATAAATCAATGTCATTGATGGTTAGAATTTGGGTAGTTGCATCGTAGCTCCAGGAAGCATCTCTCCAATTACCTTCTGATACTTTATGATCATCAGTTAATGTCATTATTGAAGATTCCTTTTGTTGACCGATTGCATATGATAAGTCAATATGTTCCCAATCACCAATTAATTCTTCTTCAGTGATAGCTGCTTGAGGTACGGCACCATAACGTTCAGGCATCACCAAAGGCCATCCGTCTTTGGTCCAGCGAATACTGCGTACATGTCCCAGCATGATAGCATTGTCTACACTCTCAGGTAAACGTCCTTGTGAAGCATAATACCAATTGCCATTGCCATCATCGAATATAGCACAATGTGAGATCCCCACCCATCCATCGCTATTGGCAAATTTATATGGATGAGTAACAACTGGATACATATCAGCTCCTTCGGTAACATTGGCACCGTCAATGCCTAAATAGGGACCAGTGATACTTTTTGAACGGGCAACACGTGTGTTATAAGGTATTTCCAAAGCATCGTAAGCCATAAACAGATAATAATATTCTGTTTGAGGATTGTAAATGATTTCAGGACCTTCACTTGCTTGCCAACGATTACCAGCTTGGCGGGTGGCAATTAACTGCCCATATTCGGCAGGCGCATTACCTTCTGCCCAAGGGATACTCAGATTTTGTTTGGGCATACCAGTTATTCCATTTAGTTCCATGGCAACGATGCCACTATGCCAAGAACCATAAATTAACCAATGTGCACCTTCAGGAGTGATGATGTAGGAAGGATCGATAGCATTCCATTTGTAGTAACAGTTTGCCCAGTCTCCAGCTGTAACATTAAACTCAAGTCCTTTGTCTGAAGCATTTGTCACTATATACCCTTTATCTACCCATCCATCATTATTAGAAAGATTGGTATTTTCCATCATTCCGATAAATGCACGTTCACTCCAGGTACCTTCACCGTTGAGTAATCCCGGACAAGTGATAGAATAGTACATACGATACAAACCGTTTCTAACTTTGCGTACACAAGGAGCCCAGAAACCATAGGAGATTTCAGCAGCGGTAGCAACGGGTTGCAATCCCATTCCTTGACGAATCTCATTTAGCTTGGGAACTACCCAACCGGGAAGTTCTTTCATGGTTCTGCCCAAATATTCCCAGTCAATCAGGTTCTTGGAGCGGCGTGCATGGAAGTGCCCATGTCCTCCATGAGCATTACCGTATGAAGCATCAGTCTGATACATATAATAGTATCCGTCTTCACCCAACACTACCGTAGGATCGTGTACATTGGCAAGATTCCATTGACCACGCATGTTCCAGTCTGCTATAGCGATATAATTGTCGGGGTAGATGGGAGCTTGATAAGCCGCTAACTGTTCATCTAATGTACCATCGGCTGTACTGAACATGAACTCTGGCGAATAGACTACATCACCTTGGTAGATGCATACGAATGCACGTGCATAGTAAGTGCGTTTCGGAGCTAAATCTGTGAGAGTGGCCGACAATGTTCCATTACTGATAAGTGCTTTGACTGTGGCACTATGGATGGTAGGAGACGATTGTAAACTGTAACAAAAGCCGGCACCGCTATAGCGTACATCATCGCGCATGTTGACTGCCACACTAAGTGAGGCAGACGAAGTGCTTGTTTCACCGGTTATGGCAGGCGTTGCTATGGCAACTCCCTCGGTTCCATAGTCGTTGTCATCGTCGCTGCACGCTCCCATAAAGAGAGCGGCTGCAAACAAGGTAATAAGACATTTATATTGTTTCATAACTTAATTCTTTAGATGTTTTGTTCTATAACATTTTCCCTTTATTCAGCCGGAGTTTCTTCTTCATTCGAATCGTTTTCACCTCCACCTGTAGAAGTACTGAGTTCCCAACCTTGATTTTGTCCCAGTCTCGGCAGTCTCTTAGTTTCCGCATCGGGTATCGGGAAGTAGTAATTCTTAGGTACATTGAATGTGCGTGAGGGATAATTTCTGGCAGAGCCGTATGTGTACACTGCATTTTCCGGATTTGTAACAGTGACACCATAAAGATTATAGACCTGCTTGTAGTATGGCAGATTTTTTTCGCTGGATGGTGTTTGGTTTTCAAAAAGCTTCCAGCGACGTTCGTCGAAGAAACGGTGGTCTTCAAAGCACAATTCAATACGTCGTTCGTTGCGAATGCGTTCACGGAGTTGTTCCTGATTCATGCCGCTATAAGCAGGCATACCTACGCGATCGCGTAATTCGTTGATATATTGATAAGCTTCGGATGGTCCATAGGCTTCGTTTACGGCTTCAGCTGCGTTCAATAAAACCTCTCCAAAACGGAAAATGGGACACACATGATTATAGTTTGACGGACTCTTGAATGACATATTGTTCAAGTACTTTTTTGTATAGTAACCTGTTAAGGTACCACCGTTTTGTGTCTCATAGTCTGCTCCGCTAGGATAAGATACGTCAATGGCGCGTTCCTCTTCATTCAGTTTGTCTCCCCAGATGGAGCCCTGATGCAGGATTGTCTGTTCAAGGCGCGGATCTCGGTTGGCATACGGATTTTGAGGATCGTAACTTGAGTCTTGGTCAATAGGCAAACCATTGATTGTTTCATAAGAATCAACTAAATTCTGGGTTGGATTCGTTCGACCGCTTGAATTGGTAAAGCCGGCAGGAGCTAGATAATCCTCCACTGTATGAGTGGTCCATACAGAACGAGTCAAGATATATTCGTCGTTGAAATATGGGGTTGTTACGAAACATTGATAATAGTTCTGTGTAGGGTCATTATCAGATGTTCTGTATAGCTTGTATGGCTTCGTTTGCTGATTGTTTTTGGTTATGAATGCACGTGCTGCTTCAGCGGCTTCTTTCCACCATTCAATGTTATTGGTCGGATTGTTTAGTGGGGAAGCTCTGTAAAGCAGGGCTCTTGCCTTTAAAGCATAAGCGGCACCATTCACGCGCCCCCAATTCTCATTTTCGTTGCTGTAGCGGAACGGCAATACATCTTTCACCAAGTCGCATTGGTCGGCAACCCATTTCATAACGTCTGCACATTTATTGCGCGGTACATTCATGCGTGGGTCATTCTGCTGAAAAACGATGGGTACACCCTCTTCATCATCACCTGCAATAATGATGTCGCCAAACCAAGAAGACATGTCGAAGTGGAAGATGGCACGAAGCAATTTGGCTTCGGCTACATAGCGATCATACAAATGATTATCGTCACCGGTCTTATCATAGTTACCAACAACTTCTTCACGAACATTCTTTAGGAATAGGTTCGATGCCCGGATAGCTCTGCTGTTTTTGGGCCAAAAGTCATTGGCGAATGGGTGGTTAATAGCTGAATAACCATCTGTAAGTACACTGCCATAATACAATACTGACCACCAACCTAAAGCGTTATCGGTCATGCAATCGCGGGATGCGCTTCGGAATTGTCCATCTGTGTAGCCAACAAAAGCGTCTGGTAAATAAGTGTAAATATTGGCTAAGAAACCACGGGTGTTTTCGTAGCTTCTGAAAACTTGCTCCTCGGAGAGGGTCAAGTCCACTTCCTTTTCCAGGAAGTCGCTACAGGAAGAAGTTCCGTATGCTAACAGCGCTACTGCTATATATTTTATAATCTTTTTCGTATTCATAATCTTGTTTATTGAAAGGTTAGAAACCAACGTTTATACCAAAAGAGAATGTGCGGGTCTTAGGATACCACCATGTGTAACTCATAGGCTTTTCCGGATCCAGATTATCAGGCAAGTGACTCCAATTGAATAAATTGTATCCATTAAAGTAGATACGACATTTGGTCATACCGGCTTTTGCAATCAGCCTTTTGGGTAAAGAGTATCCAAGTTCAATGTTGCGTAGTGACAGATAATTTCCATTTACTATCCAGATATCATTCATATAAGTGTTAGTACTTCTTTCGCTGTCAATAGGATTGAACCCAGCATACGTGGGACGCGGATAGGTTGCATTTACGTTTCGAGGGTCATTCGGATCATCCGTGTAGTATCCCCATGCTTTGGTGATTTCATGAGTTGCCTGATGTCCCCAAGGAGACCAAGTCATGGCAGGTGAGATGAATACTGAACGATTCAGATATGCCGTAAGCGTTGCCTGTAAATCAAAACCTGCATATTCAACACCGAAAGACAAGGAAGGAGTCATTTCGGGGATAATGGTATAACCACTTGGAATCATATCATTTTCATCAATTTGACGGTCACCGTTCAAATCTTTGAAAACGGCTGTACCGAGATCTTGCCTTTTTGCACTACCTGCAGCCGTATTATACGGATACTTTTCCGGATGATCGATAGCGTCTTGTTGACTGGTAGCAATCAGATTAGGATCGCTTGCCCATTGTTGGAACTTGTAAATATTCCAACCGCCTACTGTTCCGTTAAATACATTTTCATAAAGTCCGGCTACAGAAGTGTATTCGAATATCCGTTTACCGGTTTTGCGCTGCCACTCTACATTCGGTTCTGTTTCGTCCATTTCGGTAATCTTATTGGTATTCCAAGTCAGCATGCCTTCCAAGAAATAAGTCACTTTACCAATGCGGTTACGATGTCCGATTGTTAACTCCATACCTTTGGTTTCGGCTTTTCCATAGGCATCTTGTGCTACACCGATACCCAAAAGGCTGGGAGTATTGGAACGGGTTACCAGAATATTGGAACGCCATTCTTTGAACGCGTCGAATGAGCCGTAGAGCCTCTTATGCCAGAAGTCGAAATCTACGCCAACATTAAGCATATCAGAGAGTTCCCATTTATTGTTGTGGTTGCCGGAGAGGGTTTCTGCAACACCTCCTACGCCTGTATTGGAAGTTCCGAAGCTATAACCGGTACTTGTTCCAAAAGTACTTTGGTAGGGGTAACGATTACTGCCCGTAGAAGATTGTCCAACGTGACCAAATGAAGCACGTAGTTTCAGCAGGCTGATATTCTTGTTTTTCAACCATGCCTCTTCTGAAGCTACCCAACCAAGAGAGGCTCCATAGAAATTACCCCAGCGGTCTTCCGGTGCGTAGTTATCACTGGCCATCCGCGAAAAGTTTCCAGAAAGGATATACTTGTTATCATATATATAAGTTGCCTGTCCGTTGTATGACAAGAAACGGTTGGACGAAAGCTTGCCTACATCATGGTTGTTAGCGTCGCGTACGTTTTCCATATTCTGATATGTACGTATGAAGGCGCGGGCATCTACAGCATGTTTTCCAAATGACCGGTTATAGCTGAAACCGGCATTGAAATTAAAATTGTAGTAGTTGGCACGTTCATTGGCAGATGGGTTGGTCAAAGCAGAATACTTGGTAGTTTGTTTGTATTCAAACTGTGACGGATCTTTTACGTTCATATTCATGTAATCGTACTCGTAAGAATTCACACTGTTATCCTGAGTTGATTGAAATACATCAAAGGCATCAAAACTAACTGTTACGTTTGCTTTCAGTCCTTTCACCAGTTCGGACAGGTCGCCCGTCACATTAACGGTAGAATACAAGTTACGACGACGGTTTTTGTCCTGTCCGGATGAACCTAACAAACGTGCAGGATTCTGAGCTGTGCTCTTGGAGTACAATTCTCCGTTAGGGGTGTAAACAGGAGCCATCGGGTCGGCTTCTACTGCACCGAACGTTACCAATGAGAATACACCGGTACGAGGCTGAGAGATATTATCGATACGTCCACCCAAATCCAACGATACATTCAGATATTTGTTTACATCGATGTCCAGATTGGAGCGCAGGTTATAGCGGTTCAAAACGTGCTGCGTGCTGAATTTATCATTATATTCCGTCCATTTGGAATTCCACATACCTTCCTGGCGGAGATATGAGAATGATACATAGTAACGTGCACGGCTGCTTCCGCCACTGATCTGCATATTTGTTTTATAGGTAGGAGCCATGTCGCGATACAACTCATCAAACCAGTTCGTATTGAAATACCGGTATCGGTCTATACCTTCCAGTTCTTCACCGGCAGTGACACGACGATACATTTCAATTTGTTCATCCGAGTATTGTGGATCGCTTCCGTCCAGATAGAGTACCCGGTTGGTTGTCAGTGCTTTGTTATATGCATTCTGATTTTCCATTTTGTTGCTCAACATTTGGAAACCTACTTCTTGCGTGAAGTCTATCTTCGTCTTTCCTGTTTCACCGCGTTTCGTGGTTACCAGAATGGCACCGTTGGCACCGCGCATACCATAGATGGCTGTTGCAGCTGCATCTTTCAGAATAGTAATATTCTCAATGGGGAAAGCGTCGAGAAATGAAAGGTCGCGTTCTACATTGTCTACAATTATTAGCGGATTGCGGGCACCGGAGTTCATGGTACGTATACCGCGGATATACATGGCTGTTTCCGTCCATCCCGGTTCGCTGGACCACTCATAAGTTTCCATACCGGTAACAGTAGAAGAAAATGCATTCTGGAGCACCGTAATGGGATACTTTTGTAACTTTTCACCAGCTACTGCCGAGGTGGATTCAGTCATAAACTTCTTTGGTTTGCGGGTGAAAGCTATTGGCATTGTGTGTAGATATTCGTCTACGTCAGGTTCCATCACAATTTTGAAGTTATCATTAAATTCGGCTGTAGCCGTAGTATTCTTGTAACCTATGCTGCTTACGCAGAGTTCATCGCCTGCTTTTACATTCTTCAAACTGAAGAAACCGTTATCATCAGACAGAGCTATGCGGCTCTGCTCGGTAACGTTCACAATAGCTCCCGGAATTGGGGTACCGTCAGGATCTAAGATACGCCCTTTTAATGTCTGTTCGTCCTGCGCCCGGACTGTACCGGATAGGATAATCAGGACTCCCAACAACAGGAATTTGCTGATTCCTGCCAGTTTGTTCATTATATGATTCATATTGTTATGCATAATATATTCGATTTAAGATTACCAGCCTGGATTATTTTCAATGTTCGTCTTCCAGTATTCTCCCTCAGGTATCGGATAGAGATACATTTTATCTTCGAATACGCGTTTTTGGGCTACTTTACGTGTGATGGTTCCATTTTCAGTCACATTCACTCCGTAGATGTCACGTGATAACGCCTCAGTTGCTACATTCCAGCGCCGAACATCCCATGCGCGATGCTCTTCGAATGCAAATTCGATGGTGCGTTCTTTATGGATGAAGTTGCGCATCTTGTCTTTGGTATTCAAGTCGGTGCGGTCGGTCACACTACCCGAAATGCCTGCGCGTTGGCGTATTTGGTCGAGCATGGAATACACTTCACTGCAAGGGCCGTTCACTTCATTCATAGCTTCTGCATAGTTCATCATGATTTCAGCATAGCGAATGATAGTCCACAGGCGATAGGCTGTTCCGGAATGTTCAACGCTAAGAATTGATTCGGGAATATACTTGCGTACATGGTATCCTGTAGGAGTAGAGTTTGCATTACCTCTTGGGTTGTCACGCATTCCAAATCTTACGTCAATGCTTCCGTTACCCCATTCAGCTCCTTGATAGAGAACTGTGGCAGCCAGACGCGGATCGCGATTACTCCACGGTTGGGCATCATTATAGCCGCTTGCAGGATTGATGGCGGGAATCATTGAATTGCCGGTATATACCGGGGCACCGGTAGCATCATACTCGCTAAAGGGAGAAGAACCGTCCGCCATGTCATACATATCCACCAGATTCTGTGACGGACAAAGGCCACCGTTGCCTCCTTCACCTACCGGTGTGTCATTTTTTATATTGCCCCAATTCTGCTTGTCATCATTTCGGTAGAAGATAACTTCCTTGTTGCTACCTTGATAGGCGGTTCTCAACAGTGCATTGGTATAGTTCTCTATTCCTAAAGTGGCACCAGTAGCATCTTTAGCATTAAACAATGCAAAGTTTGCTCCATAGGTGTCAATGAATTCTTTGGCAACATCAGCAGCCTGTTGCCAGGTGATACCAGATTCGCTACTATAGCGTGGACTTGCCATGAAAAGCATAATGCGTGACCGGAGTGCGCATGCCATAGGCTGACCGATGCGTCCTGCGGAACTTGATTTCCATGCTGTTTCATAATCCAATAAATTGCCTTCACAGCTTTTGAGTTCCTCTAAAATAAAGTCTACTACATACTCTTTTGTCGTGGGACGAGTCGTATATTTACTCATCAAATCGCCGTTAGGGTCGAGCACTTCTTTCACAATGGGGATAGGACCGTAGCGTAAGAACAGTTCCCAATAGAAGTATGCGCGCAGGAAACGGGCTTCTGCTATATAGTTCTTTTTGTCTCTATTATATTTATCTTCGCTGACGGCAGGGTTTTGGGGCACTTCTTCTATGCGGGTGAGAAGCATATTGCATTTGCGGATGCCGCGATAGTAGTGTTCCCAAGTATCAACCAGTTCGGATGCACCCGAACCTCCATAGAAGTTGCCGATATTGAAAGAGGTTCTTACACCATTCCCATAGGAAGTCTCGGCCAAATCGGTTGCTGCATCTAGCCAAGTAGTACTGATGCGGCCTGCACCGTGGCGCAGGAAATTGTAAGTGTCGAGGTGGAACTGTACAGTCAGATTCCAATCGCTGAACACTTGTTCGCCGGTCAACTCATTGCTGGGTTGTTTGTCAAGGAAGCCACCGAATATATCCTCGCAGGAGGTTAGGGTAGTGGAGGCAATACCAAGAGCGAATATACTGTATAATAATGCTTTCTTCATATTTCTATCAGAATTTAATGTTTACACCAAAGTTTACGGTTTTCATAATCGGATAGCGGTTTGAACCGTTGCTTTCCGGATCGGTCAGACCATCCAAGTCATCCCAGGTAATCAGGTTGTTGGCATTTACATAGAGACGACAGTCGCTCATCCCTACTTTCTTGGCCCACAAAGTAGGCAAGGTGTAGCTCAGTTCTATATTTTTCAGTCGCATGAATGCACCGTTTTTCAGGAAGAATGAGTTTCCGCGTTGGTTATGATTGCCGTAGCTGTCATAGTGAAGACGTGGATATTTGGCATTTGCTAAGTTTTCAGCTTCACTCTTGGAAGGATTCCAACGATCCAGATGATGTTCTTTCACCTTACCTCCATTTACAAAAGCGAACATTGCTTCAGCGTCATAATAGCGGCTTACGTGATTCACGCCCTGAAACATAACACTAAATCCCCAGTTCTTGTAGTTAGCTCCTAATGACAGCGCGTACGTGTTTTCCGGAATATCACTGTAACCGATGAAGGTTTCGTCACGTTCATCAATCAGTCCGTCACCATTCATATCACGATACTTCAAATCTCCTATTCCTACGTTTTCACCAAGTTTGGACACGGGAAGCTTTCCACCATCAATGTCGGCTTGTGTGATGAATCCGTCACATACCAGACCAAAGTACTGATTGATAGGATGACCTTCACGCTTGCGATAATCTGTTTTCAAGTTTGGTTCGTCCATCATGAGGATTTCGTTTTTGGCGTGAGAGTAAGTCAGTCCCACTGTGTAGTTGAAATCCTTACCGATGTGGTTGGCATGTTTCAGTTCGATTTCGTAACCGCTGTTCTTCGTTTTTCCCAGGTTGGCAGCTGCCATGGCCACTCCAACCCATTGCGGACGAGTGAGATACTGTGTCAGAATGTCGTTACGCTTCTCGTAGAAGAGGTCAAGATTACCACTCAGCAGACCGTTCCACAATCCAAATTCCAAACCTAGGTTATATTTATGGGCACGTTCCCATGTAACACCATAGTTAGGATATTGAGATTCATAAATACCGGATTGCCAGGTTTCTCCATATCGGTAGTCATTACCAATCTGGTTCCATTTCTGTTCATACAGGAAGCGTTGCTTGGCACCACCTATTTTATAAATATCATTACCTACCTGGCCGTAAGAAGCACGAAGCTTCAGGTTGTTCAACCAATCTTGTGTACCTTTCATGAATTCTTCATTGGTGATACGCCAGCCCACAGATACGGAAGGAAAGAAACCGAAACGTTTACCTTTCATAAAGTTCTCGGAACCGTTATAACCGGCATTGAACTCAAACAAATAACGGTCATCATAACCATAAGTAACACGACCCACGATACCTTGATAACGTTCTGCCAGTTCAGCTTTGTTACGATAATCATTCTGCATATATAGCATCATACCGGTTACATCATGTTTACCGAACTTACGTGCATAATTCACCTGAGCCTCCATATAGAGTTTATAGATAGAGGTGAAAGAAGAACCATAAGCTAATTCGGTATCAGTGTTGAATTTATTGTAAGCATCAATAGAATTATAATTATCACGATTGTTTAATTCATAGGTGGCGAAATTTTTGGTATAATTTCTGCGATGTTCGTTTTCATAGTCGAACGACAACATGCCTTTCACACTTAAACCTTCAGTGAGCCAATCCAATTTATAATCTACAATGAAGTTTGTTTCATTAATAGTGTTTACTGAACGATAATAACCTCCTTCTGCCAATGCAGCTACTATGTTATTCTGATACTGTGAACTACCGCCATAGAGTGAGCGGGTAGTTTCACCACTTTGTACTTCATAAGCTACAGGAAATATCCAGCCCGGAGTATGATTGATTTCATAAAACACTTCACTGTAGTCGCCTCTTTCTGTAGTCTTGGGGCCTCTGCGTTCCTCAAAGCGTGTACCGAAGTTTACTGAGAAAGTCAAATCTTTCGTCAAGAAGAAATCAGTATTGGCACGGAAAGCGTAACGGCGGAAGTTCAGGCTTGATTTGTTTCCATACGCATCGTTACTCAGGTTTTTATACATAGAAGTCTGATCGTAGAATTCTCCGGAAGCATAGTACCGCATACGTTTCGTACCTCCACGAATACTTACGTTGTAGCGTTGTGCAGGAGCTGTACTGTTAAGTACCTCATCATACCAATTTACGTTAGGATAGAGCATGGCGTCTACTCCGCTCAGTTGTCCGGCTACTGATTTGCGATACATCTCAATATCATTGTCGCTGTACCATGAGTTTATTCCATCGTTACGCAAAGCTTCTTCAAGCAGTACAACAGACTGATATGAGTTCAGGTAAGTATCTCCACGTGTAGGACTTTGAATCTGCCAGTTAGCAGTCAAGCTCACTTCCGGTTTCTGTTCCTTACCACGCTTAGTAGTAATCAACATTACACCGTTTGCACCCCGCACACCGTAAACAGCTGTTGCTGAAGCATCTTTCAGTACAGAGATGGTTTCAATGTCATCGGGAGCTATTTGCGAAAAAGCACGTTCCACACCGTCTACTAAGATAAGCGGTTGCGCATCGCCTGCAAAGGTGGCACGGCCACGGATAAAGATTTGGGCATCATCAGCACCCGGAGCACCGGAAGTCTGTGAAGTGATTACACCGGGAATCTTACCGGCAATGGCTTGTGATACGTTGGCGGCGGGAGTAGACAATAAGTCTTTGGATGATACCTGAGAGATGGCACCAATAACACTCTCTTTTTTCTGTGCGCCATAACCTACTACCACAACTTCTTCCAGCATTTCTGAGTCTTCTTTCAATGTTACAGCAATGGAACTTTTTCCGTTCAGGCTGATTTCTTGTGTCTGATAACCAACAAACGAAATCTGTAGTGTGGCATTGCCACTGCTGACAGTTAACTTGAAGTTACCGTCCATATCGGTAATAGTACCATTGCTTGGTGTACCTTTTTCAAGTACGCTGGCGCCTATGACAGTCTCTCCTGTGGCATCCTTCACGACGCCTGTTACTTGCTTTGATTGAGCCTGGGCTACCTGGCCTATCAGTATCAGGGCAAGCGTCAACAACATGCCAATACACTTGAATCTTGGTGTTGTTTGATGTTTCTTTTCTTTCATATTGCGTTAATTTATATTAGAATAAAGGTTATTTCTTACGATTAACCAGAACTTTAATTTGTTCCTGAGTTAAAGCTACGTTGTAAATAGAAATGTGGTCGAAAGCAAAGCCCGGATCATTGTCTCCCCAGTTCCATGCTTGGTTACCTCCCAGGCAGATATATTTCAAGTCGCTTCCGTTAGAGAACAAACCTGCAATAACATTTCCGTCACCTGAGCCTGAAACATTCCATTCATTCTTCAGCACACCGTCGAAGTAAACTTTAGCGTTGGTTTCAGTGAACACGGCAGTGTACAAATGCCAATCTTTATCGGCAAGCCAATCTGTAGCATCATGATAAGCCACATTGGCACCTGCTGTATTCTGTGCATCTGTAAAGTCGCACCAACCACTACAGTTAACTTGCAGTACCCCTCTGTATTGGCAGGCCAACATCGGTGCACCATTATCAGTGGCTGG
>ENA-OWRJ01002192-OWRJ01002192.1-human-gut-metagenome-genome-assembly--contig:-NODE-2192-length-17504-cov-5.826924_pt1 | contig 17504 bp, 19 predicted proteins | sample MGYA00248269_ERZ651897 | MGnify/ENA primary metagenome ERZ651897 (study PRJEB26924, sample SAMEA4378252) | human gut metagenome | biome: human gut; feature: human-associated habitat; material: faeces...
ATTTAGTGCTAATAAATAAAATTTTTTAAGACATTTTCAAAAATGATTGACATTTATTAATATTTAATCTTGTAATCATTTTTTCCGTAACAAATTCTATTTCTTCTGGTTCCATATGGTGTTTCATATTTTTTATTTCTATAAGTTCAATTTCAGGTCTATCTTTTACAAATTTGTAGGTGTCTTCAATTGGTGCTGTATCATCTAATGACCCTTGAATAATAAGTATTTTTCTTTTTTCATGATATTTACTATATAAATCATTTTGGGTTAAATCCTCATAAAAAGAATATGGTACCTCTAATTTTCCACCATGACCAGCTTTAGCTTTTTTAGATTCCTTATATTGAGTAAATGGTTCTTTTAATAAACATTTTGTAAAAATATCCTTCATATTAAAAGCAGGAGATCTTAATACTATATTTTCATATTTTGATTTATCTCCTATAAGTTTATTTAACAAAACATATGCTCCAAAACTAATTGCAAAAAAAGAAATTTTTACATTTTTTCCATATTCACTTTTTATATAATCAATAACACTATCAATATATGAAATACAAACATCTACTGTCAATTTGTCTGTTCCTTGAGTACTATCTATATGTCCTGGGAAATCAAAAGAAATTGATTTTATTCCATATTGTAATAATCTCTCTGCCACTATTCTAACGGAACTACTACCCTTTCCACTACAAAATCCATGACAAAATATAAAAACTTGATTGTTATCATTTTCTTCTTCTATATAAAACTCTTTTCCTTTTATAATACAATCTTCTTTTTTATTATAAATATCTATATTTTTTTCCATGAATAAACTTCTCTCCTTATAAAATCTATTTTTCCCTAAAAACATTTTAGTATTATTCATACTTGATGTCAATCATTTAGAAATTACTTTTTAAGTTTTTATAAAAAAATTCATTCATTCCTAAGCTCTTCTCAAAAACATCTACTATAATATAAAATCATATAAATCCATTTTAGTCATTCCATAAGACTTTCTGCCCACATAACAATTAGCTTTTTTTCTTGCTTTTTCTTTTCAAAATTGTTTTTAACAATTTTGCAGGATCAGGGAGATATCTCATCTCCCGATTACTGCCTAAAAGCGTGGCTTTTAGCAGTATTACAAATGTATTTTTGCAATATCAAATGTATATCGCATTTTTAGGCAAAAAAATATTATATTTTCTAAAATTTATTAGCATATAAACTTGTCCAATCAAAATACTATAATCTCTTTTGTTACTATAATTTTTATTTATGTTTATATATTTCAATATCCCCCTCTTTTCTTTTTGAAATTATGCTCTCATAATTTCTAATTTTCTTAAGTAAAAAAAGAACTACTAACTTTATAATTAGTAATCCTTCTTAAAACCCTAAAATAACTTGTTTTTTATTTTCTATCACAAAAGTAATTGTTACCATGCACAATTCATCGTAAATGCAATTTTGGGTTCTTCTGTTTGCACGTTATATATTGGCAAATATCTTTCAGTGGCAGAAACTTGTATCGCACCTATATTTTTTATATTAGCAACTCCTATTAATACAGCAACAGTTAACAATGATACTGCATAAGTTTGTATTTTTTCTTTATTAAATATTAAAAACATAAAAAACCTCCAAATAAAAACATTGTACTAATTATATTTAATATTATGTTTTTATTTAAAAATTATGATTTGTAATATTTTTGTAACAAAAATGTAATAAAAATGTAATACACTTTTACGACAAAATATTGTATAATGAATTTGACGAAATTTTATATAAAAAGTCAAATTAATGGAGGATACAATGAGCATCGAGTCTGATTTACGAAAAGATGGTATAAGAGTAGTTGACATACTTGATACAATGTCTGTAAACCGTATCGCTCATGATATTGCTACAAGGTTATGTGATACATTTCCAGAACTTTGTTTCAATGAAAGCGATTTATTTGCAAAACTTTCAAAATTAGGTATGTACAGAGCTACAATGCCAGAAGGTATGGCAGAGGCTAACTATTTTTATAAAAACACATCTATATACTTTAACTCTAAAATTGCTGTCGAAGATTTAGAAGAATTTGCAATTCATGAATGTATTCACTATATTCAAGAAGTTAAAGATAAACGAAATAACCTTGTTAGAATGGGATTATGCAATTTTGACAATTTAAAAATTGTTGGAATGGGCTTAAATGAAGCTGCAGTTCAATATATCACATCTAAAATAATAGGAATTGAAAAAGACTATGTTAAGTATTTTGGGATTTCATTTAGAACAATTAGCCCATCTTACTATCCTTTAGAATGTAATTTGATTGAACAAATGGCTTATATTACTGACGAAACTGTTTTATTTGATAGTACATTTACAAGTAATGATAAATTCAAAAATACGTTTATTAGTTTAACTTCTGAAAAAACTTATGATGAAGTAGAGAAAAATGTAGATCAAATATTAGACCTTGAAGAAGCTATTATCAAATTAAACAATAAAATTTCTACATTTGATGAGCGAAATAAAACTGTAGATAAATTAGTTACCAAAGCAGAAAACTGTAAAAATAAAATTTCTGAATATTTTGAGAAAACTCAAAATTTAATTATAAAAAATTACTTTGATAAAGCTTTCAAACATATTGAAAACTTAGAAGAACTTGATAATTATAGAAGAAAACTAGATCATTATAAAAATTTAATTGGTCGCACAGACAATTATACTTTTTTTGATGATTACTATACAGAAAAAATGTCTCAATTAGAACATAAATCTAACGTACTTGAAAATGGAGGCATCGAAACAGCTCTTGAATTCAAGAAGCCTGACAATTTATTTGTTTCTTGGTTTAGAGCTATTAAAAACTTCGTAACAGGAGAAAAAATACATAATTAACAAAAGATTTTAGTATACAAATGATTCTAAAGTACCAATGAATACTTTACAAATGATAAATGTACAAATGATTTTTGCAAGTTATTATTTACAAAAGATATATATTACTAAAGATACATATACAAATGAAATCATACTAAAGATAATCTCAAAAAGTCGACAAAAATGTCGACTTTTTTATTTTAGATATTCCATTATTGAATATGCAGCATCTCTGCCAGAACGCGCAGCCCATGCCACAGTTCCTTTTGCACCTGCAATATCTCCACCAGCAAAAATCTTTGGATTAGATGTTCTATTTTTTTCATCAACCTGAATTCTTCCCCATTTATTTAGTTCCAAACCTAAATCTTTTACGAACTCTTCTGGTTCTGAACCAAGTGCCATTATTATATAATCTATATCAATTTTATAATTACTATTAGGAATATTTATTGGAACCATCCTTGTTTCTCCTTCTTTTTGAACAAGCTCTGTTTTTATTAGTTCCACTTCCTCTACACTATTATTGCCTAATATTTTTACGATATTGTTCTGAAATAAAAACTCTATCCCTTCTTCTTTTGCCTCTTGTATCTCTTTTACTTCTGCTGGCATTTGCTCTTCTGCTCTTCTATATATTACTTTTACTTCTTTTGCTCCTAGCCTTTTAATTGTTCTTGCACAGTCCATTGCTACATTTCCTCCACCAATTATAGCAACTTTTTTATTAGTATAGTTAGGATGATCTTGATATTCTAGCAATTGATTTCCACCATATACTCCTTGTAAGTTTTCTCCTTCTACTCCCATCTTTGTTGTTATATTTGCGCCAAATGCTAGAAATATTGCATCATATTCTTTTTCTAATTCTTCTAATGAAAATTCTTTTCCAAGTTCTTGTTTATATTTTACTTTTAGCCCTAAATCAATTATTTTTTGTATTGTATTTTTCACAATTTCTTTTGGTAGTCTAAATTCTGGAATTCCATGAATTAGTAATCCACCTAAATAATCATATTTTTCATATATAGTAACTGAATAACCATTTTTCAATAGAAATGCAGCTGCTGTAAGACCTGCTGGTCCACCTCCAACAATTGCAATTTTCTTATATTTATTTTTTACATTTATTTCTGCAATCTTATAATTTTTCTTTATTGCTATATCTCCTATAAATGCTTCCATTTCTCCTATACTTACAGAGTTTGACTTTATTCCTCTTACGCAAGAACCTTCACATTGTTTTGTGTGCGGACATATTCTTCCACATACAGCTTCTAAAACTGTAGTTTCTGATAATATTTCATATGCCTTTTTGTAATCCTCTTCTTTAATTGCTTTAATAAAACCTGGTATATTATTTTCTAAAGGACATCCCTTATTTGAACATGGTTTTACTGGACAGTTTAAACAATAATTTGATTTTTCTTGTATTTCGTTCATTTTATTTCATTCCTTACATTTTGTATTCCTGATTATTTTATATTTTTTCTCTTTTTTAGTCAATTCGTCTGACCAAGTATAACAATAAATCCTATTCTACTCTTGCCTTTACAATGAACCTTTTTGTTGCATGTGCATTACCATTTTCATAATAGCATGTAATTAATGTTACTTCTATTTTTCCATTTGTTAATTGGCTTGTACATGATGTATCTTGAGGATCTACAACAAAAGTATCATATACTTTATAATCTAATGTTTTTCCATTTAAATCTGAAATTTGTATTGTATCTCCATTTTTTATATTAAGTAATTTTCCAAAAAATTTAGAGTTTTTATAATTGTGTCCTGAAACACACAAATTTCCTACTTCATTTGGATTTCCACCCCAATATTTTGTTACTGCCACTTTTAAAGTTTGTTCAGTTGTAGTAGCCAAAATTGGATAATTTATTCCTAATTTTGGTATGTTTATATTTCCTATACTGTCATATGATTTTCCATTTGATGCCTTATATTTCTTTGTAGTAGGTTTTGAATCATTAGTTTGTTCAGCTTGATTTTCTGGTTGTTGTTCTGTTTCAGGCTCTTCAATCTTCACCAATAATGGTGTTTCTACTACTTCTTCACTGTTTTCACTAATCTCTTCCTTTTTTTCTACTTCTGGTACTTCATTATTTGAAAAACAATATGTTCTTATAATTAATCCTAATATTATAATTAACGATATTATTAATACTATAATTTTATTTTTTGTCATATTAAGCTCCTTTTTATCTATATCTTCGCATAACCTCTTGTAAATCTCTTATAAAATCAATCTTTTTAGATTCATCTCTTAAAAGAGCTGCCGGGTGCCATGTTGGCATATATAAAATGCCTTTTCTCTCTATCCATTTTCCCCTACTAGCTGTAATTCCATACTCTTTTCCTAATATATTTTTTAAAGCTACACTTCCAAGTAACACAATAATTTTAGGTTTTACTAAAATAACTTGATTACGCAAATAATCAAGACATGCATTTGCTTCATCATCTTGCGGATTTCGATTTCCTGGTGGCCTACATTTTACAATATTGGCAATATACACTTCTTCTCTTTTTAATCCTATTGCTTCAAATGCCATATTCATAAGTTTTCCTGCTTTGCCCACAAATGGTGTTCCTTGCAAATCCTCGTCTGCTCCTGGTCCTTCGCCTATAAACATTAGGCTTGCTTGTCTATTGCCTGTACCAAAAACTACATTATTCCTATTTTGGCACAATTTACATTTTTTACATTCTTTTGCTGTTTCCTCTAATTGCTCCCAATTATCATACATCTATTTTCACATCCTATATTTCAAAAATCCTCATAGCATTTTCATACGTTTTTTTTGCAACTTCTTCTAATGAAATTTCTTTTATATCTGCAATCTTTTGTGCAACATATTTTACATTTCTACAGTCATTTCTTTTTCCTCTATTAGGCTCAGGAGATAAATAGGGACTATCTGTTTCTATTAATATTCTATCTAATGGAACCATCTTTACTACATCTGGTGCATTTTTAGAATTCTTAAATGTAATTGGCCCAGCAAATGAAATATAATAACCCAATTCTAATGCTTGTCTTACTAATTCTTGATTTAATTGGCAGCAATGGAATATTCCAGCTTTTTTTACTCTATGATTTCTTATTATATCAATTGTATCAACAGATGCATCACGAGAGTGTATAACTATTGGTAATTTCATCTCATTTGCTAGTTCAATTTGTTTTATAAATGCTTGTTTTTGTAAGTCACTATTTTCTTTATTCCAATAGTAGTCTAATCCTATTTCTCCTATCGCAACTAATTTTTTTGAATTTTTTTCCTTCACTATTTGGATAATTTCGTCAATACTTTTCCACAGTTCTTGCTCAGATTGTGGAATATCATTAGGCGAAATGCCACATATTGAATATATATATTCATATTTTTTTGATAATTCCAAAGAAAACAAAGATGAAGGTATATTGTATCCAGCACAAACAAATTTGGTTATACCAGATTCAAATGTATCTTTTATAATTTTTTCTCTATCTTCATTAAATTTCTCATCATTATAGTGTGAATGTGAATCAAAAAATTCCATATTATACTCTACCTTTCTTTATTTTTCTAGAACTACTACTGTTGCAACAGCATATTTTTTACAATGTGAAATACTTATATCTATATCCTCTACTTCTTTCATAAATTCTTCTTTTATTTTCACATATGGTCTACCATTAGAGTCATTTTTCACTTCAATATCTTTCCAACTAATTTGATACTTGTCTTTTAATCCTGCTGAAATAGCCTTAAAAGTTGCTTCTTTCACTGCAAATCTTGCTGCATAATGTTGATATTTTTGAATTTTTTTACTTTCGCAATATTCAATTTCCTCCTGTGTATATACTCTTTTACAAAATTCTCCATTTGTTTCTTCTATGCTTTGTTTCACTCTCTCAATTTCTATAATGTCTGTTCCTGTTCTAATTTTCAATTTTTATTTCATTCCTTTCTTTAAGCCACATCATAGTCTGAGAACATAGTGGACTAATTAATTTTTTATTACCAAACAATAAAGTTGATATATATGCATTATACATCAACTTCTTCTGTTATTTGCCCAAAAACAATAAATTAATTAAATTAATTATTAATGCAATCACCAAAATCACAATAATTATCGAATTGTTTTTTGCTGTTTTCTCTATATTCATTTCTTTATATAAGATATCATATTTATTTTTGGTTTCTATATATGTTTTTTTCAATTCTAGTACTTCATTTAAATTTTGATAAAATAATGAACCTGTATCATCTGATGTCACTTCATTAATCCATAAAGTTTGCGTAAAATAAATAAATTCTTTTCGTGCTTTATTTATATTTATATTTTGCTCAAATTCTAAATTTATTTTTCTTAAATATATTTTTGTATAAAGTGCTAATATATATGTATATAAATATTGTTTCTCAAATTCATGTGGAAATACTGTATAATTATTCATATCACAACTTGAGCCAAATAATGTTACGCCTTGTTTAGTTACACCTAATTTAGCATATTTCCATTTTGAAATAACTTTCATATCTTCTTTAGAATAATTTACACTATTATCACTTGGTAAGATATTTAGAAATTTCATATAATTACTTCTAATATTATCAAATTCGTTTGTATTATTCCAAGCCTCTTGGTCAATGCATACATATGAAAACGTTAAAAATCTTTCTGTGTCAATATCTAATTTTAATGCTTCTGTCATAGGTCCTGTTATTCCTGATATGAAATCTTTAAAATATTGTACATCAGCAAAATAGTCTGTTTGTACTCTTATATTATCATAATTATTCATATTAGCAAATTCTTGGTTTATGTCTCTAAATTTGTAATTAAAATTCAATAAATCTGCAAATTTATTGCTTTCTTCTATGTTTGTTTTTATACATAGAAAGCATATTCCTGTATTAAAACATATTATTTCTATTTTAGGAATTTTGAAAAATATTCCACTTCTTTCTGCTGTTTTTCCTTGTATGTCTTTTTTTATATTATATTCAAAGATTGTACAAGGATTTTGTGCTAATATTGCTGCTTTAGTTTCTACTGGTAAGTCATTCAACCTTGCTAGTCTTGTTTTGCTATAATTAAAACTATTAAACATGTAGTTTCTTGCTCTATGAGAAAAATATGAATATAAACTTAAATCATTTTCTTTTTTGAACATTTTTAATTCGCAATTTTTATCTTTTAATAATTTTAATAAATATTTTGTAAATTTATTTTCTTTAATTACATAAGGGTATATAAAATAAGTATATTGATATTTTGTCTTTAGCTCCATATATTATTACTTTCCTCTCTCCAATAGATATCATCTTTTGGTTATTTTTCACAATAGTAATTCATGTTTAAATCTTCTCCTAAGTGCCATTTTCCTATAAAATCTATTTTTAAATTATTTTCCAAGTCATATTGTGGTTTTGCAACTTCTTCTCCATTTTTGTTGATTGAACCCCATTTGCCGTCTTTTTTTACTGCTGCATATCCATATTCATTTTGCTCTGTTGCGTCATCATATATATATTCTGTTACAGGCTTTCCTTTTTTGTCAACATATCCGTATTTGCCATCTTCTTTGCTTAAAAAGATAGTATTATTTTTTAATACATTTATATTTGAAGTTTCTTCTCCTTTTAAAGAGTAATATTTGTAGTCATTATTTATTCTCATTCTTATATATTCATCTTCTGTATTAACTTCTGAAAGTATTCCTGTTGCTTTTACTTGATAATTGTTATCAATTATAGATGTTTGATAATCTGCATTTTCTGCAAATATTAAATCAGCTTTTTCATTATATGTCATTCCTGTATATTTCAATTCAACTTGCACATTCCCTATATTGTCTATTATTCCATATTTGTTATCTAGTTTTGCTATATATGTACTATCTTTTATTTCTTTTAAGTCTTGATATTTTGCTTCTAATGTTACTTCTCCAGAAGTATTTATTTCTCCATATAGATTGTTTTTAACAAATATAAAACCATTTGTTGTTGCTGATTTCAATTCATCAAATCCTTTATCTAATATTGTTTCTCCTTTTGAATTTATTACTTTTTGTTTTCCATTTTCTTTAACTAAATAATATTCTTTTAAATAAACTGATGATATTTCATCATAATTGTTTTCAAGTATTTGTTTTTTGGTAGCACTTACTACTCCATATTTTTCGTTTTCGTCTACAGTGATATATCCTTCTTTATATGTTTCTCCTAATGTTTTTATGTCTTTGTAATTTGCTTCTATAATGATGTTTCCATTGTCATTTACTAGCCCTAATTTTCCGTCTTTTTTTATTATGATACTATTTTCTTGCCCATCTAATCCTGAGATTTCATCATATTCTAGTGGTAACACTTCTTTTCCTGTTAGGTCTATTAATCCGTATTTTCCACTTTTTTCTACTTTTAAGATGTTTTTTTCGTACCACACATTGTTGTTTTTATCTATGTTCTCAATTGGTTCTATTTGATCATATTCTGTTAGTATTTCTTCATTTTTTTCATTTATTGCTTTTGTTTTATATGTTCCACTGTTTTCGTCTACATCATATGTGCAGATAAATACGTCTTTTTCTTTATTTGGTATTACTATCATTTCTTGGTATGATGGTTGTATTACTTCATCTCCATCTTGGTTTATTACTCCCCATTTATTTTGCGAATATAGTACAAAATATTGATAGTTTTTGGTTACTTTTTCTCTTTGTTTTAATACGTTTCTTATCATGATTATAACCATTATTAAAACTGCTATAGCAATTATTACAGCGAATACTTTTGTGTAATTTAGTTTTCCTTCTGTTTGATATCGTTTTCCTCTTGCCATATTTACTATCATCCTTCCATATTTTTTTACAAATATAATATATCATAAAATGTTTTAAGTTACAAGTAAATTGCTAATAATTATTTTATCAAAAATTATAATATAATAGCCTGATTAATTTCTTCACATTTTTTGGAGATGTTTTTTGATTTTTTTCACGTTTTTTGGAGATGATTTTATGATTTTTTCACAAAAATTGGAGATGTATCTGTGCTATTGTACTCTATCAATACTTTGAGTGCTGTTTTCTGCACACCTCAAAAAGAGATATGTGGATACATATCTCGTGCAAAACTTTATAAATTTATTTTGCTCTATTTCCTTTTTTATAATTAGCAAGAATTTGCTCTTTAGCTGCAATTGTCTTTTTTAAATCTGCAATCTTATCATCATATAAATCACATAAAGCATTTATTTGTTCATTTGTCAATTCTTTAATAGAAACTTCCCCATTATGATATCTTCTTTGAAGTTCAAAAATATTTGAATTGTCAACTTCTACATTTCTTATTGAATCTCTAAAAGCATCACTTTTTTCCATTTCCATTTCTAAATGTTCATCAACAACGTTATTTACTTCTATTTCTTTTTTTCCAAATAAATTTCTAAAAAAATTTTTTATCTTTCCAAATATATTATTATCTTCGTTTCTTTCGATTAAATCTTTTTCTTGAGTATTTTCTTTCATATCTTATTCTCCTATTTCAAATTCATCTGCCTTTGATGAAATTCCTTGTACTTTCGCAATATCATTTGAAAGTTCAGAATCCCTTTTTTCTAATTCTAATGCCATTCGTTTTTTTCCTTCTAGTCTATCTTCTTGAAATTTTCTTTCTCTCGATATATTCTCTGCTGTTTCTACTGTATTTTTTTCCATATTAATCCTCCTTAATTCATCTGTACAATCAAATTATATACTAACCCTTATTTAATTTCAAGCCTTTTTTCAAATTATTCTTGTTTAACAAGTTTACATACAATTATGCTCATGTCATCTTTTGCAATTCCGTAGCTATTGTCAACAGCTTCATTTAAAATTACATCTGCAATTTTTTGGCAATTTGTAGTTTCAATATCTTCTAACATATACTTTACCCAAAGTTCTTTGTTTTTATACTCTATATTCGCATCTAAAATTCCATCACTACACATTACCAAAATATCTTGATCTTCTATGTCTTTATCATAAGTTGTTAAATTTATATCTTTTAAAATTCCTGCTGGCAAGCTTAGTGATTTTACTATTTGAACCTTTTTCTTATTTTTTATATATGTTGGACAAGCTCCATTTTTTATAAATTCTATTTTTCCATTATATAAGTCAACAATTACTATATCTAGTGTTGCAAAAATCTCTTCATTCGTATTCATAATTGTTGTATTTATCAAATCTATTGATGTATCTTTATCAAATCCTGACATTAATAATCTTTCAAGCATTTTTATTGCTATCTGACTACTTTTTCTAGCATCTGGCCCACTTCCCATTCCATCACTTAATGCAATTAAATATTTTCCATCATTTAATCGTATTTGCAACGAACTATCTCCTGAAACAGGGCTGTCTTCTTTTATTTTTGTAGCCTGTCCTATTTGCACAATAAATTTATCTGCTGATAAATAACTAATTACCCTTTTACCTCGTTTGTTAAGTTTACGGATTTTGGTCTCATTTCTCATCAATTTTTCATTCAAACTTTTTTCTAATACTTTTTGAATTTTATCAAAGTCTGAATTTTCATTTATTTTACTATCATCTTGCAAGTATACATCTATAAAATATCTATTTTCTTTTTTGTTTATTTCTATTCCATCACACAAAATTCCTTTTATTTCAAGTAATTTTATAATTTTTCCTTTTTTATCTGAATAATCATCTTCATTTTTAATTTCTTTTTCCATTTTTACAGCTATACTTGATATTGCTTTTGAAACTCCATCAAGCTGTGCTTGTACATTTTTTTTGTTTGATTTTACTTTTTCTTCCCAAATGAAATTTGACTTGCTTACTTTATATGCATAATTTACTGCTTTTACTATTTGTTCAATATCTGTATTCATCCTTTTGCTTATTTTTTCATCATTGTATTGAACTATGTAACTATTAAATTTTGAAAATGTTTTTAACAAATCCTCTCTATTGATTTCTTGTTTGTCTAACAATATATCGAATAATTCGTTTACAATTTCATTTTCAGGTTTTGTCATATCATCATATAACATATTTTCTTCAAGTCCATCTAAATTGTTTAGCAATTCTGTTATAAATGCTTGTCTATTTTTAAAGTACATATTTGTATCATTTTTTTCTTGATATGTACTTGCTATATCTTTTATAGTTTCTGATACCATATTTAGTTGATCTATTGTTTCTTTGCTTTGCTCTAGTCCTCTTTTATTATATTCTGGCAACATATTATCGGTTCTAACAAGTTCTTCTATATTTATGCCTGCCCACTTTGGTATTGCAAGCAACCCTAGAGATGCAATTAATGCCTCTTTTATTACTACTAAATCATTGGCTGTTCCATTTGTAGCATATAACAATATTCCATTTCCTATAAGGAATCCTACTATTACTCCTATTTTTCCAAATCTGTTTAACAATCCTGCTACCATTCCTGAAAGTGCATATATTGCCACAACAATAGGTTCATTTTGAGCAATTATCCCTAAAGTTACACCAATTGTAACTCCTGCAGTTGCTCCAACTAAAACACCGTTTTTCCACCCTAAAATTAGTACGATTAATATGCTTAAAATATTTCTAATTGATAACCCTAATATTGAAAAATCTCCAAGCGCGGAAAAAGCTATGGAAACTAATAAACTTGCTCCTATTACTTCTTCTATTGAAAATGCTTCTTTTTCCATCATTTCTTGTATTACAATCAATGAGTTTACAAATATTTTATAAAATACTACTGAAAATATAGCTAGTGTTATATGCATTAACATGTCTGCAACTGTAAATCTTGTTAATATTAGTTTTGCTAACATAACTAATAATATACTTACAAAAACATGTCCTGCTATTTGTATTTGCTCATTTTTGTATTGATCGTTTTCTTTTGGAGGTTTTATACACATTAATATTAGCAATACTAATATTATTAATATGTAGTTTAATGCTCCTGTTGCTCCAACTCCTATTATATTTCCTAAAAGTCCAGCCGCTACTACCATTATCGCAGGCACTCCACCTGCTAAACTTGCAGCAACTATCGCTATGCTAAATGGCGAAACTTCTTGTCCCATTCCAATTGTTGATATCATAAATGCGATTATATATATGATTACATTTTTTATTTTTATTAAATTTTTTAACATCCTTACCACCCTCATAACCTTTTCATAATATAGCAATATTTTAATCCTTTTCTTTTGTATTTTTTGTCTTTTTTAGTACTCTACCATAAAAAAGTTTTTTACATTTTGTGATATTTATTTTTTTATTATTTTATTTTCCTTTGTTTTGTGTTTTATATTTTATTATATCTTGCCGAAAATTACAAGTTTTTTGGATAAATTACACAATATTTTATCGCAATTTGATGTTTTTCTAATCTTTATAAGAAAGCGTAAAAATATAAACTTTTCATTTCATTCCTCGGCTTATTACGAAATTCAAGAAATTCTAATTTATTTTACGGGTCCTTTCCACTATCGTGAACTCTTACCATAAAATTGCATAGAATTTCTAAAATTTCTTCATGCACATTCGGAATTACATTCAAAGTTTATATTTTTATGCGTTCTTATATTAGTTTACTTTAAAACTTTAATACCGCAAATAATAATGTAATTTTATTTAGGAAACTTTTTATTTTTGGTTCATATAATAAAAGTAATAACATATTTTATTTAGAGGTGATACTATGTCTAACAACATAAATGATTTATTTGCAAATTTAAATGTTCCCGATGATGTAAAACAAATGATTAATAACGGCTCTTCTAATGACTTAAATAATTTACTCAGCCAAGTTTCCCCTGAAATGATAAATAATCTAAGTAATATTCTTAATTCTAATGCACAAACTTCATCTCAGAATTCTTCTAATCAAAATATTAACAATTCCACTTCTAATAATAACAATAATTTTAATTTAGACATGAATACTATTATGAAAATGAAGTCTATTATGGAAAATATGAATAATAAAAATGATCCTAGAGCAAATTTGCTTTATTCTTTAAAACCATATTTGCGTGATAGTAAAAAAGATAAATTAGACCAGTATGTTAATCTGCTAAATGTTTCTAAAATTGCTGAACTTATGAATAAAAATAATGATAACAAAAAGGAGTAAATTTATGATGCCTTATTATAAATACTATAATCCATATAATAGGAATCCGTATTTTTATAATAATTATAGACCTGCTTATAGGTCAAATTTCACTCCTGGACCTACATTTAACCAACCCCAAAATTCTTCTAATAGTGCTCCCACTCCTGAAAGCCGTAATAATTCCAATTCTAAAAACGAGGATGATGTTTGGTTTGATTTATTTGGTATTAAACTTTATTTTGATGATGTTCTTATTCTTAGTCTATTATTCTTTTTGTATAAAGAAGAAGTTAAAGATGAGGGATTGTTTCTTGCTCTTGTTTTGCTATTAATCAGCTAAAAGCCGCAAACATTAAATTGTTTTGTGGCTTTTTCTTTAATATTTATTTGCTATATATTCTTATTTTCTCACAGCGAATGTATCAATATAAAAATATAAATTTTCATGGAATTACGAATGTGCACGTAAAAGTTTTAGAAATTCTATGCAGTTTTATGGTAAGAGTTCACGATAGTGGAAAGGACCCATAAAACAAATTAGAATTTCTTAAACTTTGAAGTAAGCCGAGTAATGAAATGAAAATTTATACTTTTTATATTGCCTACGATTTAATAAAGTGACACTCTAAAACCGACGTAGTAGCTGCAATGGGTCGTAACGTCGCAGTTACGGTTAGCCGCAGGATATCTACCGCCATCATTGCGGTAAGAGCCCCCGCGTATAGCACAAGGATAGCTCGAATTAGAAGTTTTTTCAAGCGTCCACTCCCATACATTTCCAGCTAAATCATAAATTCCTTGTTTACTAAAATCGTCACTTGCTCCTGTTGATAATAATATGCTTGTACTTGAATCTTTCGTTTTTTCTGTTGCACTTGTCCATCCTGAACCATTTGGTACATATTTTAAGTTTTCATTTGTTATATTCCATGCATTATTCTGATAATTTCCCCAAGATGTACTGTTTGTTATTAGGTCTGCTTGGCTTGTTCCTTTAATTTCTAAATATTTTAATACTAAATCCCACTGTACTCCAAACATTAAGCTACTTGTATAGCTTCCAGATTCAACCTGCTCCGCTAATACTTTTGCTTGTGTTCTTGTTATATAATTATATGGATATAAATTCGCTTTAGATAATGGTGTAGTTGTTGCTTGTCGTGAAGATGTTCTATTTTTTTCAGTTCCAACTTCATATCTTCCTACCCAAAATCCTCCGTTTTCATATACACTTTTTAACATTTTTTTCTTTGCTGTATCATATGCCAAACTATCTGCAAACCATCCAGGCGTGCTATCTTCATAATAAACATCGCTATAACTTGTTCCATTTCTATAATCAGCTGTATATGTATGCAAATCATTTTCAATTTCTGTATATTCGTCATTTGTAAAGCTTGTTATATTTAATCCTGCTGTTGGATAAACTGTTGTCGTTCTAGGCACTTCCACCCAAACATACTCATTTCCATAACCATCTGTTATAACTAATCCATCATCAAACGAATCTTCCCCATCTATTTTAGTTGGAGCAAATCCATCTGGTAACGTAATGCCTTTATATGTTGTTTTTTCAGTATTCATTAATGCTTCTGCCTGTGCTAATTTTCTTTGTTCTTCTTTACTTGATATTTCCGTCTTTTCCTTAGCTTCTGCCGCTCTATTTTAAATCCCATTTTGTCCTGTTAGCATACTTATCGAAATTCCTGCTAGTATTAATAAAACCACAATAGTCACAACAAGTGCTATCAATGTTATTCCTCGATTTTTAAAATCTTTTTCTCTCATTATTCTCATCCTTTCAATTATAAATATAAATCCACAAAAACTTATATTACATCCTGTAATTAAAATATAACACATTTTGTGTTCGTTTTCAATTGCATCTTGTAATGTAATATAAATGTTATTTTGTTGTAATATTTTCGTAATACATCGGATTTTATTTCATATTTTGTATTACCGTAAAAACATTTTCTCTTCCTACAGAAGTGACCCCAAAAGTTAGGACAAATATTTAAGCGACAAGAGCTGCGGAATGAGTTCTAAATTGAACAGGACTCATTCCATTTAATTTTAATTTAATTCTTTTATTATTATAATAATCTATGTAATTTTTTATATCTTTTTCTAAAGCCTCAATGCAATCATAGTGTTTTAAATAAAACAACTCGGATTTTAATAAACCGAAGAAATTTTCTGCGAGAGAGTTGTCTAAACAATTTCCTTTTCTAGACATACTTTGTCTAATACCTTTGTCTTTTAATAATGATTGATACTCCTTCATTTGATACTGCCAACCTTGATCAGAATGTAATATCAAGTTAGTATTATCAGGAATTTTATCAAAAGCTTTTGAAAGCATATTAGTAACTTGTTTAAAAACAGGATGCCTAGATAAATCATAGCTAATAATCTCACCATTAAACAAATCGATAATGGGAGATAAATAAAGTTTCATACCATTAACTTTGAATTCAGTAACATCAGTAACCCATTTTTGATTAGGAGAAGTAGCCTTAAAATCACGGTTTAAAAGGTTATCACAAATTCTACCAATAGTTCCTTTATAAGAACGATATTTTTTAGCTCTAACAAAACATTGAATACCAAGAGCTTTCATAAGTTTTCTAACAGTTTTATGATTTATAATAAAGCCTCTGTTATGAAGTTCAACAGTGATTCTTCTATATCCATATCTACCTTTATTTTCATGATAAATAGACTTGATTTCCTCTTTAACATCAGCGTATTTATCAGGATTTTTTAATTTGGTTAAATGGTAGTAGAAGTTACTTCTTGAGATACCAGCTAACTTTAATAAACAAGCCAATTTAAATTTAGACCTTAATTCATCAATGACAATTACTTTTTGCCACTGTTTGGCTTGGTTCCCTTTTGAATTAAGGCTCTTAATTTTTTTAAGTAAGCATTCTCCATTCGAAGTTGTTCAACCTCTTCAATAAGTTCTTCTTTTGATTTATTATTTAAATTTTGATGATTCTTTTTAGTAGTTTTCATATAATTTCCTTTCAAAAGAACATCTTTACCTTCGTGTCTATAAACTAAATCCCATTCTTTAACGAGCCCGCAAGAAATCATAAATTTAATACTAGTTTTTTTATAAGAATAACGATGTTCATGCATGTATTCTACAACATTTACTTTGAATTGACCAGTATATTTATTATATTTTTTAGGAGTTTTTAAATTTTTGACACCACTATTTTGATATCGATACATCCAAATTCTAATAGTTTCTCTATTAATATTAAATTTTTTTTCTGCCTGATATATAGAAATATCATTTTCTATAATGTAATCAAGAACTTCTTTTTTCTTTTTCAAAGAATACATAAAATACCTCCATTTTTATATTATTTTACTGTCCTAAAAATGGGGTGCATAACATACTTGTCGAATTGTGTCGAACGATTTTCCCTGACATTACAAGCTTTTGGTCATATAATTTATAAAGAT
>ENA-OWRJ01002228-OWRJ01002228.1-human-gut-metagenome-genome-assembly--contig:-NODE-2228-length-17241-cov-21.501746_pt1 | contig 17241 bp, 18 predicted proteins | sample MGYA00248269_ERZ651897 | MGnify/ENA primary metagenome ERZ651897 (study PRJEB26924, sample SAMEA4378252) | human gut metagenome | biome: human gut; feature: human-associated habitat; material: faeces...
CCAGTATAGCGGTATAATGCGGGCAATTCCATCCGCAAAGGTGACGCATTCTTTGCGAAAAGTCTACTCTTGCGCTGCAAAGAGCGGTGCGCTATACTGAATGTGGAAAGAGAGGAAACGGAAAATGCTGACCTACAACATGGATGTGACCCCGGAGAGTGTATGGAAACGCACTACCCCCAGCGAAGCAGAGCTGGCACAGCCCTACTACTGCACCGAGGCGGGGGTGTTCTATGCCCAGCAGCATTTTTCCACCGCCCGGACAGATAAGGAAAGTTACATCCTGTTTTATACCCTCCGGGGTGCAGGGCTCATCGAGCAGGGGGAAAGCCATGTGGTGCTCAGCACCGGGCAGGCGCTGCTGCTGAACTGCCGCACCCCGCAGAGCTACTGCACCGCCCCGGGGCAAAGCTGCTGGCATCATTATTGGGTGCATCTGGACGGCGCAGGGGTGGCTGCCATGGAGCCGCTGCTGCTTCCTGGCAAAAAACTGACCCCGGTGCAGCTCACCGGGGTCAAGATGCAGGAATATTTTGAAATGCTTTTAGGGCAGATGGAGCACAGCACCGTGGACAGCATGGTGACCACCGGGCTGGCGCTGCACGAGATGCTGGCGCTGTGCGCCCGGAGCATTCTTGCAGAAGCTGAAACCACCAGCACACGGCAGGTCATTTTGCAGGCAGTGGAGACCATACGCAAACATTACCAGCAGGAACTTTGCCTTGCCGACCTGCTGGCAGAGGCACACATGAGCAAAAGTTATTTTCTGCGGCTGTTCCGGCGGTATATGGGCACGACACCGTATAATTATCTGGTCAACTTCCGCATTACACAGGCAAAGGAACTGCTTGTCCTCACCGACCACAGCGTCGGCGAAATTGCACAGAAGGTAGGCTTTGGGGATGCCAGCAATTTTTCCACCCGCTTTGCAAAAGCCACCGGGCAAAGCCCTCTGCAATACCGCAAAAGGGCGTTGAAGCCGCAGGAGGGCACAAGGTGAACAAAGGTTCTTGACCTTTTTGCCGGAGCCATGCTGTATGTGGTGGTGGAGGAACTGATCCCGGAAATAGGGCTTTATGGGGGCGGAATCTTTTCCGCAGGGGAAAAGCGTGGTATACTGAACGCAATGAACCGGAACGGATCAAAGAAAGATGAGGACTGTGAAATGAACATCAAAGAACGGGCAGCACAGGCTGCCGCATGGAAAGCTGCCGGACAGTGCAATTGCGCGCAGGCGGTGCTGAAAGCATTTGAGGATAAGCTGCCGGTGGATGCCGACACCCTGATGAAGCTGGGCGCAGGCTATGCCGCCGGTATGGGCTGCATGGAAAGCACCTGCGGCGCACTCATCGGCGCAGTGATGGTGGCAGGCGCTGCTACCGACGGCAAGGGCACGCCCCGCATCTCCAAGGAACTGCTGCAAAATTTTCAGGAAAAGTGCGGCGCTACCATCTGTAAAGACCTGAAGGGTGCGGAGACCGGTGCACCGCTGTGCCCCTGCCCGGAGTGCGTCCGTAACGCTGTGCTGGCACTGGGTGAGGTGCTGGGGGAGTAAGATGAAAAAGGTGTTGTTTGTTTGCCACGGCAATATCTGCCGCAGCCCCATGGCGGAATTTGTGATGAAGGACTTAGTGGAAAAGGCTGGGCTTTCTACGCAGTTTGAAATTGCCTCAGCTGCCACAAGCACCGAGGAGATCGGCAACCCGGTCTATCCGCCTGCCCGGCGCAAACTGGCAGAGCACGGCATCTCCTGCGCGGGTAAGACAGCCCGGCAGATGACCCGGCGGGACTACGAGACTTACGATTATCTTATCGCCATGGATCACAACAATCTGCGGAACATGGCCCGCTTTGTGGGCAGTGACCCCGACCACAAGGTGTCCTTGCTGATGAATCACACTCGCCGCCCCGGCGATGTGGCAGACCCGTGGTACACCGGGGACTTTGAAGCTACATGGCAGGATGTGCTGGAGGGTTGCACCGCCCTGCTGGAAAAACTGCGATAAAAAGGGGAAGGCTATGACAGAACGTTATTGCGAAGGTGAACGGTTTACCGGCCTGTCATTTGCAGGGGAAGCCTTTGAAAGCTGCGATTTTGCGGACTGCGTATTTGTGGACTGCTCTTTTTCAAAATGTGAGCTGGACCACACCACCCTGAACGAGTGTCGGTTCGTGCGGTGCGAGATCACCGGGCTGCGGAGCGTGTCCTCCTCAGTGCAGTCGCTGGATTTTGAGGACTGCCGCCTGCAGGAGATCGAGTGGGCGCCGTTGCTGTCAAACGGGGCCTTCCCGGACCCCATCCACACGCTGAAGGACTGCAGCCTGAAATACAACACCTTTACCGAAATGAACTTCAACCGCTTCGATTTTTCAAACGGAAACGAGATCGTAGGCTCCATGTTTGCCAAGTGCGAGATGCAACTGGCAAGTTTCAAGGGCACAGAGCTGCACGAAACGGAGTTCTACCAGTGCGATCTGCGCAAAGCGGATTTCCGGGACGCCACGGGCTATAAGGTGGATATTCTGGGCAGCCGCATGAAGGATGCCAGGTTCTCGCTGCCGGAGGCGGTAAATCTGCTGGCTGATTTGAAGATCAAGCTGTCCTGAACAGGGAGGGCAACGGCTACACCGCCGACAAGCTGACCTTGCAGGATCTGGAAGCCGAGTAAGACATAATAAAATAAGTGAAAAGGGAGCTCTGCCCGGACATTGGTCCGGGACAGAACTCCCTTTTTTGCTTTGTGTTTCACGAAAAAAGACCTGATACACCGACAAGGACAAGGCAGAAAAACACCTTGCCTAGGTCTGCTGCTTTCGGCAGAACGACAGAAATTTTCTTTAAAATTTGTGCAATTTTCAACGGAAGCAAAGTGACCGGCAGTCAACACTTTATTATTTTAACACGGCAAAGGCTTTTTGCTGCTTCTCCTGTCGGAAATGTATCCAAAAGCTGTTCGCGCTTTAGTCATACTCATTTGACAGAAACTGCTTTTTTCGGTATCCTGTCCGTATCACGAGGACGGCGGGCAGAAAATACCCGCTTTTTTTCGTTTATTCTGTATTTATATGAAGGACAATCTATGGCAACCATGAAAGATATCATCCAGAGCCCGCTGCTGCTGGCGCTGGTCATCGGCGGTCTTTTGTACATTTCCGCATTCTCGCTGGTCTACTTCAAAAAGGCCTACGACCACTGTTTGGAGTTGGGCATCACCCGCAAGGAACTGAGCAACGTGATCAAATCCAGCCTTATATTTTCCGTCGTGCCCAGCCTTTCCATCGTGGTGGGTCTGTTCGTGCTCATTGCGGTGCTGGGCAGCGTGTGGGCATGGTGGCGGCTGTCGGTCATCGGTTCTCTGTCCTACGAGACTATGATCTCCAGCTCCATTGCGCAGGTGCTGGGCTATGCATCCTCTGCGGAAATGCTGGAAAGCGCCACCGGACGGCAGTTCGGCGTGGTGATGATCCTGATGAGCGTGGGTATGCTGAGCGGTTTCCTGATCCTGCTGCCCCTCGGCAAAAAGCTGTGCAAGAGCGTGGACCGCTCTGCAGCCGAAAACGGCGGCAGCACCTGGAAAAACGTGCTGTCCGGCGTGTTCATGCTTGTGATGTTCTCGGTATACATTCCCATTCTGCTGTTCACTGACAATGTGCAGGCTGCCGTTATGATCACCGGTCTTGTGATCGCCATTGGTGTGGGTGTGCTGGCAAAGCGCCCGGGGCTTGCATGGCTCAATAACTTCGTGATGGCATTCTCCATGCTGGGCGGTCTGATCTCGTCGCTGGCGTGGGTACGGATTTTCGGTTGAGGAGGAAAACGGACATGAGCAAAGCAAAGACTGAGACCAAAATGGACTCCTTCCAGAGCTGGGCGCACCGCTGGGGCCGTGTGGGTACCCTGATCGCCCTCATTTACATGGTGGCGCTGCCCTTTGTGGTGCTGGCTGCCTACGACAGCATCCCGTCTCTGGGCGAGGTGTTCAACGTGAACACCTTTTCCATCCTGCTCATCTACATCCCGGTGGGCTTTTCGGAAGCACTGAGCTACACCCCCATTCTGGGCTGCTTGGCCTATCTGGCCTTCATCACCGGCAACATTATGAACCTGAAGCTCCCGGTGGCGGCAAACGCCATGAACCTGACCAAAAAGCAGCCCAACACCCCGGAGGGTGAGGCCATTGCCTCGGTGGCTGTTGCGGTTTCCTCCCTGATGACGGTTGCCATCCTGACGCTGGCAGCGGTGTGCGCCTCCTTCATCAGTCCGGTATTCGAGCTGCCCGCCGTCAAGACGGCCTCCGGCTACCTGCTGCCGGCCCTGTTCGGCTCCATGGCGCTGGGCCTGTTCGCCAGCTCGTCCAGCGGCAGCAAGGTGGTCAAGGGTGGCATCAAGGGGGTGCTTCCGGTGCTGATCATCATGACGGTGCTCTCCCTTGCCGCACGCCTTGCGGGCTACGGTTCCGTGCTGGGCGGACTTGTGGGCATCTTTATCATCGTGATGCTGCCCATCGGCATCCTGACTTCCTATGTGCTGTGGAAGAAGGGCAAGATCCAGGTAGTGGACAAAGAGCAGAAGTAAAGCAATCGGAACGGTCTGGATCCTGTATGGTACAGGGCTCAGGCCGTTTTGCTTTCATTAGGGGGGCAGGGGTGACTACTCCGCACCTTCCGAAAATTGACAAATAATTCTCAATTTTAGTATTCTCAACGAGGCCATTGAGCAGATCAGCTTTCAGGCTACGAAGGCCCGAGCCTTTGCCGCTGGCAGATAAAGGCATAGAATAACAAAAAAGTCTGAACTGAGGCATGAGCCACCGGTTCAGACTTTTTTCATACTATGAAAACACCAGCTGCTGCGGATAGCAGCGTGCAGTTCAATTTGTTATCAGCACTCGTCGTACTGTTTTTGCAGATATTGCAGGCACTGGACTGCGTTTTCCGGGGTGGTGTTCTCCAAGGTGGCGAACACATAGGGCTTCTGTTCCTTGGCAAACCGCAGAATGGTGCGGTAGTCGCCCATACCGCCCTGTCCGGCACCGGTGGCAGCCAGCTGCCCGTCGGCGTCCTGCAGCAAAAAGTCCTTGAAGTGGATCATGGCCACATCCTTGCCCAGCAGCTCAATGGTCTCGGCGAACACTTCCTCCCGCTGGTCTACGTTTTCCATGTTCAAAAGGTTCACCGGGTCGAGCAGAATCTGCAGATTGGGGCTGCCGATCTCGTCCAGCACGGTGCGGGCGCGGCGGGCGTCATACACAATGTGTCTGACCACCGGCTCAATGGCAATGGTCACGCCGTATTGCTCGGCGCAACGCACCACCGGCTTGAAGTTTGTGATAAAGGTGGCAAGGGCGGCATCGCTGCGGCACTCCGGGCAGAACTTGTACTCTGCGTTGGGTGCACCGGTCTCGGTGCCCACCATGCCGCAGCCCAGCAGGCTGGCAAAGCGGATATGCGCGTAGTACTTTTCCTGAATGGCGTGCAGAGCATCCGTATCCGGGTGCGCCAGATTCAGGTAGTTGCCCAGCACCGCAATGTCCAGCTCGTTTTTGGCAAACAGGCGGCGCAGATAGGCCGCGTAGCCGGGGGTGAGGGCAGAGGGGGTGTTGGGCACCTCCTTCAAGGATTTGCTCAGCGCCAGATGCACGCAGGAAAAGCCCTTCTGGCGTACCAGCGGCAGCACCTGTTCAATGGGCAGCTTTTCTGCGTCGTGCAGACGTAGACCGAATTGAATCATGCTTGGTTCCTCCTTTAATATGGGTGCGTTTTTACCATTATACACCAAAATTGTTTGCGGGGGAACACCTTAAACGCCTTTTAGCGCTGCTGATCGTTGCCCCGGGCAGTACGTGACAACGCGAGTGACGCAGAAGTGTGTTAAAAAGTGTGATATAAAGAAGATAAAATACGGATTTGTTAGCTTGTTTGTTGGATTATGACATAATTTCAGGCATTTCACAACACATATAAAAGCAAAAATCCCACGATACACGCCGCTATTCTAGCGGTATATCGCAGGACTTTTCTTGGAGCTGGTGACAGGAGTTGAACCTGCAACCCACTGATTACAAATGCGCACAAAATGATTTTCTTATGTTGCATTGTATTTGTTTTCAAGTAGATAATTCGTCATTTTTTAATTTTTATATTATGGATTATTCTCTTGTGTTTTGTGTCGTTGTCGCACTTCTGTCGCACTTTTGTCGCACTTGCAAGCGATACCATAAACAGGACGCAGGAGCCAGCGAGAGCAGCGCATACAATGGGGAGAGCCAGACACACCCCAGCAGGGAACGAGGGCATAACAAACCGTTCACCCCCTGCCCGGCGGGGAATATGGGCTTGACCCCTACCCCATGCGGTCATAGCCGAGAGTACCCCGCCCAAACAAAAAGGCGAAATTTCCCAGAGCAAATAAAAAGGCAGTCCACAAGCCCGGTATAATCACCGCTGTGGACTGTCTTTCTTTATGCGTGGTTCTTTTCTTTGATACGCTCAAAGGTGCTTTCTAGGCTGTTTGCCGCCGCTGCATCTGCTGATTGAATTGCGCTTGTGTAAATGTTCAGCGTGGTCAAAATGTTAGCGTGCCCTAACCGTCCGCTAACTGCCGATACTGGCACATGGTCGGCAATGAGCAAGGTTGCGTTGGAATGGCGCAAGCTGTGGAAGTGGGTAGAAGTCAGGTCATTTGCTTTCAAGAATTTGCTAAACCAGCTTGTAATACTGTGGGGGTCGAATGGCGCACCGTCCGCCCTTGTAAAAATCAAGTCGTTTTTAATGGTCTTGCCGCATATATCAACCGTGCGCACCCACGCTGACCCCATGCGCAAACGCTGCTCCCGCTGTATCTGGCGGTATTCTCGCAGCAGTTCGATACAGTTATCACCTACCCGGATAATCCGCCGGGAACGCTTGGTTTTGGGCGGGGCAAAGACAACACCCGCACCCGGTATTCTCTGCATTGAACGTTCAAAACGAATCGTTGCCCGCTCAAAATCCACGTCAGCCCAACGCAGCGCACACAGTTCTTCACGCCGTGCGCCTGTGAACAGTGCAAGTTGTGTCATGGTCGAATAAAGCGGGGGCGCAGTTTCGAGGGCTTTCAGAAGTTGCGCTATCTCGTTTTCATCCAACACTTGAACATCTGGCGTTTCATGCTTTGGCGGCTGCACCCGGTCACAAGGGTTTGAATCAATCAGTTGCCACACCACAGCACGAGAAAACACAGAAGATAGAAAAGCGTGATAGTGCTGCAATGTGTTTCCGTTTAGTTTGCCGCCCTCTTTGGCGTGTTCTGCAAATGCTTTGGAGAAAGCAAGCCCGGCGGCGTTGGACACCTTTTCAGCCGTTGCCCTACTGACGTTTTCGCCCTTGCAGACCGTGTTCATCGTCCGTTCTGAAATCCCTGCCTTGTCGGTAACTGCTTTCCGTTTGCCTTTGGGCAGGAGATCGAGCAAGTTCTTTGTAGCTGTATAGGTGCTATCTTGTCGGATATTCGATTCACCCAGATTCTTATAGAACCGCATTATATGGTCTGGTTTGATTGCAGACAGCTTGAAGCAGCCCAGAGCCTGACGCACACGAGGGGCAAGTTTTTTGTAGTCGTAAACCGTCCGTTCACGCAGTTGCGGTTCTGCATACTCGCTGAAATACTTGTCTAACAGGGCATCGAAAAGCATATCAGATTGAAGCGTACCACGCAAAACAGCCTGTTCAAATTCATCCGCTTGCCGTTGTAGTTCCTTGTCCAGCTTGCGCCCGGTCATTCCCGGCGGGGGTGTAAGGGTCTTTGTCTTGCAGATGGGTTTGCGGTCTTTATCTCTGCCACAATACACCCTTGCAAGATAAGCCGTTTTACCGTCCTTTTTTGTCCTTTTTATTAGTTCTGCCATTTTGTTCACCTATCTTTGCATAGTCCGCTTCAATGCTTTCGTGCATCTTCTCTGTATATAAGGTGACCTCTTTTTCTGCCCGATGCTGTTCTACTTCCATAGATACGGAAAAATCCGTACCTACTACATCTTCATTTTCACAGTCAATAATGCCGATTGACATTCCTTCTTCTCGTTCTCCTGTCAATCTGTATCGTGTACGTTTGAAAGCGTCCATCTTTGCCCATTTACGATAGTTGTTGATATGGCTAATAATTTTCAGAAGTGAATCATCTTCTATCATTTGGGAAAGCAACGCAATTTCTTCATCTGTCCATGCTCTACGCTTTAACTTCTTTTCCTTTATAGCCCTTTCTGCTTCTTCTGGTGACATGGGCTTGAATTTCGGATTATAGCCCAGCCGTTCTATCGCTTTACCTGTAAGACGTGTTAATTTTTCCGTAGCCTGTAAATTTGTATTCAGAGTTTGGACATTTGAAAGTCCTATCAGGTAGTCAGCGGGAACATCAAAAAATTTTGCCACTTTATATAATTGGTCTATCGTGGGCGTTGAACTGTCGTTTATCCAATCAGACAAAGAACTTGCTCTAACACCAATTTCTTTTGCAAGTTCTTCTTGAGTTTTCTTGTTATCGTACTTCCACTGGTCTACAAGGTCGCCAAGCCGCCCACTAAGGGCAAGTGTTGCCGCTGTAGATTCCCGCTTTGTTCTGCCCATTATTGCCCCTTTCTATAAATATCAACGAATATTTATCAATATCTTCATTGATATTCATTAGAATAGATTGTTTCCATGTTTTCCGTAAACCTGTGTTATAATCAAATCAACGAACAGAAACAATGTTGTTCGTTGATATAATTATACTTCATCTTGCAAGCCCTGTCAATGCAGGGAGAAAGGAAAAACACATGGTATCAAACACTCGCCCCAATCGTGATATTCGCAGAGCTGCCGCATTCTCTGGCGTTTGCCTTTGGCAGATTGCGGATTCTTTGGGAATCACCGATGCAAATTTCAGTCGAAAGCTCCGCAGGGAGTTGCCCACCGACGAAAAAGAAAAAATCATGCAGATTATCAAAAATATCAGCGGAGAGGATGGCAAGGAATGAGCAACACCATCACACTGCCCACCATGATTTCCGTTAAACAGGCATCCGCACAGTTTGGCTTAACTCCTTACTTCCTGCGCAGTCTGTGCCATGATGGGAAAATTCGCTACATCAAAGTTTCAAAAAATCGCTGGCTGCTGAACGCTGAAAGCATTGCCGAGTACTGCAACGGAATCCCGGCGGAATCCGCCCAGCCCGACACCGTGCAGGGGGTTCGCCGTGTCACCCTCTAATAGAAAGGAAGTTTAACATGATCCACCTCTATGGCAAATTTTATCTCGCCGCTGACGGTAATAGCTATACCGTAGGCGTTCCGTCCGCAGTCAGTGACCGCCGCAGAGCAAGCGGGAGAACCGCCCCTGTTATGCGTGAAGCACGGTATTACGCCACGTTGGAAAACGCCGTGCAGGGCGCAGCGAATGGTCGTGAATCACATTGACAATCAGGCACTTTACCTTTACGCAGTTGACCGTTTGAAGAACAAGCCCTTAATGAACAAGATTTTCGAGTGCTCCGGCCTGTTGGATGGGCTGGAAGATAAGGAAGTCAGCGGCAAGTTGTCTGCTGCCATTTCTGACGCTATCGAACTGGCAGAGGATTACGCTTTTGACGCTGGTGCAGAGTTGCAGTCTGCTATTAGTGCGGACGAGCTGACAAGCCACGAGGACGGCGCAGAAGCCCACGCGGACACGAACACCAGCACCAGCGAGGACACCCCGAACACCATCGAGTATGTGCAAGACGCACGAGAGTTTATTGCAGCGTTGAGCCGGAAGGAGCTGAAAGAATTTGGACACGATGAAATCAACGGCGCAGACCAGATGATTGTTGCACTGAACGCCATTGAACAGCTTGCCAAGCACGACAATGCAGCAGCGTGGGAGTGCTACGGTGATTTTATGGAATCGAACCTTTGCGGCGTGTCCTTTAAGATTGAAAGCTGATTTAATTTCACGAAATCACGCTGTTTTTACGAACCGTGTTTTAGCTGGTTTTATTAGTTATGGCTAACCAACTAAAAACAAAGAATCCCTGCACCCGGCTTGAACGTCAGATGCAGGGAATATTTTTGCAACAAAATTACATATCTTTTGAAACAGAGATTCTAGGAATCATGCGGTTATTTGCTTGCCTTAAACAAAGCTTGAAAGAACCAAAATCCAAAAAGCAGACAGCCGATAATAGTAGCCATAACACAAGCCCCCTTATTCTTCCGTAGGTGCATCTTCATCCGCTGGATGCTCTTTCAAGAAATCGTCAGCCGCCTGTTTCAGTACCGCGTTTGGAGTAGTCCCGGCGGCTACACAAGCAGCCCGGAATCTGGCAGCATAGTCTTTCTTTACTCTGCATCCGAGAATAGTCATGTTTTCTTTATCCCATTTAGCGTTAGCCCTTTTCCGTGCTTCTGTTACCATATAAAGCCCCCTGTCGCATAGATCGGTGATTCTTCTTGTTTAACAGTATACCACAAAAGCACACAATTTAACAGTACAAAATAGCACAATTTACACTGTTTAATATTGTGCGTCCTGTCAATAGACATATACTATTAAATAGTGTATACTATAATCACAGCAAGGGAGTGCAACCGGCAAGGGGCGAAGGATGTACCGGGAGCGCAAGAGCGTAACGCCAGCTAAGACAGTAACCCGCTCCCATCTGCTGTATATGAAAAATGACCCGGTGTCCACTTCCACATGACACACCGAGCCAAACCCACCAAAGGGTCAAGCCCATTATAACAAGGCTGGCCCGCAAAGTAAAGCGAGGTCTTAAAAATGAAGTACAATCTTTCGGAGATCATGCACAAGGCATGGAAGCTGTACCGCAAGGGCGTTGCAGCATTCGCAGAGTGCTTGCATCGTGCGTGGGCATCTGCGAAAGCCCAGCCTGTCAATGACAAGCGCATTGCAGAAGCCCAGAACGCCGCAGGAGTGACCGAACAGGTCAACACATGGGCAGGGTGGAAAGCCGCAGGATATAAGGTCGTGCATGGCTCTAAGAGCCTGTTCCAAGCGGTTCTCATTCACGCATCGAAAGGCGATAGCGCAGTTTACAAGGCATCGTTCTTCGGTCGGTCGCAAGTCCAGCCGTTGAACGTATAATCACAAGATATAGATACCAGCAGAAAGGACAACACAAAATGAACAAGCAGAACACCGAGCGCACCGCAGAAGTCAGCCAGATCGCAAGCCTGATTCGAGCCAAAGCCCAGAAGCACCCCGAAGTGATTGATATTGTGGTTGCTCTGATTGACAAGGTATCACAGAGCAGCAAGCCGGAGATTGAAGCATTGGGCAAGCAGCTTGAACAGCACAAGGGCGATTATCCTGCTATTATGAAGCTGCTGAACATCCAGCCCAGCCCCCAGCACTAAACAGCACACAGCACAGCGCAGAGCCGTATTTTAACGTGCCCTGCGCTTTTTCTTTGCCCAGTAATGAAAGTATATTGCCAGACCCCGAAAGCCTGTTTCCCACGCATTTGCACAGGCATCCCACGCAGCGAGAAGCGAAGCCGATGTAATGCCGCCACATCTGGCGGTATCTGTGAGGACACATCCCCAAAAGTGGGGACATCTTCACAGGTGGGTGCATCCTCTGCCAGGAATCTGCCGGGCTGGTCACAGGATTGTGATAGTGCTATCAGCTAGACCGGGCAAAGGGTCGTAATTGAAATACACTCAATTTTGTGGACATCGAAACCCGCTCAATTTTGAGCCGATTACACAGATCGGTGCAGTCAGGCAGATTGACCCCATCGCCGCTTGTGTCGATGCTGACACTTTTTTGTGTTGGGGTTGTCAATCTAACAGACACCCTTGTGTATAGGGTCGGTATTAGATACCGCTCCCCCATAAGTGGGGGAATAGGTGGGTGGGTCGTGAAACGCTACACACCCAGCCCATAGCAGGGGCAAGGATAGCTCATTATACAGCCGTATGATATAGGGCAAGGCATACAGAACAGGGGCGCACACTGTCGCACTAGATGCTGTTTTGTGGGATTTGTCGCACTTTTGTCGCACTTTCCGGGCATTTTGCAATGCACATAAAAGCAAAAATCCCACGATATACGCCGCTATTCTAACGGTATATCGCAGAATTTTTCTTGGAGCTGGTGACAGGAGTTGAACCTGCAACCCACTGATTACAAATCAGTTGCGCTGCCATTGCGCCACACCAGCAAAGGTTGCTAAAATAGTATAACACAGGCACGGCAATTTGGCAAGGATTGTTTTTTTGCAGGGGATAATAATGCCGGAAAACAGACAAAGATGATAGAAAATAATACACGAGTATAAAAATATACTACAAATTTAAACAATTTTGCATTGCAAATTTTTTGACGATGTGCTATGCTGAAACGTAGAGGAACGCCGCCGGAAAGGCGGCTGCAAACAGATTTGGAGGATTTGTATTATGGCTGACCGCATTGTTCTGAATACCATCTCCTACCACGGCCACGGTGCTATCGAGAACATCGTTCCCGAGCTGACCGCCCGTGGCTACAAGAAGGCTTTCGTCTGCTCCGACCCCGACCTGATCAAGTTTGGCGTTACCAAAAAGGTCACCGACCTGCTGGATGCCGCAAACTTTGCCTACGCTGTTTACAGCGAGATCAAGCCCAACCCCACCATCGCCAACGTACAGGACGGCGTGGCTGCCTTCAAGGCTGCCGAGGCTGACTGCATCGTGACCATTGGCGGCGGCTCCTCCATGGATACCGCAAAGGCCATCGGCATCATCATCAATAACCCCGAGTTTGCGGACGTCCGCTCTCTGGAAGGCGTTGCCCCCACCAAGAAGCACGCGGTGTTCACCATCGCAGTGCCCACCACCGCCGGTACTGCTGCCGAGGTCACCATCAACTACGTCATCACCGATGTGGAGAAAAAGCGCAAGTTCGTCTGCGTGGATACCAACGATATCCCCGAGATCGCTGTGGTTGACCCCGATATGATGTCCTCCATGCCCAAGGGTCTGACCGCCGCCACCGGTATGGATGCGCTGACCCACGCCATCGAGGGCTACATCACCAAGGGCCACTGCGTCATCTCCGATATGTTCCATCTGGAAGCCATCAAGCTCATCAGCCAGAGCCTGCGCGGCGCTGTGCAGAACACCCCGGAGGGCCGCGAGGGCATGGCTCTGGGGCAGTACATTGCCGGTATGGGCTTCTCCAACGTGGGTCTGGGCATCGTGCACTCCATGGCACACGGCCTGTCTGCCCTGTATGACACCCCCCACGGTGTGGCCTGCGCCATCCTGCTGCCGGTGGGTCTGGAGTACAACAAGAGCGTTGCCGGCGAACGCTACCGCGCCGTGGGTAAGGCCATGGGCGTTATGGGCATTGACGAGATGAACGATGTGGAAGCCGCTGATGCTACCATCGCTGCCGTCAAGCAGCTGTCTGCTGACGTTGGCATCCCCACTAACCTGAATGGCATCCTGAAGGAAGAGGACATCCAGTTCCTCGCTGAATCTGCCTTTGCAGACGCTTGCCGCCCCGGTAATCCCCGCGACACCAGTGTGGAGGAGATTGTGGAGCTGTACAAGAGTCAGCTGTAAGCTGTAAAAAATGACCCTGAGAGCCGCTGCACCGTGCTTGTGCAGCGGCTTTTTTAACGGAAAAATGTTTTTAATTGCATCATTCCGGGCAGACTGCGGTCTGCCCGGAATGATGTGTTCGTAAAATGAAAACGCACGCCAATTGTAACATTTTTCCGCCACCCCTTGTACAAATCGGCGCAAGCGAGTACAATCAAAACATAAAAACAGAAGGCGAGGAATGCGCGATGACACTGAACTTCTACACGCTGGGCGTGCTGTATCTGGTCTATTCCTTCCTTGGGTGGGTAGGGGAGACCGTGGTGGCTACCTTCCGGGGCAGGCGGTTTGCAAACCGCGGCATGGCGGCGGGGCCGTTTTGCTTTGTGTACGGCACTACGGCCATCCTGATGGCAGTGGGCTTTGCAGATATGCGCACAAAGCCGGTGGTGCTGTTCGTGGCCTGTATGCTCACGGCTACCGTGGTGGAGTGGCTCACGGCAAAGCTGCTGGAGCGGCTGCACAACCGCAAATGGTGGGATTACTCGGATAAAAAGTTCAACCTGAACGGCTACGTCTGCCTGCAATACTCGGTGCTGTGGGGCGCGCTGGGCATGGTGACTGTGCTTTGGGGCAACGGGCTGCTGCTGCGGCTGTGTGCCCTTGTGCCGGGGTGGCTGCTGCATCCGCTGGTGTGGGCGGCGCTGGGCATCGCGGCGCTGGACCAGCTGGGCTCGGCGGTGCTGGTGGGGCGGTACGCAGCGCAGCACCCGGTGCTGGAACAGCTGAACCAGAAGCTGGAAGAGCGCTCCGATACCCTGCGCCGCCGCATTGCCGTGTATGTGGAAAAGCGCATCCAGCGCGCCTACCCGGAGGCCGCCCGGCAGCAGCCCACGGCGGTGCAGAAGGGAAAAGCCGACTTCCTCAGCGCGGCAGACCTGCTGTGGCTGTTCGTCATCGGGGCGTTTCTGGGAGATCTGGTGGAGACAGTGTTCTGCCGCCTGACCGCCGGGGTGTGGATGAGCCGTTCCAGCTTGGTATGGGGGCCTTTCAGCGTGGTGTGGGGGCTGGCGCTGGCCATGGCTACCGTGCTGCTGCGGCAAAATCAGGATAAAAGCGACCGCTATCTCTTTGCTTTCGGCACAGTGCTGGGCGGCGTATATGAATATGTGTGCAGTGCCGTCACCGAGCTGCTGTTCGGCACCGTGTTCTGGGATTACAGCAAGTTCAAGTTCAATCTGGGCGGGCGCATCAACCTGCTGTACTGCTTTTTCTGGGGCATTGCGGCGGTGCTATGGATGCGCTACGGCTATCCGTTGGTGCTGAAGCTGATGAAAAAGGTGCGCAGCCATATCCGTCCGTGGATGACAGCAATGCTGGCGGTGTTCATGGCGGTGAATATGCTTACCAGCGCGCTGGCATTGGCGCGGTACGATGCCCGCACCAGCGGCGAAGCGCCCAACGGACAGCTGGAAGTGTTCCTTGATGAGCATTTCGACAACGCCCGCATGGAGCGCATTTACCCCAACGCCAAAAAAGTGATCAAGGCAGAATAAATCCCATATTTCCCCTTGCGCTTTTGCCGGAAAACAGGTATAATATTCTCTGGATAAAAGGGAGTAAGGGGCGTACCTTGGTTGAAAAACCGGTGCGTTGTGCTGCAGCGACAGTCCCGGCAGAAATGCCCGATGCAGCACCGGATGCTTGAGACTTTTATCACATTTCCCCGTTTTGGGCAGGATGTGATAAAGGTCTTTTTTTGTGCCTCTGCTGCCATCACTTGAAAAAAGGAGAAATATTATGCTGATCCCTGTTCTGTTGTTTATCGTGGGTCTGCTGTGCCTGATCAAGGGCGGCGACTGGTTTGTGGACGGTGCCACCGGCATCGCCCGCCGCTTCCATGTGCCGGAGTTGCTCATTGGTGCCACGGTGGTGTCCATCGGTACCACCCTGCCGGAGGTCATGGTGTCCACCACCTCTGCCCTCACCGGTCACGGCGAGATCGCCTACGGCAACGCCATCGGCTCGGTCATCTGCAATTCTGCACTGATCGCCGCCATCACCATTGCGGTGCGCCCGGGCAAGGTTGACCCCAAGAGCCTGCGCACCCCGGTGGCCTTCTTCTTTGTGGCTGCCGCTTTCTATGCCGGTGTGGCCTACACCACCGGCTCCTTCACCCGCCCGGTAGGTCTGATCCTGCTGGCCATGTTCGTGGCTTACATCGTGTGCAACGTGCTGGCTATGAAAAACACCCCCGCCCCGGAAGAGGAGGAGCAGGCTGAGGAAGGCCCCTTTGCCAAGGAGCTGGGTCTGCTGGCCATCGGCGCAGTGCTCATTGCTGTGGGCGCTGACCTGCTGGTGGACAACGGCACCCTCATCGCACAGGCGCTGGGCGTGCCGGAGTCGGTCATTGCACTGACCTTTGTGGCACTGGGCACCTCGCTGCCGGAGCTGGTCACCGCCATCACCTCGCTGGTCAAGGGCCACGGTGCGCTGTCGCTGGGCAACGTCATCGGTGCAAACGTGTTCAATCTGGTGCTGGTCAGCGGCGTGTCCGTCACGCTGGCACCCTTCAGCATCCCGCAGAACTCCACCATCGCAGGCATGAACGCCTCGCTGGTGATGGATATCCCGGTCATGTTTGCCGTGATGCTGCTGCTCACCCTGCCCGCTCTGATCAAGGGCAAGCTGAGCCGCCCGCAGGGCATTGCACTGCTGTGCATCTATGCCGCCTTCTGCGCCGTGCAGTTCAGCATCTGATCTGTTGTAAACGTAAAATATTTAAGGCTGCTGCACAGGGTTTTGTGCAGCAGCCTTTTTATGTGGGACGATTCTGAATGCGCTCCGCGTTCGCTTTGCGCATATTCAGCGGAAAGATTATTTATAATTTCGCGTTTGTCGCACTCTGCGGAGTGCGACAAACGCTATTTTCATAGGAGGGGTTTGGAACGAACTCCCTCAGTCAAAGCCTGACGGCTTTGCCAGCTCCCTCCTAGAGGGAGCCTCTGGCGCGCCCGGGCACTTTGCACTTTAGCCAGAAACTATACCGCCATGCCAAAGGCCCTATCTCAGAGGACGACTTCCCCCGGCCGGGGGAAGATGTCGCCGCAGGTGACAAAAAGGGGAATCTGTCGCCATAGGCGACTGGGGGAGTTCAGCGGCGTGCGCCCTCCCCGTCATCGCTGCGCGATGCCACCTCTCCCAAAGGGAGAGGCAAGAGCACCACCGGAAGCTTTCTCGTTGCGCCTAATACTTTAGCAACGGACTTTAAACCTTGGCTCTCCCAAGGGGAGAGCTGGCGCGGGAGCGCCTGAGAGGGCGAGGCAAAACCCTGACGGCTTTGCCTGAGAGGGTAAAAAAAGTGGGTCAGAAGCGCCCACAGGCGTTTCTGACCCACAAATAGAACGATATTTTTGTTTTACAGCTGGCAGGCGGTATCGTAACCGGTGCGGATGGCGTTGGAGATATCCGCAGCCTTACCGGCGGCATCGCCGATGGAATACACCGGGATGCCGGCAGATTCCAGCGCAGCAGCGTCAAATGCGTTGGAGCGTGCGCCCATGGCCAGCACGATGTAATCGCAGGGGATGGTCACCTCTGCGCCGTCCTTGTTCTCGCAGACGACGGCGTCCATGCGGAATTCCTTGACCTTGTGGCTGGGGTACTGCTCCACGCCGTAGGTCTTGTAGTTTTCCA
>ENA-OWRJ01002237-OWRJ01002237.1-human-gut-metagenome-genome-assembly--contig:-NODE-2237-length-17187-cov-4.010565_pt1 | contig 17187 bp, 20 predicted proteins | sample MGYA00248269_ERZ651897 | MGnify/ENA primary metagenome ERZ651897 (study PRJEB26924, sample SAMEA4378252) | human gut metagenome | biome: human gut; feature: human-associated habitat; material: faeces...
CAGCGCAAAAATTCCTCGCTGCCGGTCACATTGGGAGTTTTCAGATACACCCTAGGAGCTTTCGCATGTAGCCCTGATGCTGGTATGCCTCCGGAACGCAGAGCATGCCGACAAAATATACGGCGCTTTCCGCTTGTCGTATTGGTCGCGAAGGCTCGCGCCGCCCTGTTTCATCGCGCGGGCAAAGCGCAGAAGCTCTGCGAGCGTCATGGAGCGGAACACGCCCTGAAGCAGGGGAAGAAACGCCGACGGGCGAATTTTCTGGCTGGGGAGCTTGTAGGCGATGAAGCCCTCATAGCGGGGACTTGTGGCGGAAAGAAGGCCAGCTTGCAGCATGGCGCGGGCAAAGCCGCAGATGTAGACGGCGGTCCTGTCGCGGTCTTTAAAGGCGGAGGCAAGACCTTTTTCTTCGCCGTAGTCATAGTAGCCGAACGCGTGGCCGATGGATTCTATGTATCGGTCTTCCAGCGAGTGAACAAGCATAGATGGTCGCCTTGGAGTTATTTGCAGCCGTTTTCCTGCGAGAAAACAGGCGGCCAGTAGGAAAGCGGCTTCGCGCCGAGCTTTAGTTTAAAGTCGCAGAAATCGTCTTCAAAGCACGTGCGAGACCGGAAGAGCGGCGCGCCGAGCATGCCGAACATCACGTAATCGAGGTTGCAGAGGTAGGGCATGTAGGCCTCATACCCGTACTGCTTCGCAAAATTGGAAAGCGGACAGACGAGGTTATGATAGCTGAAATCAAAGCCCGGCTCGGGCGGGGCTTGCGTCTTCGTTTCAAAGCTTCCGGGATTGACTTTCGCGTTTGCGGCATTCTGCGCGTCCTTTTTGCGGAACATTTTGTTGAGTAAACCCGGATTTCGGAACAGTTTTCCCATAAGCGCCTTGGCAATCGGCGGCGTTTTCTGCATGCGGCGCTCGTAGGCAAGCGTCATAAGACGGCCGATCTCCTCCAGTGAGCAGCCAAAGCGCTTGAGATACTCTCCCATTGCGACGAGCATGTAGGCCTGCGTGAGATTTTTTGTGCCGCTTGCCTTGTCGCCGCCGATGTAGGGAAAGCGCCCCAGCATGTCGTGCTCGTAGATGCGCCAGATTTCCTCAAAGGCAGTCTCATAGGGCTGCTTTGTGATGCGTTCCAATTCCAGGCGGACAAGCGAAAGAAAGCCGCGCATGGTCTTTTTCAGCTTGCCGCTCGATTTCTGATAGTATTCGTGCATGGTTATGCTCCTTCCTGCTGCAAGACGACAATGCGGTTAGAGATGCTCCGCACGGCGGGGATTTTATCAAGCAGTTTATAGATCGGAACGAAGACCGCCATGCCTTCGGTTAAGCCGTGCTCCTCCATGAAGCGGAAGTCGGGAAGAAGTGCGGCGAGCGTTTCCCCATCCTTCACGCCCCAGGTAAAGTGCGCACCGCTGGCCGCGATGGACTTTTCCTGAAAGCGGCGGACGACCATGGGGTTCATCGTCTCGACAAAGACAGTCGCGTCTTGGAAGCGGCCCGAAATGACGCGGAAGATTTGCTGTACGTCTGTCTGCGCCAGATACATGGTAAGGCCTTCAATGATGATGAGCGCAGGCGCGTTTGTTTCGGCGATTTTTGCGCCCCAGTCGTCCATGGCCGACATGGCGAGCTGCGAGATGGTTTCGTTCTTTTCAGGTAAAAGCTTTTCCCGTACGGCCATCGTCTCGGGCAGATCGAGGTTATACCAGTGAGAAAAGCCTGTCATCCGGTAGCAGCGGGTATCCAGACCACACGCGATGTTCACAACCACCGCGCCGGGGTGCGATGCGAGGAAAGCCTTTGTGAGCTTGTCGAGAACAATCGTGCGGGCAATAACGCCGCTTCGCATGGCCTTGTCTCGTTTGGCGATGGAAAAATCGTAGTCGAGCTTCGACACAAGCGCTTCGGCAGCTTCGTCGTGAATCGCGCCGCGCGTCCGGCTCTCTTCGGCGCGGGCATAGAGCGTTTGGAGCATCGTCTCCGGCACGCCGGAGAGCGAAATACGGTCAGGCATGGGTCATTTCCTCCTTCTTTTTGCAGACGAACCACGCGATGGATTTTAAATTTCCGAGGCGGACGGTTTCATACAAACTCTGGAGCCGGGTCCGAAGCGAGGGCATGGTTTCATAGGGCGGGGTAAAAAATTTCGCGGGCTCATAGACATGGCGGATGAACCAGTCGGTGCGCCGATGCTCGCCGGAAACATAGAAACAGCCGCAGAATATGCCGCCGGGCTTTAAAACGCGGAGGGTTTCGCGGTAGGCGGCCTGTTTATCCGGGAAGGCATGAAAGCCGTTGAGTGAGAGAACGATGTCAAAGCTCTCGTCCGCAAACGGCAATGCGCCAACGTCACCTTGACCGAACGTGACGTTGGAAAGAGACAGATGCGAAGCCTTTTCGCGCGCCTGCGCCATCATGTCGGGCGAGTAATCAAGGCACGTGACGCGCGCGTTCGGAAGCGTTTTATAAAGCGGCATGGTGAGAATGCCAGTGCCGACCGGGACCTCGAGAAGCGAGCCGGAAAAATCCTCCGGAATGCCGGACAGGGCATCCGCCAGATACGCGTCACATTCTTTCTTGTTCATTGCCCACACGAGGCGGCAGACAGCCTTTCCCGGAAGGGTAGAACAGGTGATCATGCCGTCGTAAAATTGGTTGCTGCCTGTCAGGCGATAGGCGCTTTGAATGGCTTCTTTTCGTTCCATGGTGGGTTTTCCTTCGCGTGTCAGAAATTGCAGTTTCTAGTTAGAGATAACTAACCAAAGCTGCTTGAAAATGCCGCGCACGGGCGGCAGCTTTCAGCGGCTATATTATAGCATCATGCGCGAATGTTTGCAAGACAGCGCATGGATTTTTGAGAAAAAATGGGCAAAATGAGAGATCGCACGGTTTTTCGCTTGCAAAAGACGGAAGAATCTGGTACGATAGTGTAAATAATATTTACGGGAGGGACGCGCATGACGCTTGGACAAAAGCTTCGGCAGACAAGGCTTTCCAAGGGCCTCAGCCAGAGCCAGGTGGCGGGAGACTGCGTGACGCGGAACATGCTTTCGCAGATCGAAAACGATCAGGCGTCGCCCTCCATGCGCACGCTCGAGCATCTGGCGCAGGCGCTGGGCGTGAGCGTGGGGTGGCTGCTGTCAGACGAGCAGACGGACGCGGCAATGGAGCGGATGCGGCGGGCGCGGGCGCTGTTTCGGGAGAGGAAATATGAGGAATGCCTCGCGCTCTTTGCGCAGGACGCGCCGGGAGACGACGAGACGCTGCTGCTGTGCTCAATCGCGGCGGAAGCGCTTGCCGGGCAGATGCTTCTGGACGAGACTATTTCCCGGGCAAAGGAGCTTGCCGGGCGCGCGCTCGAGTGGAACCGGAAAAGCCTTTATGCAAGCGCGCAGGTGCAGACCGGAGCGCTCGATGTATTGGCCAGAATTGCGATTCTCGAAAAGAACCCGGACGAGGCCGTCGAGCGCTATAAAGCCTGTTATCTCGAGGGGCAGAACACCGTGCGGTACCATTTTACGATGGCGCGCTTTCACCTGCAGCAGGAGCACATTCAGGCGGCCGAGCGCGAAATCTGGTCGATTGCCGAGCTGCCGGAGGCGAGCCGGGCGGAATATTTGATTCTTCGCGGAAAAATCGCAGCAAAGCGCGAGCAGTATGAAAATGCTGCGCTCTATTTTCATCAGGCGGAGGAAATTCCGCTTGGAAGGATGCTCGAGCGCGAGCTCTACGAAGGCTTAGAGGTTTGCTGCCGGGAGCTGGGAGACTACCAGCAGGCGTATCTGTACGCCTCGAAGCAGCTTGCCATGCAAAAAGAACGGGAGAAGGAGGGCGCGCTATGAAAAAGGGATGTTTGGTGTTCTGTGCGGCGGCGCTTCTGGCGCTGATGCTCGTCGGGTGTGGCAAAACGGCGCAGGAGGCCGCCGTACTGGAACCGGAGCCGGAGGCCATAGAAGCGACTGTGGTTCTGGCGGAGGTGACTTCACCGGTAGAACCCGAACCGGAAGAAATCCCGGAGCCGGAGCCCTTGCCGGAGGGGGCGGAAATTTTGCTGTTCGGCGCGAGGGTATCGACGCTGACGGATGGGCAGACGCTTTTTGTGGACTGCGCGCTGCTGGAGGAGTTCGCGGGGCTGGATATTTTTTCGGCGGACGATGCGGTGACGCTGGGGCTTGACGGGCAGGAGACGGTTGTTTCTCTTGTGCGGTCGGATGAATTGCATGCGGGTGACGGATTTTTGCAGGACGGCGCGGCATATGTGCCGCTGGAGGCGATTCTGGAGCTTCCGGGCATTGTGTCCGGCGCGGCGGAGGATGGAACTTTGTATTTTGCAAGGCAGCTGACGCTCTCTTCGCCGGCGGAAAACGTCAATGTACCGGTTCTGATGTATCACGCGGTGAGCGACGATCTGTGGGGCTACTGGGATCTGTTCGTGAGCCCGCAGACAATAGAAGAAGAGCTTCTCTATTTGCAGGAAAATGGATTTGAGACGATCTGGTTCGAGGATCTGTCGCACATTGAGGACTACGAGAAACCCGTGATCCTGACCTTTGACGACGGATACGACGACAATTACACCGAGCTTTTCCCGCTGCTGCAAAAATACAATGCCAAGGCGACGATTTTCGTCATTCCGAAGGCCATCGGCACGCCGCACAAGATGACAGCGGAGCAGATTTATGAGCTCTCGCGGTCCGGCCTGGTGTCCATTCAGAGCCACACGTATTCGCACGGGAACTTAAGCACGATGGACGAGGAAACGCTGATATTTGAGATGGAGGAGAGCCAAAAGTATCTGGCTGCGCTCACGGGGCAGGTTCCCTACGCGGTGTGCTATCCGGAGGGGACGAGGAGCGAGCTTTCCATCGAGGTGGCCGGGCGGTATTATGAGTATGGGCTTCTCATGAATGGCCAGCTCTACAATACCTCGGACGATCCTCTGCGCGTCAAGCGGTTCTATGTGCCGCGCGGATATGATCTGGGAAGCTTCCGCTGGAGCGTGCAGGAGGCCGGGACAAGTCGGAATTGGTAAAAGAAAACCGGAAGACGGAAGTCTTCCAGTTTTGCAGTGTGTCAAAAAAACTCGTAGAGTTTCGCCCCGCAGGGCGAAATAAAATGGAAATTCATTTTATCCGGCGGCTTTGCCGACCGGAAAAATACATATCGCCTCGCAAGTGTGGAATTTGTGCGCCAAAGGCGCACAAATTATGCGCGCAGTCGAGGCGCAGACCCTTCTGTCAAGAAAGCGTCAGCTTTTTTGACAGTCTCGAAAACCGGAAGACGGAAGTCTTCCGGTTTTGCATGTTATTGCAGGTTCAGGCGCTTACGGAGCATGAACCAGGTGAGGGCATACAAGATTGCGCCAATGATGAGGCTATAGCCCAGAACGGACAGGAACAGAAGATGCGCGGCGCGGGTAGGGCTGGCGGCAAGGGCCGGCATAAGCACATCATTGACCGTGCGCGCGGAGAAGGCAAAGCCAAAAACGGAGACGATCTGCAAGACGGTCTGGATGACAAAGTAGAACACGACGGAAAGAAGCGTCTTGTGGGTCGCGAAGCTGTTGCCGATGGAAATGGGCGCATAGAACATGAGGCAGGCCGTAACCATCGAAACAATCATCACGCCAAGGAGCTCAAGCATATAGAGAAGTCCGTTGACGGCGTAATAGCGGTTCATGGAGTCGAAGACATTCCGGACAAATTCCGGCAGTCCCGCAAACATACCGTTTTCATAGATGGCAAGCAGAATGGCCAGCGCGTCGACACAGAAGACGGCGACGAACCAAAGCATGGACACGAGAAGCTTTGCCCACAGAAGCTGATGAACACTCACGGGAAGCGTGAACATGAGGTAGCCCTCGTCGGTCATGAGGTTATTGCGGAAGCGCACGACCATGAGGACGACGCTGAACACGGCGGTTCCAACCAGCGCGAGAACAAAGGCGAAGATGAGAAGCATGTTGAGAGATTCTGTGATGTTGGTGTGCGTATGCTGGACGACAGCGGTCGACATGCGCGTAAAGACGCTCAGAAGAAGCGTTAACAAAAACAGCGGGAGCATCATGCGGCCTGTGGCGCGAAGCTCGTATTTCATCAGTTTTCCCAGCATTTGAATACCTCCCGGAAAAGTTGGTCTACGGATTTTCCCTGCTGCTCGCGGATCGCCTCGCACGAATCGTGGAGCGCGATTTGGCCGCGGCTTAAAAAGACGACTTCGTCAAGAATCTGCTCCACGTCGCCAATCAGGTGCGTGCTGATAATAACGGCGGCCTCAGGGTTATAGTTGGTAAGAATCGTATGAAGAATGTAGTCGCGCGTCGCGGGGTCTACGCCGCCGATCGGCTCATCGAGCAGATACAGCTTCGCCTTGCGGCTCATGGCGAGGATCAGCTGCACCTTTTCTTTTGTGCCCTTGGACATCTGCTTTAAGACCTGATTGGGCGCGATCTGAAGCTGGGCGAGCATGGCCTCAGCGGCTGAGCGGTCAAAATCCTTATAAAAATCGCAGAAGAAGTCGAGCACCTGCGTGACCTTCATCCACTGGCTCAGCGCGATGCGCTCGGGAAGATAGGAAAGAACTGCGTTTGTCTCGGGCGACGGCTTTTTCCCGTCAATCAGGATCTGCCCCTGCGTGGGCTGCAAAAGACCCGCGGCGAGCTTGATGAGCGTTGTTTTGCCGCTGCCGTTGGGGCCGAGCAGGCCAACGATGCGGCCGGGATCGATGGCAAGATCGATGTGGTCGAGCGCAGTGACGCCCGCGTAGGTCTTGGTCAGATTGTTACATTCCAGAATCGGCATGTTTGATTTCCTCCTCACTTTCATTGAACGATTGCAGCAGAACGATCACATCGCCCACGCTGAAGCCGAGAGACTGCATGGCGCGCAGAAAATCTGCGACCTGCGTTCTGGCAAGGGCTTCGCGGGCGGATTTGATGTCCGCCTCGTTTTCGGTGACGTATTTTCCGGTCGCGCGCTGGGTGTAGATGAGCCCTTCGCGCTCGAGCTCACTGAACGCGCGCTGGACGGTGTTGGGGTTGATCCCGGCCTCGGCGGCAAGTTCCCGCACGGACGGCAGTTTTTCGCCGGGGAGATATCGCCCCGTAACGATGCGGCGCTTGAGTGTATCCATGAGCTGGGCGTAGATGGGCAGATGGTCTTGAAATTCCCAGGACATATCGCACCTCCTGTGTTACTGTATTATGTTGATAATACAGTAACACAGCGATACAGATTTGTCAAGTGTCTTCGGAAAATATTTTTGAATTGCGCAGGTGGCGAAGCGGGAGGGAATATGGTATACTGAAATAGAAGGATCGGGACACAGCTGCAAAACAGGAGAAGCATATGAAACAATGGCTCGTTCGAATCGGTCTTGCGCTGCTGGCGCTTTGCCTTGCGGCGTATCTGATTGTACCGAACTGGATTCTGGCAAAGCCCCGCGAGGCGCTGATCGAAGCTGTCCGGCAGGAGCTGGCGGCGGATTGGAAGAGCAAAGCTGTCGCTTTTGCAGGAGAGGGTTCGTATGGCGGCGAAACGGTTTTGTGGTTCACGATCGAAATGCCGGAAAAAACGCAGTACAAGGCCGCCGTCTGCCGCGTGCTGGAGAACGGGCGGTACCGGCTGACAAAAATAGAAAATCCGAGTACGTATTGCTTGGATATTGTTTCTTATCTTGCGGTATACTTGGTCAACAACCCGGACTGCCGCACAATCATCACAAAAGGCAGCACTTCCGACGGGGAGATCAGAATCGACCTCACGCCGGAGGAGCTACCGTATGTATATATTGCTGACCCGCCGGTTTCATCGAGTACGACCGGGTTTTATGATGCGGCGGGAGCGGAAATGCAGTTCCGATAACGAGGGACAGAATGAAAAAATGCCGGGAGGTGGGCGTATGTACCCGAAACGAAAAGCGAAAAGTGACCGCGAGCGGTTTTTGGAAAGCTTTAAAAAGAAGGTCGGCTGCGCGCCGGAGGTCTATGTGCGGCGGAAGCTGGCGGCTGGCATGAATGAGGAGGAGCTGTCACGGCTCTACGACATGCTGGCGATCGAAATCGCGCGAAGAGCGTCTTGTACGGCCATTCGCTATGCAGACGTCTTAAAAACGCCAGAGCCGAAGGAACTGTGCATGCAGAAGGCGGCGAGCTTCCGCGTGCCGGTGTGCGAGAAGTGCGGGGCCAATATGGTGCTTCGCACGGGGCAGTCGGGCGCGCGGAAGGGTCAGAAGTTCTGGGGCTGCTCCAATTTCCCGGCGTGCCGGTATACAAAAAACTACGAAGAGAAAAAGCTATGAAAAATCTCAAACTGACGATTTCCTATGACGGCTCGCGCTACTATGGTTGGGAGCGGCAGCCGGGAAGAGACACGATTCAGGGAAAGTTAGAAGCTGTGCTCAGCCGGATGGTAAATACCGAGGTGAACGTCATCGGCGCGGGCCGGACGGACGCGGGCGTGCACGCAAGGGCGATGGTTGCCAACTGCTATCTGGAGACCGATATGCAGCCGGACGAAATTCGGGGCTATATGAACCACTATCTGCCGGATGATATCTGCGTGGACGAGGTCAAATTTGCCGCCGACCGGTTCCACGCCAGATACCGCGCGGTGGGAAAGCTCTACACGTACACCTGCTACGTGGGCGACACAAAGCCGGTTTTTAACCGGAAGTATGTGACAACACTCGATTATGTGCCGGATGTGGCCGCGATGCAGCGAGCGGCGGAGGTTCTGACGGGCGAGCACGATTTTAAAAGCTTCTGCTCCAATCCGCAGATGAAAAAATCGACGGTTCGTATTGTCGACTCGATTGAAATTGTCCGCAAAAAGGACTACGTCTATTTTAATTTCCACGGCACGGGCTTTTTGCAGAACATGGTGCGCATTCTGGTTGGGACGCTGCTGGAGGTCGGTCAGGGAAAGCGGACAGTGGAAAGTGTCAGGCAGACGCTCGATGCGCGCGACCGGCAGACGGCTGGCTATACCGCGCCCCCGCAGGGACTCAGCCTCATGCGAGTTGACTACTGAAAGCCCCGTCACGGCGGGCATGAAAAGAAGCCGCACAAATAATCAGCGGCTTCATGGCAAGTGTCGGCTAACGGCATAAAATGAACAGAAAAGCGCAGCCGCCTGCTGGAAATCCTCCGGCAGGCGGCAAAATTTATCTTCCGGCGCTTTCCACTCCAAACTCCCGTTTGGGGCAAACGGAAAAGTCGCAGAATTCTTCATCGGAAAATGTTGCGAAAACACAGATATATCAACGGTTTGCTGGCAGTCGGTAAGAGGTATTTATTCTGAAAAAGCTTTCGATGCCTAAATCTTTATAGGCAATGAGAGCCTACTACATTAGGCATAGCTAAGTGCTACTATTACTTTCCGTGTTGTCATTTGTGTATCGGTTCGTCTGCATAGCCTGCGGTGAAGCACTATGCTGGAACTCTGATTGGATATTAAGTTGTAAAATATTGAATGCTTTTCTGCTTGTTCCAGTATCCGGTGTATCAGTATATTTTGAGATGAGATAATCGAGATACTGTTTGGTTGGCCTATTCTCCATTATTTATATCCTCACTTTCCGATAACATATAGTGTGAATAGAAATATTGAGGATTATAAGCACGGTCAAAATAATGCTTTCTTTTTAGCCAGATAAAGCCATCACATTTCGAGATAATCGCAACATCGATGGGCCCGCCAACAGTCCCTATATTATTATCCAATGCAACCTTACGCCGCAGAGAAGTGATATTAATCATCGATTCTGCTAATAAGGCTAATTCTTCAATGGGGAGAGTTGCTACAGATTGTGTGATAGGAAACAAATACTGTTGTTGGGCCTTTTGAACAATTTGATTGATAACATTTGATGTAATCCTGCTAAGTTCCTGTTGAACCGATTGTTTTTTATTTTCAGCAAAAAAAGTATACAAAAGGAATAAAGGCCGTTCGGGAAAAAGCTATGTCCCACTTTAATAGCTATTGTTCTGCTATTTATGTGGATGAAGCACAGGACATTAATGAAGATATATATGCGATTCTTTCTGATTTGGAGCATGCTGGTGTTGAAATAATATTGTATGGTGACCCTAAACAGGATGTTAAGGGGTTTGGCTGCTTTCGACAGATAATTGATAAATCATCCGATGTGCATTATTTTCCCGACTGTTATCGTTGTCCACAGGTTCATCTGGATTTATCAAATACATTAGCTCAGAAGAATGAAAAGCAGGTCGCGAGTTATGGAAACGCTGCCGGTAGCTTAGAAATCGTTTTTGAATCGGAAATTGACGATGTCAAAGGATATATAGAATCTGGAAATTATGGTCTCTGCTATATCAGCCAGAAAAGGGGAAAATTTTATACGCACAGCTCAGAAACAACTGACGAGCGTTTTGAAACACTACGCCACGAGGTATTTCGCGCAATGCAGGAAAAGTGGCGAGAAAAAACAACAGAAATTGAGATTGAACGTGCAGCGTATTTCGTTACAGAGAAAATGCTGGAAAAGTACGATCAAACAGGGAATCCAGCAGTTTCAATATCACAATGGGTAAAAAACAACGCATTTGATCAGCTGAGCGGGAAGAAATATGCTCAAATGGTTGGTGCAATGTCAAGGAAGAACGCAGAACCGACGAATGCCATTATTGTCAGATCTATTGAGATAATCAAAGGATTAGAAGCAAGCCGCTGCTTTTTTATTCTGACATCCGACCTAGCACCTTATCTATTCAGAACAAAGACAGATGACAATAAGATGAGCCACTTGCTTTATGTGGCACTGACAAGATCGAAGGATCATCTGACAATCCTGATCTCTCAAAATGTGGAATCGACTTTCTCTAGAGATTTTGTACTTGCGTTCTTTGCACAGTACTCTGCTTCGGTACGGCAAATTCAATAAAAGCCTGCTTCCGAAAAGCCGTTGATAAAACAGAGAAAGATAGAATGGTATCTAAAAGGGTGCTGCTTGCCAAAATGTTCGGAATTTTCTGGTTTTTGCAGAAGATTCCGAACTTTTTTGTATCTTTCAAAATCAGACGCTCTCAACAGTCGCAATTCTGCCACCATTCGGTTCGCATCCCACACAAAGCCGTCTGAAATCATCAAAGGAAACACGAAATTCAACCTCCAAACGGTAATCCCGGTACACATAGACGGCCTTGATAAGCTGCGACACAATCATCTTCTTTGCTTCAAAGGTGCAGTTGTCGTAAAGGTCAGCCCAGCTTTCCAGCTTTTCAAATTCGGCCTGTTCCTGCGCGGCGCTTTCCAGTTGACGTTCCATGTCGGCTTTTTGTGCGTCTACCTCCTGCGAAAGCTCTGCGATTTTTTCTTTGCATTTAGCAACAAGGCTGTTCAGCAGGTCAACGTTCAGGCGGCTTTTGCCGCGAATGACGTTGATCGTTTCGGCTTCATAGTCAGAAAGCTCCTTTTGCTTTTCCTCCTGCCGCATGGCAGACATTTTGTAGCGGCTTCTGGCAAGCGCTGCGGCTTTTTCGTGCTGCTCGGCGATCAGACTATCCTTGGCAGAAACGCGGATTCTGGAGAGCTGGTAGCGCACCAGAGCGTCCACAATTTCATCCAGTTTGATAACGCCGTAGCCGGATTGACCGTCACAGAGGTCGGGGTGCCGGGCCTTAAAATGGCATTGATACCGGCTTTTGACCTGATTGCGTACTGTTCCGTCTTTGCGGATATACTTCTTGCCGGAGGTCGTCAGCGTCAGCCGGTTTTTGCAATGCCCGCAGAAGATGTTCCCTACCAACAGAGAACTGCCGCGCAGATTCAGCGGTGTATCCGCATGGTGCGTTGTACGTTTTTCCATTAACTCCTGCGCTCGTCGAAAGGTCGCTTCGTCCACGATCTGAAGCTCCGGAATGATTTCTGATTCCGCGTTTCCATTTGAAATTACACCCATGTATAGCTTGTTCTTTATCATGCGGACGATTGTTGTGTTCGGAATCATGGAGCCATCTGCACGGCGAATCCCATTTTCCAAAAGGTAGTGGGAAATCCGTTGAGCGCCGCAGCCTTCGTTGACGTATTTGTAAAAGATGAAACGCACGATTTCTGCGGCGTCCTCGTCGATTACAAAATCGTTGACCTCTTGATTCTTCTTGTTGATCCGTCCCTGCTTCTGGAGCTTGTAGCCAAATGGTACAATGCCGCCGGTGAAGCAGCCGTCCTTTGTAAGCTGCTCCATGCGGGTTTTCACGCGCACGGAGGTTTTGATGCTCTCTCCGGATGCCTGCCAGTAACGAATATAGTTAAGCAGCTTGTCAACATGATTGTCGAACCGCTGCTGCCCCTCCATCGCGCTCCAGACCTCCACGCCGTTCTTGACGAACCATTCTACAATGAATGGTGTTTCATCATCCCGTCGTCCGAGCCGGTCAAACATGAACACAAGCAGAATATCAAATTTGCCGAGCGCAGCATCATGCTGAATTTCCTGAATGGCGTCGCGGTCTTTGGCGGATACCTTGTAGCCCGAAATGCCTTTTTCCGAAAATTCCTTGATAACCACCCAGCCTTGCTTTTTTGCGAAGTCACGGCAAACCTGTTTTTGCATCGGAATATTGCACCATGTTGTACTCGTCCCGGCCAGCCTTTCCATGTGCAAAAACCGGCGGATAGGGAGTGTCCGCCGGTTTATGGGCTTATAACATAAAAAGGCCTTCTCTTAGCACCTCGCAGACCGACGGGTGCGGGAAGACGATCTTCTTGAGCTGCTCGAGCGGCAGCGCCAGCTGCACCATCATACCCGCGCCGTAGATGATCTCGGACGCGTAGCTTCCGACCATCTGTACGCCGAGCAGGCGGTCGGCCGTCACATCGTAGACCAGCTTGCAGAAGCCCTCGCCGCGTACGTTCTCCGCAACATAGCGCCCGGAAAAGAGCATCGGCACCTTGACAGCTTTGATTTCATGGCCACTCTTTTTGGCTTCTTCCTCGCTCAGGCCGACGCTCGCGACCTCCGGCGTGGTGTAGATGACGGACGGTACGCAGGTGTAGTCCATCTTGTCCGGAATGCCGCGCAGGCAGTTGACTGCAACTTCCGCCTCTCGGTAGGCCGTGTGCGCCAGCATGAGCTTGCCGTTGCAGTCGCCGACCGCGTAGACATTGGGCACGTTTGTCATCATGTGCTCGTCCGTGCAGATCGCGCCGCGCTCCGTGCGGATGCCAAGCGTCTCAAGCCCGCACCCTGCCGTATTCGCACGCCGTCCGGCAGACAAAAGCACCTTGTCGCAGGGGATCTCATGCACACCGTCTTCGTCCTCGTAAATAACGGACTGCTCCGTGACGCTCTGGACGCGGGCGTTCAGGTGAAACTCCATGCCGTTTTTCTGATACGTCTTCATCAGAAGTGCGCAGATCTCCGGGTCGGTCGCGCCCGCGATTTTGGGCATCATCTCGACTACGATGACCTTCGTGCCGATGGAAGCAAAGTAGCACGCCATCTCGAGACCGATGACGCCGCCTCCGATGCAGCAGAGCGTCTTCGGCGCGTCATGCAGCGCCAGAATTTCGCGATTCGTCAGCACAAAGCCGGCTTCTAATCCTTCGCGCACACCGGGAATCGGCGGCACGACTGCGTTGGAGCCCGTCGCGAGAATGATCCGGCTTGCCGTGAGGCTCTTGTCTCCCGCTGCAACAAGAAATTCTCCGGTATCGGCCTTGCCCCGAAGCGTACCCACGGCCTGAAATACGCACACGCCGTTTGCCTTCATCGAGGCCGCAACGCCGCGAACGAGACGCTTGACGACCTGATCCTTCCGCTTGAGCGCGGCCTCATGGGAATAAAAAGCACCTTCTACCGTCGTTCCGAAATCTGTGCCGTGCAGCGCGTGGGCGTACTGCTTCGCGCAGAAAAGAAGACTCTTGGTCGGCACGCAGCCCTCGTTCAGGCACGTTCCGCCGAGCTCCTTTTGCTCGATCAGCGCCGTTGCAAAACCGGCCTGCGCCGCGCGTTCCGCCGCCAGATAGCCGCCCGGGCCGCCGCCCAATACAATCACGTCAAAATGTTCCATGGCTTATTTCCTTTCTCGTCTCAGGACGCTTGTGTGGTGATGTGCGCAGTCGAGGTGCATCCTCCTTTATCAAATAAGCATATGCGTATTTGATAAAAATAGAGCGCACCAAAGCATGGCGCGCTCTGTTTCCTGACCTGAAAGATTCTCCCGTGTGGGATTGCTTCGTCGGTGCCGCAATGCGGCTTTCCAGAGTTCCGTCCGCGATCAGTTCGGTTACCTGAGAGTTCTTTGCGCGAGCCCCTTCGGTGGCACGATTCCGTGCGCTCTCCTGATCGGTTCATCCGGGTGTATTTTATTGCTTGCCCCGTCTCGTTCCGACCGGCAGTTGCTTAAAAGGCAGCTGACCTGCTTGACCGGAACCTACAGGTTTCCTTTAGAATATATCTGTTTTCTGCAGAAATCTACAGGAAACTTCAAAAAGTACGGCTCTGTTTTCATTTTTGTACAACCTGCAATTCGGACTTCGTGTGATTTTGTGCATATTCACAGCACTTGACGGGGGATATTGCAGCAAATCTGCAGCCGATGACACTGCGCGCAATGCGGTTTTTTTGAAGGTCAAGGCCGCGAAGGAGGAAGGCCGCAGAGCAGCGGGCTATTTCTGAGCCTTCACGCCGCCGGAAATTCTGGACGCGGCCAGACTGATTTCTGTCAGCCTCTGCGGCATGAGCGCGGAGCATCCATATGCAAAAAAATGTGGCGGCAGGAGCTGCGGCGGAAAAGCGGACCCTTCTGCGCAGTCGGCATCCGTGTACCCCGGGCATCAAGCATCTGCACCGGTTGCAGGACCGCATCCGGCAGTTCCGCGCCGACAGTGTGATGGATCTTTCCCTGCAGGCCTTCCAGCTCGACCTGCGAATTGCCGCGCTCCTGGAAACGCTGGAGCAGTGCTATCCGAATTGGAATTGAAAAAACCGCAAAAACGTATTAAAATAAAAGAAACTTTTTGAACAATAGTTTGCTGGAGGTATTATCATGATTCTGGTCAATGCTTTGGGCGACGCTTGCCCGCTGCCCGTGATCAAGACGATGCATGCGCTGAAGGAGCTGAACGGCGCGGGAACGGTCGAGGTTCTGGTCGACAATGAAATTGCCGTCCAGAATCTGACGCGGCTGGCTGACAACAAGCACTGCACGATCGAGACGGAAAAGCGCTCGGAGAAAGAATACCGCGTCACCATCACCGCAGGCGAAGCAGTCGAGGAAACCGGAGACGAAGAAACGCTCTGCACGATTCCCACGGCGCAGAAAAAAGTAGTCGTCGTCATTTCCGCCGACCATATGGGAGAAGGCAACGACGAGCTCGGCAAAATTTTACTCAAGGGCTTCCTGTTTGCCCTCACGCAGCAGGAAAAGCTGCCGTCCACGATTCTGTTCTATAACGGCGGCGCAAGCGTCACGTGCGAGGGCTCGGCGTCTTTGGATGATCTGCGGACGCTGTCTAAATTGGGCGTGGAAATCCTCACCTGCGGCACATGCCTCAACTACTATGGTCTCAGCGATAAGCTCCAGGTCGGCGAGGTCACGAACATGTACGTGATTGCCGAAAAGCAGATGCAGGCTGACCTGATTTTACGCCCGTGATGCGGCAAAAACGTCCGGCGCTCGTGATCGCCTTCGATTCTACCGCGCAGGCAATTGCCGCAGAAAAGCTGTTTCAGGAAAACAACCTTCCGGGGCGCATGATTCCGATTCCCGCGCAAATAAGCGCCGGATGCGGGCTTGCGTGGAAGGCAGAACCCGATCAGAAGCAGGTGCTTTTGGACGCGCTTTCCAAGGCAGGGCTCTCGTATGCGGCCTGCACGGTCGTGGAGATGTTCGGATGAATGGTTATGCAATCGGAATCAACATCGGCTCGACATGCGCGGCAATCTTCGCGGGAGGGTTTGTATGATCTATCTGGATAACGCGGCTACGACGCTCCATAAACCGCCGGAGGTCGCCGAAGCCGTCAAGCAGGCGATTTTGACCGCCGGAAACGCTGCCCGGGGCGCGCACTGTGTGTCGCTCGCTGCCTCGCGCACGGTATTTGAAACGAGGCAGAAGCTCGCGCAGCTCTTTTCCTGCCCGCGCGAAGACCACGTTGTCTTCACGATGAACTCCACAGAGGCGCTCAACATCGCAATCTACGGCCTTCTTTCGCCGGGCGACCATGTGATTTCCACCGATCTGGAGCATAACTCTGTTCTCAGACCGCTCTATGATCTGCAAACGCGCGGCGTTTTCGTCGATTTCGTCCCGGCAGACCGGCTGGGAAATGTCCGGTACGAGGATTTTGAAGCGCTGTTCCGGGAGAACACGAAATCCATCGTCTGCACGCATGCGTCCAATCTGACCGGAAACGTTCTCGATATTGCCCGCATCTCCGAAATTGCGCACGCGCACGGAGCGCTTCTGATCGTCGACGCATCTCAGAGTGCCGGAGTAATCCCAATCGACATGCAGAAAATGGGCATCGACGTCCTCTGCTTTACCGGGCATAAAGGTCTTCTAGGACCGCAGGGAACGGGCGGACTCTGCATCCGTCCGGGCGTGGAGATAAGGCCGCTTCTTCGCGGCGGAACGGGCGTGCACTCCTACGACAAGGACCAGCCGCAGGCGTATCCCACGCGCCTGGAGGCAGGTACGCTGAACAGCCACGGCTTAGCGGGACTTGACGCGGCGCTGGACTTTCTTCTGGCAACGGGCGTGGAGAAAATTTATGCGCGGGAACGGCTTTTGATGCGTCGGTTTTATGAAGCCGTGCGGGACATTCCGGGCGTAATGGTCTACGGAGACTTTTCGCAGGACGAGCGCGCTGCCATTGTTGCGCTGAACATCCGCGACTACGATTCGTCCGAAGTTTCAGACGCGTTGTTCACGGACTACGGTATCGCGACAAGACCCGGCGCGCACTGCGCGCCTCGGATGCACGAGGCACTCGGCACCAAACAGCAGGGCGCGGTGCGCTTCAGCTTTTCGTATTTCAACACGGAGGAAGAAGTCGACACGGCCATCCGCGCCGTCCGCGAGCTGTCGGCAGAAGCATAGCCGAGGACGTTGCCTTCAGAGCAATTTGAAGGGAATGTTCAAACAACCTTTCAAGCAAAAGGGTATCTGTGATAGTGCGGACAGGGCTGCGGCAAGCTCTGGACTTTCCAAAAGCACCA
>ENA-OWRJ01002238-OWRJ01002238.1-human-gut-metagenome-genome-assembly--contig:-NODE-2238-length-17176-cov-60.094387_pt1 | contig 17176 bp, 11 predicted proteins | sample MGYA00248269_ERZ651897 | MGnify/ENA primary metagenome ERZ651897 (study PRJEB26924, sample SAMEA4378252) | human gut metagenome | biome: human gut; feature: human-associated habitat; material: faeces...
CATATACTTTAATCACAGAGGAAGTGGAGGTTTTGATATGAGTAACAGCTTAGCGGAAGTACATCCAGAATTGATTGTCGAATGGTCGGATAGGAATTTACCACTGGCACCGGACAGCGTAACTTTCGGCTCGAATAAGAAAGTATGGTGGAAAGGTGCTTGTGGTCACGAGTGGGAAACAAGCGTAAAGGCTCGTTCCAACGGCGAGAAATGCCCTATATGTTCAGGTGCAAGAGTAGTCACGGGCATTAACGATTTAAGTACATTGAAGCCTGAATTGGCTTCTGAGTGGTCTGAAAAGAACAATATAAAGCCGACCGAGGTTTCTATCGGCTCCCACAAAAAAGCAATTTGGCAATGTAAGCAGGGACACGAATGGACCGCTACCGTAAAGAGCAGAACAATAAATGGCACAGGCTGTCCATACTGTTCTCATAATAAAGTCCTTGCCGGATTTAATGACCTTGCGACAGTATTTCCGGATGTAGCAGCCGAATGGTCTGATAGAAACGAAAAGAAGCCCACAGAAGTTACGGCGTTTGCAAACAGCAAGGCTTGGTGGAAGTGTAAAACCTGTGGCTATGAATGGAATACGCTTATCTCCACACGCTCCTATGGCAGTAAATGCCCTTGTTGTAGCGGATATGTTCTTGTGAAAGGCAGAAATGATTTGAAAACCACTCACCCAAACATTGCCGAGGAATGGTCGAAACAAAATTTCCCATTGCAGCCTGATGAGGTTAATGCCAAATCAAGAAAGAATGTATGGTGGCATTGCAAGAAATGCGGTAACGAGTGGAAATCAGTTATCAACGCCCGTGTCAAAGGAACAGTATGCCCCGTGTGTGCGGAAAGAGCAGTTCTTTCAGGATACAATGACCTTGCAACGACGGACAGCGACTTGCTTTCTGAGTGGGATTATGAATTAAACAACTTGAAACCGACAGAAGTTTCAAGAAACTCGGCAAAGAGAGCTTGGTGGAAATGCAGATACGGTCACTCTTGGAGTATGAAGATAGTTGAGCGTACTGTTCTTGGCAAAGGGTGCAGAGAGTGCGAACAGGAATATAGGTCTTTGTTTCCCGCATTTGCGATTAGTTACTACGCAAAAATGAAAGGTTTAAAAATCGAACTCGGTTCAGACAGGCTACTCGGTATTCCTATTGATGTATATATCCCGTCCGAACAGGTAGCAATCGAAGTGAATTTAGGCTCGGAGAAAATAGAAACGCTGAAAGAACATCTATGCAAGCAAAGAGATGTAAAGCTCATAAGGCTACCGATAAAAGAGAATGAAACGGAAACCGAATATGCACAGCGTATCAAAGCAGCATTTCAAAGCGTACATATATTTATTTCTTCCGATACGGAAGAAGATTGCAGGATAATTAAAAGAATATTTGAGAATTGGAGGGATAACCGATGAGAGAAAAGAAATATCATCTCTACCTGACAGCCGATGAGCAAAGCAAAGTGATACAGTCGCTTATAGATTTGAAAAACAATTTGATAGCACAAGGAAGATACACAGACGCAGTAGATGATGTTCTTCTTAAAGTGTTGTCTGCAAAGAAAAAGAAATTGAAAATTGAATAGTTCACGCATTTATGCTGTCTGTTTTTAACCGAAACAGGCGGCTTTTTTGTTGCAGAAAATTTTTTTGAAAAATTTTTCGGAAAAACGGCGATTTTGGGTGTGCATTTCATACCCCTTTGTCCAAATGAGTGAAGGGGTTAATTCCGAATGACAATTCGGAGCCTTTCATTTGGACATTGAAAATTGAATATACAGGTCGCTAAGACTTTAATTCTGATGATAGCCACATTATCGGGTACGCCGTAACTTCTCATTGAGAACAGCGAGAACTCCCGGTATAAGTAACAGGTTGCCCCTGTTACGGCGATGACAGTCAGATGGATAATGATACTTCTCTACGGAGCTGGCGGAGAACCCGGCAGAGGTGAAACTCCTATGATACAGATAGCAGTCTGTTCCTTGGCGACTTCCCAAAAGCGTTTTGCTCGGCAAGGGGAATTGAGAATAAATATTGCCACGACCGTTTAGGAAATGAAGCGGTCAAGTACATAGTCGTGTTTAATGACTATGAATTTTATGAAAGGAGGACGCAAAAGTGTCGAACTGCAAAACGATTGCAATATGCAATCAAAAAGGCGGAGTTGGAAAGACAACTACTACGGTAAACCTCGGCGTTGGTCTTGCAATGCAGGGAAAGAAAGTATTGCTCATAGACGCAGACCCACAAGGCGACTTAACCACTTGTCTCGGTTGGCAGGATACAGACAGTTTGGGTATTACGCTTGCAACGAAACTTACAGAAGTGATTAACGAAACGATGAAAGCCCCTATGGTCGGTATTTTGCACCACGATGAAGGCGTTGACCTTGTTCCGGCAAATCTTGAACTCTCGGCAATGGAATTTAACCTTGTAAATGCAATGAGCAGAGAAACGGCATTGAGAAATTATTTAACCGAAGTTAAGGATAAATATGACTATATCCTTATAGATTGTATGCCCTCACTCGGTATGGTAACAATCAATGCTTTGTCTGCTGCCGACAGCGTTATAATTCCTGTTCAGGCTCAGTATTTACCGGCTAAGGGTATGACGCAACTTGTGCAAACCATTTCACGAGTAAAGAAGCGTATCAATCCAAACTTAAAGATTGACGGTATGCTTCTCACTTTGGTGGATAGCCGTACCAACCTCGCCAAAAGTACAGTAGAAGCTTTGCGAGAAAACTTCGGCAGTCAAATTAAGATGTATCGAACACATATACCGATTGCCGTAAAAGCCGCAGAGACTTCTTCAAAAGGCAAGAGCATTTTTGCCTATGAACCGAACAGTACGGTGTCAAAGGCGTATGCCGAATTTACAAAGGAGGTGTTAGCCGATGGCAGGAAGAAAGAGCGACTTCACTCTCACGAGGCTCGATGACTTGTTTTCAACACAAGAGCAGAGAGATGAAGAAAAACTTTCAAAAATCCGAGATGTTCCGTTAGAGTTGATTGACGATTTCCCAGACCACCCATTTAAGGTGCGTGACGATGAGGATATGCAGCAGCTTGTTGAGAGTATCAAGGAGCGTGGAGTAATTACTCCGGCTACGGTAAGGCAGAAAGAGGACGGCAGATATGAACTCATATCGGGACACAGGCGAAAACGAGCAAGTGAACTTGCCGGTTTTGATACACTCCGCTGCGAGGTTGTTGACCTTAATCGTGATGAAGCCACAATCCTAATGGTTGAGAGTAATTTTCAGAGGTCAGAGATATTGCCAAGTGAAAAAGCCTTTGCCTATAAAATGCGTTTGGAAGCAATGAAAAGGCAAGCAGGCAGACCGAATAAAGATAATGGTGTCCCAGTGGGACACGATTCTTTGGTGGGTAAGTCAAGAGAATTGTTAGCGGCTGAAAGCCAAGACAGTAATACGCAAATTCAGCGATATGTCCGCCTAACAAACCTTGTTCCCGAACTGCTTGAATTTGTTGATGAGGGGCGAATTAAAATGCGACCTGCCGTAGAACTTTCGTACCTTGATGAGGACAGTCAGCGTGATGTGGTGGACGAGATTGATATGAACGACGCTACACCGTCTCACGACCAAACTATCCGTATGCGAAAGTTTTTTGACGAGGGCAAACTGACAACCGAAGCTATCCAAGCCATTATGTCGGAGGAAAAGCCAAATCAAAAAGAGAAAATCGTGTTAAGGGGCGACAGGGTTCGACAGCTTATCCCGAAGAATATCCCGGTAAGTCAAACCGAGGAGTTCGTATGCAAGGCTTTGGAGCATTACAACAAGTTTCTCAAACAGAGAGCCGACCGTGACAGCCGATAGCCTTCCCCCTTCTCACACTCTACCCCTATATATACCTACTGTTTACCGGCTGAAAAGATATATTCTATCTCCCTTAAATATATCTATCTCAACTAACATATAGCTGTCTATTAAAGGGTTCGCACATTTGAAGTGAAAGCAAAATGTCTGCTACGATTAAAAGTTCGGCTATTCGCACCTTTGTGTTTTTTGCCTAATTGAGTACGATTAAGGCGAAAGGAGCGATATGCTATGAAAAAGAGATTAACCGCTTGTATGCTTGCTTGTTTTATGATTTTACTTGTTGGTTGCAGCAGTAACACAGCCAAAGAAGCCGCAAAGAATAAAACGAAAACAGAGACTTCTTTTCCGGCTGGTAATACTGAAACGCAATCTCAGGAAGAAACATCAACCGAACAGGAAAGTACGGTTGTTCAGGAAAAAACACAGAATACGACTGACGAAAGTAAAAAAGCCGATGAAAATCGAACTCTTAATAATGTTCAGTCAAAACCGGCGGAAGAAAAAAGTCCTGAAAAACCGAAAGCAGAACCGTCAAAGCAGACAAATACACCGACTGTTTCCGAAAAGCACACGGAACAATCAAAAGAACCGACATCCGCTATACCAAAGCCGACTGAAAAGCCAAAAGAGCCGAAACCCACAGAGCCGCCAAAACAGACTTTTGATGTGAGCGAATATGTGAGTTACGCAAAGAGCTATGCTCAAAGTATCGGCTTGGAACTGGACAGTACAGCAACGGAATGTTGGGACAATCCCATATCCGCAAATCCTAATCGTAGCGGTATTAAGTCTGATATTGAAAGCAGGCTGAACAGATACAAAAATGTTGAGGACTTTACAGCAGTATGGGTATGGACTGTAAAGGTATCCGATACGGAATATGAAATCTACATCGGATATTGCTAAAACTAAATCAAACACAGAATTGAACGCACTGATAATCGGTGCGTTCTTTCATTTTAAGGAGGAAAACCAAATGGTAAAAACGAAATTCAAGAGAGCCGTATCGCTTGTAATGGCTGCGGTTCTCAGTCTCGGTGTATTTGCAAATATCGGGACAACTGCCTATGCCGCTTCGGGTACGAAGTCCGATGTGTATATTATGGAACTTCCCCGTAGCGGAGATACAAACAATAACGGTAAGTGGGGTCACGGTGAACTCAAATTTATGAACGGTTGGTACTCTCACGCAATAAGCACCGACTCGCTCAGAGCAATGGGTTCGTATTCGGGCAATATTGCTTACTGTATCGAGCCGGGTACAGGTCAGCATACCGGAGATACTCTTACCGAGAAAAACGAGGACTATTTCAATAATCTCGGCTCTAACGGCACAATTTCCGGCGATGATATTCGACTTAATATCGGTCGTATTTTGCAGTACGGATATTGCGGAAGCATTAGCACAAGTTGGAAGTCGCAAAATAGCGATGACGCAGATAAACTTTCACACGCAATTGCAACACAGCTCCTTATTTGGGAAACCATTGTCGGCGAAAGAGATGAAAGTTTTAATCATAAGTCGCCCGGCAGTTATGACGCTATTCTCGACCAAATTCAAAAGGGTCATCCCCTTTATAGCCGTATTATGGCTTACTACAACAGTATGTCGGAAAGTGTACAGAAGCACACAAAAGTACCGAGCTTTTGTACTAAGTCAAGCGGTTCTGCAAAGGTGAATGAACTCAAATGGGACGGTAGCAAATATGTTACTACTCTTACCGACTCAAACGGTGTGCTTGGCAATTATGAGTTCTCTGCCAATATTGACGGCGTGACTTTTTCTAAAAGCGGAAACAAGTTGACAGTTTCAATGACAAAAGCACCGAGCAAGGAGTTTACAATTACCGCAACCAAAACAAACGGCACTCGCAAGGGCATTGTTGTTTGGACGGACGGTAAAAACTCTCCCGGTAACGGTATTCAAGATGTTGTTTCGTACAGTCAGAATGTCAGCGACCCTGTAAGCGGGTTTGTCAAAATGAAAGTCAGCTATGGTTCTTGCAAGATTGTAAAGACCAGCGAGGACGGAAAGGTTGACGGTATCAATTTCACTATTTCAGGCAATGGAGTGAATCAGACTGTTACCACAGCAAACGGCGGTAAGTTTCAGCTTGATAATCTTATGCCCGGCGTATATACCGTAACAGAACAGTCCATTGATAAATATGTCCCGCAGGAGGTTCACAGAGTAACCGTTGTTGCCGGTCAGATGGCAACCGTAAACTTTAATAATGTCCTCAAAAGAGGTAATCTTCAGGTCATCAAGTCATCGGAAGATAATCTTGTGGAGGGTGTGAAATTCCACCTTTACGGTACTTCTCTTGCAGGTATTGCAGTTGATGAATATGCGGTTACTGACAAAAACGGTATCGCAACATTCAAAGATGTGCTTATCAGCGGAAGCACACCATATACCATTGAGGAAGTAGATACTGCTATCCGTTATGTAGTTCCGGAAAAGCAGACTGCACCGATTAAATGGAACGAGGTTACAAACCGAGACTTTACCAATATTCTTAAAAAGTTCAGCGTAACTGTAACAAAGAGTGACCGAGAAGAAGGCACTGCTCAGGGTGACGCTAAACTTTCCGGTGCTGTTTACGGCATCTACAAAGGCGAAACACTTGTGGATAAGTATGTAACCGACAGCGACGGACAGTTCACCACAAAAGAATATGTCTGCGACAGCGACTGGACAGTAAGAGAAATCACACCGTCCGAGGGCTATCTTCTTGATAAGACAGTACACAAGGTAGGTGCAGAACCAAAGCTCTTTACGATTGAACATAACCTCGTTTCTAACGATGTTACCGAACAGGTTATGAAAGGAAATATCGCTATCATCAAACACACCGATGACGGTGAAACAAAGATTGAAACACCTGAAAGCGGTGCAACTTTTGAAATCTATCTTAAATCTTCCGGAAGTTTTGAAGCAGCAGAAGAAGATGAACGAGATACTATCGTTTGTGATGAGAACGGTTTTGCTCAGACAAAGGATATGCCTTACGGTGTATATACCGTTCACCAGACGAAAGGTTGGGAAGGTCGTGAGTTGATGAAAGACTTCGATGTGTTCATTTCTCAGGACGGACAGACCTACCGTTACCTTATCAACAACGCAAACTTTGAAAGCTATATCAAAGTCGTTAAGGTTGACGCAGAAACGGACAAGACAATTCCGTATGCAGGTGCAGGCTTCCAAATCTATGACCCTGCCGGAAACAAAGTAAGTATGACATTTACTTATCCTACACCGACAACCATTGACACTTTCTACACCGACGCAGACGGACAGCTTGTAACTCCCGAAAAACTTGAATACGGCAAAGGTTATTCACTTGTTGAGGTTCAAGCGCCCTATGGGTATGTACTCGACAGTACTCCTGTTTCCTTTGATGTAACGGAAGAAAACTCCACACAGGAAGGCGGTATCACATTGATTAAGGTGGATAAGCCGAATATGGCTCAGAAAGGCACAATTTCCATTGAGAAAACCGGCGAGGTGTTCTTTGGTGTCAATGTATCCGGCGAGGAAGATAAAGATGTGATTTATCAGCCGGTATATACAGTCAAAGGACTTGCAGGTGCGGTTTATGAAATCACAGCCGATGAAGATATTATCACACCGGACGGCACACTTCGTTATCACAAGGGTGATGTGGTTGATACCGTGACAACCGATGATGAAGGTTTTGCCAAGAGCAAGGAACTCTATCTCGGCAAATACACGGTAGTAGAAACTAAAGCACCGACAGGTATGGTCATCAACAACGAAAAGCATTCGGTTGAACTCACTTATGCCGGTCAGGATGTAGCGGTAACAGAAACCTCAACCAGCTTCTATAACGAGAGACAGAAAGTAAAGATTTCTCTTGAAAAGGTGCTTGAACAGAATGACATCTTTGGTATCGGTAAGAATGATGAAATCAAAAATATCAGCTTTGGTCTTTACGCAAAAGAAGATATTGTATCTTCAAGCGGTACGGTAATCCCGGCTGACGGTTTGATTGAAATTATCACGCTTGATGAAAACGGAAAAGCAACGGTAAACACCGACCTTCCGTTTGGCAGTTACTATATCAAGGAAATTGCCACGGACGAACATTATATCCTCTCCGACACACAGTATCCGTTCACATTCGAGTATGCCGGTCAGGATACCGAAGCGGTTGAAATCAAGATAAATGACGGTAAGCCGATTGAAAACAAACTCATTTACGGTTCTGTATCCGGTAAGAAAATTGACGAGAATGGAGAAGCACTTGGAGGTGCTTTAATCGGCATCTTCAAAGCAGATGAAACCGAATTTACAAAAGAACACGCCATTATGACTGCCACATCTGAAAAGGACGGCAGTTTTTCTTTTGCAAAAGTTCCTTATGGACAGTGGATTGTAAGAGAGATTGAAGCTCCGACAGGATTTGTCCTTGATGATACTTCCTACGAAGTGAACATTTCCGAAAACGAACAGGTCGTTGAAATCGAAATTACCAACGAATATATTCACGGCAACATTCAGCTTACCAAAGTTGACGCAGATTATCCCGATAACAAACTTACAGGTGCAACCTTTGAAGTTTACAGAGATGTAAACGGCGATGGCAAACTTGACGACGGCGATGAACTTATCGGAAATCTTAAAGAAACCTCAACAGGTATCTACGAGATGAAAGAACTTCTCTACGGAAAATATCTTGTAAGAGAAACCAAAGCACCGGACGGTTTTGAACTTGATAAGGGTGTTTATTCCGTCTTTATTGAGAATGATGAAACCACCTACAATGTTGAAAACAAAGCAGGAGTCGGCTTTATCAATCAGGCAATGAAAGGCAACCTGAAAATCAAAAAGACATCTTCTGACGGTAAGGTCGAGGGCTTCACTTTCAGAGTAACCGGAGAAAACGGTTATGACCGCAGCTTCACAACCGATAAAAACGGCGAAATTTTTATTGAGGGACTTCGTATCGGCGAATATACCGTATCGGAAGTCGGCGACAATGTTTCTGCCGGATATGTTTTACCTGCCGATAAAAAAGCAAGCGTAAAGGTTGGCTCTACCACCGTTGTGGAAATGCATAATGTTCTCAGGGATACACCTAAGACCGGAGATAACAGCAAGGTCGGCTTGTGGACTGTGCTTGCAGGGCTTTCTGCTCTCGGAATTGCGGGAACAGCCTTTGCTGCACTCAGAAAAAAGAAAAAGGAGGACGATGAGTAATGGACGCTAAAACAATCGTAGCAGTTGTATTGGTCGCCTTTATTGTCGGCGGCTTTATCTTCTTGCAGATTAAAAACAGAAAGAAATAAGGAAAAACACAGTGGGCGGAGCGTAAAAAACTCCGCCCATATTTTTTTGGAGGAATGAAATGAATAATCCCAATACGATAGAAAACCAAGTGCTAACTATTCTCAAAGAGAATACAGACGCACGAAACGACGATATGAAACTTTATCTTCTCGTTTGTAATCGTTGTTATCAACGGTATGAAAATCAAGATATAGGCGGTTTGCCTTTTGCGGTGATTATGAATTGCTATAAAGAACTGCATTTACCGCATTTCGAGAGTGTCAGAAGGTCACGAGCAAAGCTTCAGGCTTCACACCCCGAACTTGCGCCCAGTCCCGAAGTTCAGAGAGGACGAAAGCGTTGTGAGCATATGTATCGAACCTATGCAAAATCGAAATAACGATAAGGAGGACAAATAATGAAAGAGAAATTCACTTTTCAGCAGAAAACAAAGCTTCTGACGAAACTGTTTGACGCAGGTTGCAATACGGAAAAGAAATTGCAGCAGCTTGATATGGAAAGCATACTTAAAATTCCGGGTATCACCATTCCGGATATGAGCTTGATTATTGAGCTTCAGAAGCAGACCAAAGTTAATAAGCTGTTCTCTTATTTGGGAGGTGGTGCTGATGAGCAGACGGGAACAGAGTGACCGTCATATTATTTGGAGCAATATGAACCTTGAAGCCGATGACTGGCGTGACAGTTATAAAGAATACCTTGAAATCAACGGTTTAGATGATGACCCTAACGACGAAAACAAGCTATATGAGTATATGGTTGAAGCAAATGACGATTACCTTTCCGATGAAAGGCGAAATCTCGATATTCAGTTTTCACAACCGATTATCGTTATCGGCGACCTTGGCAGATGGAACGGCAGAGTGACGGGATACAAAATGATTGATTCCGGCAATATAACGGATTGCCTTTATTCCGATACCGATTATACCGAATGGTATGTGGACAAGTACGGCGACCTTCGAGCCAATGCCGTTCATCACGACGGCACAAACCATTATCTGTATCGTGTATTCAAAGATGGTGTTACCGATACGCAGATTGAAAATCTGCAAGATAAAATCTATAACGGAAAAGTCACAAGAGCCGACATCACAAGAGTTACCAAAAGGCTCGGCGATAAGATTGCCGAAGTATATGGCTTTTCTATTCCAAAGCAAAGGCAATCATACGAACAAGCGAGGTGAGAAAAATGGATTACAGAATATTGACCGAAGCAGAGCGTAAATACACATACAGCCAAAGCCAGCAGCTCTCTATGCAGACCGGTCTTATCGGATATTTGCGAGCGGACTTCGGTTCTACTGGTAACGAGTTTTGGACGACTTGGAACGATTTCAGAAAAGACTTAAAAACCGATGAATTTAAGGCTGAATTTGATGGCGTTATAAACGGGTTGCGTAACGGAGATGTTTTGTCCGGCAGAAAGGCTATGTCCTCTTACTGTCATTCCACTCCCGACAGCTCCTTTAATGACGACCGCAACCATTACGGCATTCGTCTTGATACGGAAAAATACAGCTATCTTATGAGGTTTAACCCCAACAGGGGCGAGTACAATCTGTACTGCTATTGCTATCATAAAGAGTGGCTAAACAGCCATTTGAAAGACGCAAAGCGTGGCATTCGTTTCATCGACTCCCACTATAAAGAGCAGTTTCGCATTGCGGACGGCGAAAAAATAACCATTAAACTCAGCGATGGCAAAACAATGGAAAGAACTTGCAGATATATAGACGACTATCATTTGGAGGTCGGCACAAATCTATACCACATCTGTGAGTTCGCCGAGCTTTGCGAGAGAAACGGTCATACTGTAGAACCGGTCGAAAAGGAAAATATGAAATTCTCAAAAAGCAAAGAAAAAACACGATAAGGAGGTGCAAGTAAATGGCGAGAAAATACGAACTCATATCCGAACTCTATGACAGAACCTGCAAGACGGTTGTTTCCAATCCGCAGAACTGGCAGAATTTCTTGCAGTCTGCGTGCAGAAACTACAAACTGCGCTTTGACGAGCAGTTGCTTATCTTTGCACAGCGACCCGATGCAACGGCTGTGCTTGAAATTGAGCGTTGGAATACTTCTTTCGGTCGTTGGGTAAATAAAGGAGCGAAAGGTATTGCGGTATTTGAGGACGCTAACAGAAGCCGTCAAAGGCTTATTCACTATTTTGACATATCGGATACCCACGAAAGCAGATATTCCCGTCCGGTCCCTATTTGGGAGATGAAAGACGAATACGCAGACAGCGTTATTGAAACACTTGAAAGTTCCTTCGGTGAGCTTGAAAGAAAGAACAGTTTGGGCAATGCAATAATGAGTGCCGCACAAAATACTGCCGAGGATAATCTTCCAGACTATCTGAATGACCTTGTGTATAATAGTGAGGACAGTTTCCTTGAAGAACTCAGCGAGGATATGATTGCAAGCCTTTACAAAAAGGTTGTTGCAAACAGCGTGGCATATATGATGATGTCAAGGCTCGGTATAAATGCAGAAGAATACTTTGAAACCGATGATTTCCGTGATGTAACAAACTTCAATACGCAGGACACGCTTAATGCTCTCGGCATTGCCACAAGCGATATTGCAGAAATGGGACTTTCTGAAATATCTAAAACCGTTATGGCTTTGGATAAAGAAAATCGCACATTTGATAGAAGGAATGGCTTTGAGTACAATAAAGACGAAAACAAAAACGAAAGGAGTTTTGACGATGAAAGAAATCACATACACGAAGCAGGGAGATTACCTGATTCCCGACTTGACATTACCGGAACAGCCGGAGGTGACTCTCGGCAGATGGTCGCAGATGAGGAGAACTTATCTGAAGCAACATCACAAAATCCTATATTACAATCTTCTGACGAAGGGAATTCTGACACAGCACTTGGCGGAAGTTCAAGAGAGAGCGACCGACTTGGAGGAGAGCTTAGTCAAGCAGATGGCAGCGAAAGCAGGTCTAACCGAACAGATGAAAGCGGAAGATATGATGAAGTGGGTAGGATTGATGAACAACATCCGCAACTCCGCACAGGAAATCGTGAAGGAACAGATAATCTTCGCTTAGAATATTATGACCGCCGACACGAGGACAAAAGCCTCCCGTTTTTTGGCAATGATGATACAATCCGAGAGATACTCGGTACTACGCCGCATTTGAAGGCTTCAAAAGAAGAAATCAAAGACTTCTTTGAACTGAATACAGATAGTGAGAGCCGTACCGAATATATCAAGAGTATTTTCAATAATGACTATACCGAACTCACATTAAAGGACGGCAGAACGGTAGGCTATAAGACATTTCAGAATGTTCTTCATTTGTGGGAAGGAAGTTATAACAACAGAACGGCTCAAAGCTACTACGACTGGGGTGTAATTGCACAGCATTTTGAGGCAATGAGGCTTTTAGGAGAATTGTCCGATGAGATAAAGCCATTACCGTCAACGGATATGCAGATGAGTTTAATATCAAACAGTCAGGCAGAGGAACAAAAGTCCTCTGCCTTTTCTTTTTCTCAAGAGATTATCGACGCAGTTCTCACCCGTGGAAGCGGAATATCCGAGGGTAAAATGCGTATCTATGAGCAGTTTGAAAAGAGCCTATCCGCAAAGGAAAATGCAGATTTTCTCAAAAACGAATACGGTTGGGGCGGTTCATATCCTGTTATTGTCGGTGCAGGTATTGATGAAAACCACGACGGAAAAGGCATAACCCTTTCAAAAGGGTTTGGAAACGACGCACCTAAACTCATTCTTAAATGGAATCAGGTTGAAAAGCGTATCGGGGAACTTATCCGTATGGACAGATACCTCAATCCAAAAGAAAAGGAGCAATATCCGAAGTGGCTTGAAAAACAGGAAGAACGGCGAGCAGAACTTGCAGAGCAGCAAAGAAATCGTGAAATCCTCTCTGCTACCCCACCCGAAACTGAAAATAACGAGATAGAAACGGAAGTACGCTATGAATATCATCTCGGTGATACGGTATATATCGGTGCTTCTCAGTATGAGATTTTGTCCTTTGACGAAAATCGTGTGATGCTCTATGACTTCGATATGCCCCTATTCAACAAGGAGCTTTCAAGGGAAGAATTTGACCGCAAAGTGCGTGGAAATCCAATAAACGACCACTTGAAGGTCAGTGTATTACCGGCGGAAGAAAAAGCCGTTACAGGCGAAAATAAGGCTCAAAACGATACCGAAACCGTACAGGATTTCAGTCCGATAACCGGTTATGACGACGCCTTCTTTATCGACAGGGACAATGAAAGTGTAACTTGGATGTACTATAACCCCGACAGCAATGCCGGAGGTCAATATGTTACAAATACACTCTCCTTTGATGAAATCAAAGAAGCGGCAAAAACCCACAAATCGACAGATGACTTCTTTGATTATCTCGGCAGTATCGCAGACCAAACGCTTGCAGATGTAGGTACTGAGTGGTTTGAAGAAGCTGAAAATGCTTTCAGTCAGACACCTGATTATACAGAGTGTACGCCTGAGACAATGGAAGCACTCATTGAAACTGCCGAAAGAAGTGATATGGTAGCAACCAATATCGGTAAAGTTCCGATTGAAGACTACCGAGAAATTGTAGCCGTTCAAAACGGTTTTGACAGCTACGATGAGATGTATAACGAGGGCATTCGTATCGGAAACGGTTACGATAAAGAACCTGAGCCGATTGTTCCTGCTTGGGAGCAGAAGAAAAAGTCAAAGGTTAAGAGCTTTGATTTGCACCCCAATATTCCAATGGCGGAGCGATACAACTTCGACCTTGCAAACAATGAGGTTGAGCAAGTAGGCAAAAAAGAGCGTTTTCGCCGCAATATTATGGCGATACAGCTTCTTAAAAAATGTCAGGAAGAAAACCGCTTTGCCACACCGGAAGAACAGATAATTCTTTCTAAATATGTTGGATGGGGCGGCATTCCCGAAGCATTTGATGAGAGAAACTCAGCGTGGTCTACTGAATATTTGGAGCTTTCCTCTGTATTAACGCCCGATGAATACGCAGCGGCAAGAGAAAGTACCTTGACTGCCTTTTACACTCCCCCCGAAGTTTCAACCGCCATTTACAAGGCATTGGAACAGATGGGATTTCAGGAGGGCAACCTGCTTGAACCATCCTGCGGTATCGGTAACTTTATCGGTATGCTTCCGAAATCAATGGAAAATGCAAAGGTGTACGGCGTCGAGCTTGATACCATATCAGCAGGTATTGCACAGCAGCTTTATCAGAAGTCCTCAATAGCGGCACAAGGATTTGAAGAAGTCAATGTTCCCGACAGTTTCTTTGACGGAGTCATCGGCAATGTGCCGTTCGGCGATTTCAAAGTTGCAGATAAGAGATACGATAAGTACAATTTTTTTATTCACGACTATTTCTTTGCAAAGTCTTTGGATAAATTACGCCCCGGTGGTGTAATGGCTCTTGTTACGAGCAAAGGCACAATGGATAAAACCAATTCAACGGTCAGAAAATATATTGCTCAAAGAGCAGAACTTCTCGGAGCAATCAGACTGCCGAATGATACTTTTAAGGGCAATGCCGGAACAGAGGTCGTATCGGATGTTTTGTTCTTGCAAAAGCGTGACAGGCTTATTGATATTGAACCTGACTGGGTACAACTTGGCACAAATGAAAACGGTATCACGATGAACTCATATTTTGTAGAGCATCCTGAAATGATACTGGGCGAAATGAAAACAGTAAGCGGTCGCTTTGGCGAAGAAGTAACCTGCGTACCGTTTGAAAATGCAGATTTATCCGAATTGTTATCGGAAGCGGTAGCGAATATACACGGAGAAATTTCCGATTACGAAGTGGAAAATGAACTTGAGGAAGAAAATAATTCTATCCCGGCAGACCCGAATGTGAGAAACTTTTCATACACGATTGTTGACGATGAAATCTATTTCCGTGAGAACTCTCGTATGTCGCTTGTTGAGGTATCGGCAACAGCCGAAAACCGCATTAAGGGTATGGTTGCGATAAGAGATTGTGTCCGCAATCTGATTGAACTTCAAACCGAAGATTATCCCGACGAAGAAATCAAAGCCGAGCAGTCAAAACTCAACAGCCTTTATGACGGTTATACAAAGAAATACGGACTGATTAACAGCAGAGCCAATGTGTCGGCATTCGGTGATGACAGTTCCTTTGCCCTACTTTCCGCACTTGAAGTTATCAACGAAAACGGTGAACTTGAACGCAAGGCAGATATGTTCTTTAAGCGTACAATCAAACCGCATAAACCAATAACGGAGGTTGATACGGCGGACGAAGCGCTTGCCGTATCTATGGGAGAGAAAGCAACCGTTGATATGGAATATATGCGAGAGCTTACAGGCAAAAGCGAAGAAGAATTGTTCTCCGACTTAAAGGGCGTCATATTCTTAAACCCGCTTTATGGTTATGGAAATGTAACCGAGCAAAAGTATTTGATGGCAGATGAGTACCTTTCGGGAAATGTCCGAGAAAAACTTATTACAGCTAAAAAGTCTGCCGAGGTTTATCCCGAAGATTACAAAATCAATGTAGAGGCTTTGGAAAAAGTTCAGCCGAAAGACCTGACCGCAAGCGAAATATCCGTAAGGCTCGGTGCAACTTGGATACCGCCCGAAATCTTTGAGAAGTTTATGTTTGAATTTCTCGATACTCCACGCTATGCACAATGGAACATCAAAGTACACTACTCTCAATATACCGGCGAATGGAACATTGAGGGCAAAAGTTATGACCGTTCCAATGTGAAAGCGTACAGCACTTACGGCACTTCCCGTATTAACGCATACAAGATAATCGAGGAAACGCTGAACCTGAAAGATGTCCGTATCTTTGACTATATCGAAGATGAGGACGGTAAGAAAAAAGCCGTTCTTAATAAAAAAGAAACGGCAATCGCACAGGCAAAGCAGGAACTTATCAAGCAAGGCTTCCAAGATTGGGTATGGGCTGACCCTACCCGCCGAGAAAAACTCACGAAGATGTATAACGAAAAGTTCAACAGCATAAGACCCCGTGAGTATGACGGAAGTCATATTACTTTTAACGGTATGAACCCCGAAATTGAACTTCGTGAACATCAGAAAAATGCGGTAGCACATATTCTTTACGGCGGAAATACGCTGCTTGCACACGCAGTCGGTGCAGGCAAGACTTTCGAGATGGTATCAGCCGCTATGGAGTCAAAGCGTTTAGGACTTTGCAACAAGTCGCTGTTCGTAGTCCCGAACCACCTTACCGAACAATGGGCTGCTGAGTTTCTACAACTCTATCCTGCGGCTAATATCCTTGTTGCAACGAAGAAAGATTTTGAAACGAAGAATCGTAAAAAGTTCTGCGGCAGGATTGCAACCGGAGATTACGACGCAGTTATTATCGGTCACAGTCAGTTTGAAAAGATACCTATGTCTGTTGAAAGGCAGAGGGCAATCTTGGAGCAACAGCTTCAGGAATTGACTGACGGCATTATCGACTTAAAGAAAAACCGTGGAGAAAACTTCTCCGTTAAGCAGCTTGAAAAGTCGAAAAAGGCTGTGAAGTTGAAACTGCAAAAACTCAATGACCAAAGCCGCAAGGACGATGTTGTTACCTTTGAAGAACTCGGTGTGGACAGGCTCTTTATTGACGAGAGTCATTACTACAAGAACCTGTACCTTTACACCAAAATGCGCAATGTAGGCGGTATCGCACAGACAGAAGCACAGAAATCTTCCGACCTATTTATGAAGTGTCGCTATCTTGATGAGATTACAGGTGGTCGAGGAACGGTATTTGCAACCGGTACTCCTATCTCAAACAGTATGGTGGAACTCTATACTATTCAGCGATACTTGCAGTACAACACTCTTGTGAAGAACGGATTACAACACTTCGACGCTTGGGCAAGTACCTTTGGAGAAACTGTAACAGCCGTTGAACTTACACCGGAGGGTACGGGATACAGAGCAAAAACACGCTTTGCAAAGTTCTACAACTTACCGG
>ENA-OWRJ01002253-OWRJ01002253.1-human-gut-metagenome-genome-assembly--contig:-NODE-2253-length-17080-cov-10.387078_pt1 | contig 17080 bp, 31 predicted proteins | sample MGYA00248269_ERZ651897 | MGnify/ENA primary metagenome ERZ651897 (study PRJEB26924, sample SAMEA4378252) | human gut metagenome | biome: human gut; feature: human-associated habitat; material: faeces...
AAAAACATCGAAAGAAGGAAATAAAAATGATGAATTTAATTGATAATTATAAGATAATAAATTCCGAAACAGACACTTCTATTATATTATTACATTCATACGGAAAAACAGAAAAGAGAAAGAAAGACGGTAATTTAAAAGATACAAAGTGTAATAAAAAGGAAGATGAAAGTTCTGAAGTCTTTGCTTTTAATACTGAGGAAAAAATAAAAAATATGATGAAGGTCTTTAATAAACACATAGCTGAATCAAGAGCTAATACAATGGAAAAAAGAGCAAGAAGAAATAAATTAGTTTTTCTTGTTGGAATAAACATTGGTATTCGTGCTGGTGATTTGATTAAGCTAAAGTGGAATTTTTTTATTGAAAGTCTTAATTCTGATGGTACTGTAGAAAAATTTAAAGAATATTATGACTTAAAACCTGAAAAACAAAAGAAACAAAATAAATTTGTTCGTTTACACTTCAATGAAACTGTACGAAGGGCAATAAACGAATATGTGGAAAATTTTCCTATAACCAATTTGGAAGATTATATTTTCTTTGCAACAGATAATTCAAACGAACACATCTCATATCACGCTTTGTATGAAATGTTAAAAAAAACCGCCAAAGAAGCTGGAATAAAAGAAAATATAGGCACTCATTCTTTAAGAAAGACTTGGGGTTTTTGGTGTTGGCATAAAGCAATGGATAAATCTAAAGCATTGACGATTCTTCAAAAATGCTTTAATCATTCCAGCGTTGAAACCACGCTAAAATATATAGGATTGCTTGATAGTGAAATAAAAGAAATGTATAACAGTATCGAACTTGGTATGGAATATATATAAAAGTTATATTGTTTCTTATACAAATAACTAAAATTTTATTGAATAATAAGCTTATTTATGATATAATTTTAAAAAGGAGTTTAAATTATGGGAAAATTTATTCATATAAAAAATGAGATTATTGAAGATAGCAATACAAATAAAAACAGAATTATTTCATATATTATCAATGGATATATGCCTTATTCAAGTGATAAAACTATAGAATTAGCTAAAGAGAATCCAGATGAAGGTTTACAAAAATATAGTGACGATAAAATATGGGAACAGTATAAAAGTGGAAAAATAAGCAGAGAAGAAGTTGTAAAGGTTGCAATAGATAAAGTTTCTAAAGAGATAGATATAGATACAAAAGAAAAACTTAAAAAACTTGAAAGCATAATTGCAGCACCAACACTTTTACATTTTTCACTTTATATAGAACGATTTGAAATACAAGCTGGTTGTGGTTCTAAAGTTGGTCATTTTTATGGTGATGCGTATGCGGAATTGAGAACAAAGAATAAAACATATACAAATGAAAAACAAGGACATAAAGAAGAAAGATTTGCAACATCAAATGTTTTAAATCAGTGTGATGGCGTGATAAAAATACTTTGTGAATATAAAGAAAAAGCTCTTATTGCTGGTATAAGTGATGAACCTACACCGATATGGGCTGAAAGAGATAATGGCAGTATATTTGGAGTAGGCGTTGAAACAGGAGCTATTCCAAAATTTAGGCATCAAGGTGTTGATTTTGGTTCTTTTTTCTCAATTCTTAAAAAGTGTGGTTATCATAAAACAGTCGTTAAATGTAATCGTAAAGAATTTTATGCAATAGTTTATCTTTCTGAGATATAATAAAATATAATAAAAATTGGTGATAATATGAAGGCAGATTTTAAAATGAGTTCTAAAGATATAATCAATGAATATAAATCTGCTTCTTCTAAGTCTGCGGTTGGAAAAATTTTAGGAATATCTTACTCTAAAGTTGTTAAAACTTTATTATCTGCTGGTATTGACATAGAAGATGAACTTGCTGATAATATATTTGATTTAAAATGTCAAGGTTTTACTAATCAAGAAATTTGTAAACAATTAAATATAAGTATGAAGGTATTAAATGCTCATACACCATATGCAAAGGGTGCATATGGACTACCAGATGATGAAATATCTGAAAAAGCTTTATATTATCGCCAATGGAAAAATAAGAATAAAAATAATTAATATTTGAAAGGAAGTATAATTATGTGGACTGTAAAAGAAGTGATAGATAATTCAGGAATGACAATAGAGGAATTTGCAAATCATTATGAGATACCTGTTGAAACATTAAAAGAATGGTATAACGATAAGGAAAATAAAAGAAACTTATTGGATAGAGAAATAACTAAAAAGAGAAAAAAGGAAAGTGGAAAAACTAAAATAAGCACATCTAAAGACGGATATAGATTCGCTAAATATGGAAAATTTTCTCTTATGTTAAATAGAAATAATTCTAAAGAAGCAAGTATTGACAATTATGATGAAATATTTCAGCAAGAAGCAGAGGAAAGAGAAATTGAACCAGTAGATATTATAATCCCAAATGAAATAGGTTTTATTAAAATAAAAAAGATTATATTTATGTCCTTTTCTCAAAGAAATATAGGTACAGTAAAAATCGAAAATGGAATAGAAAGAATAGAAGATAGTGCTTTTATATATTGCTTTAATTTAAGAAGTATTTCTATTCCTGAAAGCGTAAATTATATAAGTAAATACGCTTTTAAAGGTTGTAAAAATCTTGATGAGCAATCAAGACAAAAAATTCTTTCGCTTGCACCTGAAACTGATTTTGAATAAACTAATACTTATATAAAGTAGGTGGAAAATATATGTCTGATATTTCTTTTCAACAAATTTTAACTAAAACTATTATAGAAGTCGATAACAAATTTATGGAAAAAATATGGGATTCTCTTGAAAAACACATCAGGAGAGAATATGTTCCACCTTTATTTAGTGATTATACAATCATATTAACCGAAAAAGGTGCAAATAGAAAGATTATAGAAAAGAGTTTTGAGGAAACTGTTTATTTTTCTAATCTTTCTATCGAAGACCAAAAAAAGGCTATAGATAAAGCATTAAAAGAAAATGGTTTGCCTGAGGATATAGTACGATATTATTATGTAAAATATCTTAGTGCTACTGAATGGAAAATAACTATATTTGAAACTGAAAAAGATAAGATTGAGAAAGTATGGACAGTAGAATGTGTGTATAGAAATACACCGAGTGAAGATGGTGAATTTTATGGTATAAAAGTTAATTTAAACAAAGATAATAATAATCCAATAGATTTTAATAATCAAATGGTTGCAAAACATGGAATTTATAATATGTCGGATTATGCACGACAGATAGGTACTTTTGCACTTGACCTTGTAAATGCAATATCTTATTATATGCAGCACTATAATCCAGATGTTGAATATAAATTAATCAAGGTAGAAGAACCTAAAAAAAGTAAAAAGAAAAATGGAAATGGAGGGTATAGACAAAAAATAACTTTAAAATCTAAAATATCACGATACATTTTATCTGATGAAACACATAAAAATAATATTAAAAATATAAGAACCTATCGAAAAATAAAACCTTGCTGGCAGGTAAGAGGTTATTATCAAAGGTTTGGAAAAGAAAAAATTTTAAAATATATTCCTCCACGCATAAATTACAGGAGAGATATTAGTAAAGTGGAAGATTTACAGCCAATACCCAATAGATATAATTTGATTGACAATGATGGTAAATAAACCGCTCTCGTAAGCTGATGGAACAATTCGTTCTGTCAGCTTATTTTTGTTTTTAAAAATATATATCATTATGCTTAGTTTTAAGGCTCTATAAGCGTTTTAAATAGAAGGCATGGAAAAATATACTAAGAATGAAATAAAGTGTGTTACAGGACAATTTAAAGCCAAATAGGACTATTCTACAATATAATATCCAATCTACTTGAAATAAACAAATAATACAAAGTTTATTTTTATTGGTAAATTTCTTATCAATTTTCAGAATTTTTCACCCTCTAACCCTAATTTTTTTCATTTCAGACCGTTATAATATTTATATAATCTTATTTTATATATTTAAGGAATATAGTCTATCCACGAAAATGAGGTATTAAAAGCGTGGATAAATTTGTGGAGAGAGTATATTCATTTACTTATATATATGGGAAAAAGTTGATGAGTTTGGATTTGAGCTAAGAAGGTGGTGAAGAAATCCCTACTCCAACTGCAATTCAGGATATTGTATTAGAAAAAATCAAGTTCCAACAGTCATAGAAGTGTTTATGCCATCGTTTCGTGATAAACTAAATAATCGTTTTGTTAAAAAACACTTTCACTTCCAGCTTGGCTTGCAGATATGGCTGATAAAGATGATGTAAATTGTTCTAAAATTTTCCAAAATGCCCTTATGGACTATCTTGGAGTTAAACAATGATTTATTTTTAATGTTTAATTCAATAAAAATTAACCGCTCTCAGAGTTATTACTTTAAGAACGGTTTTCGTTTAAGTGTATTAAAAATAAGTTGTAAATTTAATAATCACTTCAGTTGAATATTTGGCACTCATAGGAATTTCAACACCATTGATAAGTGTTATTTTGTTTCTTTCTATATCTCTTATTTTTCTAAGATTAACAATGTATCCAGAGTGACAACGACAAAATACAGGAGGTAGTTCTTTTATCAAATTTTTAATTAAAATTCTTTGAGTAAAAATATCGTTGTCAGTAACAATTCTAATATTATGACCTTTACTTTCACAATAAAAAATTCGATTTAAAACTATACTGTAATATTGTCCTTTGTATTTATAGACATATCTTTGATGAAGTGTAGCAAAATCTTCAAGCATAGCTTGTATACCTTCGGTTAATGCTTTTTCATCTCCTTTTTTTATAAAACGATATACTCTATGCTTGATAGATTCACCAATAAATTCTGTATAGTTTGTTACATAAAAAATAATAATGCTTTCATTTTGAGTGTATAGCTTGTCACCTGAGTTTAATCCATTAATTTCTGGCATATCAATATCAAGAAAAACAGCATCAAAAGGACACTTTGAATGTGCTTCTAAGAGTTCTAATGGACTGGTATAGGCAAAGAAGTTAAACTCAAAATTATAATTATCATATTTAGCAACAATGTTTTTTGTTAATTTTATTAAATTTTCAAGAGTAACTTTTTCATCATCACAAAATGCAATATTCATATTTATATTATTTGAAGATTTATCAAATATTATAAATGGAAATTTATTGTTAATTTGGAGTTTATTTGAAATTATGTCAAAACAAAATGTAATTATGCTGTTTTCTACATTTAAAGCTACTAAAATGTTATAAATTATTAGAAACAAATTCCAATGCAAAACGAAAAAGGGGTGATTAAAATGTGCTTATAATCAAAAAGAACGGCTTGTAAGCCGTTCTGAAAGGTGAGAATAGTTATATGTATATTTAATCTATTTTGAGCCAGTATGGGCTGTTTTCAGCTTTATCTAAACATTTATCACTGAACCACATACAGTCCGTATCAACTTTAACACTGCCATCGTAGTTGTAACCATTTTTAAAATATACTGTATATATTTTACAATCTTCAGTTTTACCACACCAATCGCAAGTAGTTTCAAGATAAGTTTTTTCACCTGAAAAGCAGCCTTTAAGAAAATTAAATACGATGCAGCCTAATATTACCACAATAACAATGGCTATAAAATAAACTACATATTCTGAAGCTTTTGACTTTACTTCATTTAAGCTCTCACTTAATTCTTCTTCGTTTTCGTCATCATTTTTGTCTAAGTTTTTATTTGAAAATTCGTCTAAGTATTCCTCATCTGAATTTGGGCTTTCGTCTAAGTTTTCCTTATTTAGAGATTCTTTCTCTAAGGTTTCTTCGTTTGTACTTTTTTCATCTAATAAAAATTTTTTCGTTTTCTTCATATTTTTCATACTTGATACCACCTTATGTATAATTTACAAATTATTCTACAATAACTTGTTATTTATATTATAATTTGATAATTTACGAAAGTCAAGGATTTAATAAAAATATTTCTATTTTTTGTGAAATAAATTAGCTTGTAAAGTACGAACAAATGTTCTATAATTAAAAGAAAGGAGGGGTGAAAATGGAATATAAAGAATGGATAATGATATTACTTGATAAGATAGATGATGAGGAGGTTTTAAAGAGAATATTTCGTTATATACATAAACTTATTGTTAATTAAAAATAAAAAATCAAACAGTTCAAGACTTGTTTCCAAATTAAAAGTAGTGTGTCTTGCTCTGTTTGATTTTTTTAATTGACTTTTTATTTAAAAAATTTTTTTAAGGATTTCAACAAATCCTTCTCTTTCTTTTTCAGATAAAGATAAATAGTTTTTAAGAATTTCTATTTCGGTTTCATTTAAGTTGTATTGTGCAGCAAGCTCGTCTAAAACACCTTCTGGTTCTGGTAAAAATATATCGCCTTTACCAGTTTCAAGCCATACTATATTGACATTAAATTCTCTGCTGATAGACCGTAAAGTCTGTTCGCTTATTGCTCTTTTGCCGTTTTCGTAATTACAAATTGCCGATTCAGTAACGCCAATTTTTTTTGCGAACTCTGATTGAGTAAGTTTTATTTTCTTTCTTAGTATTTTTATACGCTCATTTTTACTCATTATTCGTTCACCTCCACTATTATAATAGCAAAAAAACTTTTCAATGTCAAGTTTTTTTAAAAAAACCATTGACAAACATTTCGATGTGTAGTAAAATATTAACAACGAAAAGAAAAAGGAGGTGAAAAACATGAAAGATAAGATGAATAATTTTGAAAGTGCTATTGAATTGCTTGAAGCACTTAAAACAATGACAAATGATGAACAGAAGCTTGCTCTTATGCTCATCAAAGGTTATTCAGCAGGCATTAAGGTTAAAAATGCTAATGTAGGAACAGTTTAATAATAAAAGTATCTAACAAATTGTAATTATTTATTTAAAATGTTTTTAAAGTATTCTTTGAATATTTCTCTTTTGTCGGGTTCAAGTTGTAAATAATTTTTGATAATATTAATATCTGTTTTGTCAAGGTTATATTTTTTTGCAAATTCATCAATAATCACATTCTCGTTATTATCAAATATTTCTCCTTGTTCTTGTGTAATCCATGCGTAATTAACATGATATTCTTTACAAACTTGCTGAATAAATAATTCTTTAGGTTTGACTTTCTTTTGTTCGATATTTTTAATAACACCAATAGTTACACCTACACGCAAACCAAATTCAGTTTGTGAAAGTTTTAGTTTGTCTTTTCGTAAATATCTAAATCTTTCATATATATCCATGGTTGTCACCTCCTGATTTTATAATTATTATATCATTTTTATAATGGATTGACAATCCATTATTTTTAAAAACAGATTAAAGAAGGATGTGGCAATATGAACGAGTACAGTTGTGAAAGTTTAAAAGAAGTTATTTTTGGTGTTGCACTTCTTATTTTTTATACGCAATTAACACCTCGTAAGTATTTTATCCTCACGAGGTGTTGACTATCATTCTTAATATTTTTGTGGTGGTGCGTTTGCAATTTTATCTTCTGAGAGTTCGACAAGCTCAATAGGTTTGTCATTGTCGCTTTTTGCAATCTTAAGTGCTTGGGAGTATTGAATAACACAACGCTCATATTCCATATCTAACACTTTATCCATCAGTTTTTTACCATATGTATCTAAGCAATGATATTTGTTAAGTATAATTTTATCAGCTGGAGTAATAGTTTCAGATATTTCAGAAGTATCTATCAAAAAATTCGCACTAACATTAAGTACTGCACAAATTTGGCTGACTTGTTCTATGTCTGGTCTGCTTATTCCATTTTCCCAATTACTAACAGAATTAGCCTTGGCTCCTACTTTTTTTGCTAATTCTTGCTGAGTAATATTAGCATTTAATCTTGCTTTTCTTAGTCTGTCACCAAACAAGTTTATCACCTCCTTACATTTATTATAACACACTATTTCGATTTTTGCAATAGCTTTTCGATTTTTTTGATACAAAAATCGATTTTTTTGATTTTTTATCGAAAAACTATTGACATATCAATTTTATCGATATATAATATAGACAATTCCAAGAAAATCGATAAAAGGAGATGAAAATTATGTTAACGGTTGCTGATAAAATAAGAGGCTATATGGCCGAGCGTAAAATAAGCAACGCCGAGTTATCAAAAAGAACTGGAATCAAGGAGTCGGTACTGTCTAAAGCGTTGAATAATCAGCGTAAAATAGACATCAACGAATATATCCTTATCATTGAAGCATTAGAAACTCCAGCTGATACATTTCTCAAAATGCAATCTGCGTATGTGTAACAAAAAAAGAAAAGACAGTTTAACAACGGTTTAGAGAAGGAGATAGTAATATGAATAAATACGGTAGTTATAAAGATTTAAAAGAAATTGTGTTTGGTTTGGCATATTCATATCAGCACGCAACGCAACTTCCTTATAAAGTTGAGGGAGCAGACCATGCCTATAAAGCAATAGAATGGATTTTAATAATGGCAGATTTAGAGAAAGAATTTCACGACTATGTAAAAATGCGAGGAGAAGCAGGTCATTCTGCTTATGCAAAGTACATTGAAGAAAAGAATAGTAAAGAAAATAAAAATGAAAACGAAAATGAATAAGATTTTTACTGATAATTAAGATTGGTTTGTGATTCAATTCGTTCTGCTATAACATTTTCAGCAATCTGAGCTAATATAGGTAAAGACAGGCTACCGACCTTTTCAACTATTGATTTTGTTTCATTCCAAATATCATCTTCCCTTATGTTAGCAATAAAAGCATGACCTCGTGGAGATAAATCCTTTATGTTGATATAGTAAACCTCGTCTTCAATACGAATATTTACATCAACTAAAAATCCATGTTTATCACATTGTTGAATATGATAAACAATTTCATCACAAGGGTATTTGTGTAATAATTTAGGATTGTCTTCAGAGTCACTGTTGTAATTCATAATACGATTACAGGTACATATTGATTCAACAGATAAAAGAATGTCACGAACGCAATCAGGATTTAATTTCATAATTAACTACCACCTTATGTATAATTTACAAATTATATAATGATAACTTGCTATTTATATTATAATTTAATAGTTTACATAAGTCAAGGCTTTATTTTCTTTAATTAGGTAGTTAAATAATTATTGGGTAATTAAAGAAAGAGAATAAGAAAAATGATTACTAATATCCGTTTGACAAATGGTAAAGTTATTAAAGAAGAAAAAATACGACATTTGGTAAACAAAATTTTAAATGATTTTGCTGATTGCCAAATGTCGTATGAAGAAGCCAAGATTATTTTGGAATTTGCAATGGAAGAGTTAGGTTGTAGGTGTAAAGTTTTAAGTTATTTATGATAATTCTACTTAAAATTATAGGACTTAGAAAGGTAAGGTATTTATATGGATAATTGTTGTGAAATCAAGGACTGTTTGAGTATATTAGGTAATAAAGTAAAAGGTACAGGAATAAAAGAAATGCCTATTGATAAAAAAATATACTTAACCATAAACGAAACTTCACTACTATTTAATATAGGCATAAGCAAGATAAGAAATCTTACTCAAGAGAGAGATTGCCCCTTTGTGCTATTTAATGGCAACAAGTGTTTAATAAATCGAAAGAAATTTGAAATCTTTTTAGATGACAAGCGTTTTATATAACAAGAACATTTATTTTAGTATAAATAGAAAGGTATGATGAAATGTGCGAAGTTGTTAAGACATTTATAAATAAAGATTTCGGCAAATTGAGAGTTGTGTGTATTGATAATGAGTTCTTTCTTATAAGTACGGATTTAGGAGAGTTCTTAGGATATGTAAATATAAGCAATGCTGTAGTAGCCCATGTTGACAAAAAAGACAGAAAACATTGTTTGATTAATACTTCTTTTGGTATTCAAAAAATGGTAGTTGTAAATAAGAATGGAGTTTATAGTCTTATCTATAATGTTAAGTCACAAAGAGGTAAGAACGCAAGAGATTGGATAATTCAAAATGTAATTCCAGAACTTTATGAAAATAAGGAATTAAGTGTTTTGAATTTATCACAGGAAAATGAAAGGAGTTCAAATATGAATAATAATTTAAAGGTTTTTGAAAATGAAGAGTTTGGCAGTATCCGAACATTGGAGATTAACAGCAAACCTTATTTCGTTGGTAAAGATGTAGCTGAGGTTTTAGGGTATGAAAGACCTACAAAGGCGATAGCAGACCGAGTTGACAGCGAAGATAAAGATGAAATCCCAATACAGGACTCCATCGGTAGAATGCAGAAAACACCTGTTATCAACGAAAGCGGTCTTTATAGTCTTATCCTTTCAAGCAAGCTACCGACAGCAAAGAAATTCAAGCGTTGGGTGACAAGTGAGGTTCTCCCCTCAATTCGCAAAACAGGAATGTATGCAACAGACGAGCTTTTGAATAACCCAGATTTAGCAATTAAGGCTTTTACAGCTCTTAAAGAAGAACGAGAGAAAAACAAGTTGCTTACAGAAGAAAATGCTAAGAAACAAAACCTTTTGAATGAAATAAGTCCTAAAGCTGAATTTGCTGAACATCTTATTGATGACGGTAGATTGATAACAGCAACAGAAATTGCTAAAGACTACGGAATGACAAGTAGACAGCTTAATAGTTTGTTAAATGAATTTAAGATACAGTTTAAGGTTAATGGTCGTTGGGTATTACACAAGCAATATGCTGATAAAGATTACGCACAAACAGTTTCTTGCTTTGATAGATATAGTGGTGCAGAACGCCGTTCACTTAAATGGACTTATAAAGGTAAGCAATTCTTGTATGATTTTTTAAAAGGAAAAGGACTTAAGCCTTTAGCTAATAGAAGTAAGGATATAGACTATGTAGCAAAGTATAGTACAGTGGTTGGTTAATAGATTGGAGTGATAAAATGCAAATTGATGAATCAGGCGAGAAAATTGCAGAAGAAATTGTTAAGATTTTTGAAGCAAAAGATTGTACAGTTGAGCAAGCAAACGAAATATTAGATTTTGTAAAAAAATACATTTCTAATCACGCAAAAGTACAATTTGGCGGAATGTTTTTTCTATAATAAAAGGTCAGAATGATATTATTTACAATAAATTTAATTTGGAAGGAATGAACATAATGGATTGGATAATGAAAATTATAGTCTGTTTGTTGGTTTATGTTTTAGGCGGTTTGTTAGTATATAATCTTGGGTACAAATATAAGACAAAAGAAGATAGAAGAATTTGTCTTATAGGTTACATTTTGGGTATTTTATTTATAAATGTTTTTACCTTTTTGGAAAAGTTATTTGTAAGATAACAAATTGATTTATTAAAAGAAACATTTACAGATGAACCCAATTAAAACACCAATAATGAAACTACATAGACATTCTTTCCATTTATTGAAATTTGTTTGTTTACAAACTGACTTATAGCATAACAGAAAAGAATTACCTTGTTCAAGAATTGCCCATTTTCCAGTCCAAACAGTTTTATTATTTTTAAAATCATTTACTTTAGCAATCAAACCTTGTGTATCAAGATTATCAAGTATACTTTCTAAGGCGTTTTTGGATTTGATTTTAATTTTGGAATAAATAATATTTTCTTCCAGACCATTAGGGTGGTTTGAAAGTAGTTCAAGTATTTTTATTTCAAGTGGTGATAAATCATTCATAAAGGTTTTCCTTTCTGTAATATAGTATTCTTTAATTTTATATTAACACATATTAAGACAAATAACAAGATTTATTGACAATTTAAAGGAGTTAAATAATATGAATGAAAATAAGACAATGATGATTAACGACACAGCCGTTGTAGTTAAGGAATATAAAGGCAAAAGGGTGGTTACTCTTAAAGAAATCGACCAGTGTCACGGTAGACCTGATGGAACAGCAAGTCGTAATTTCAGAAAAAACAGAGAACATTTTGTTGAGGGTGAAGATTATTTCAAAATTTGTCCCGACGAAATTCGTCGACACAAAATAATGAGTATATCTCCAAAAGTTAGGGAAGATATAGTATTTATCACCGAGAGCGGTTATCTAATGCTTGTAAAATCCTTTACTGATGACCTTGCTTGGGATGTGCAACGACAGCTTGTAAATACATACTTTAGAAATCAAGGTTCAACAAGTACAGAGATAAAAGTTTGTGATGAAAGCACGGATAAAATTATTGATGCTTACTTGCCACAAGCTGATGAACCAACAAGAATGTTACTTAGAGCAACTTTTATGGCAATGAATAATCTTAGTAATCAGGTTGGTGTTCTTAAAACTGAAAATAAAGCACTTGAAGCCGAGAATACTAAAAAGGAAAATATTATTCAAGAAAATCAACCAAAAGTTGACTTTGCAGAAGGTATCACAGCAAGCAAAGGAACTATTTCAATGAGCCAATTTGCGAAAATGGTAAGTAAGGAAACTGGTAAAACGATTGGAAGAAATGCAATTCTTCTTTGGTTAAGACAGCAGAAGATTTTGATGAGAACTAATGAACCTTATCAAATGTATAAAAAGTATTTTGAGTATATTCCTATTTTGAATCACTGGGGTAAAGGTGGTTTTGCAACAAGAGTTACTGGTAAAGGACAAAAGTGGTTATTTGAGAGATTAAGAAAGGCTGGTGTAATCGGAGAAAAGAAAAATACAAAATTGGTAAGTGTTAGTGTAGCTCAGAGTGATGAAGATGATTTATCTTGGGTAGATGAAATATAAATAGAAATCATATAAGTTGGATAATTGATGTAATTGTAGATTGTTTATAATGTTTTATAAAATTTTATAAATAAGTATAAAATATACCATTTTACATTATATCATCATATAAGTAAATAAGCAATAAGAATATTTAAATAAAAAGGAGATTTTAAAAATGAAAATTTTTAATGGTTTTGAATATGAGGTTGTTAACGGTAATGTAATAATCGAAAATTGGTGTAACTCAAATAGCATTATTATTCCGAACGAAATAGATGAAAAGCCAGTTACAGGTATAAATGCTTGGGGTTTTGCTGGTAGTGAAGTATATAGTGTAAAAATTCCTGATAGTGTTATTGATTTATACGGAAGGGCTTTCAAGAATTGTACAAAATTATCTACTATAAAAGTTTCAAAAAATTTAGAGCTCATAGGATTTGATTGTTTTAGCAATACGCAACTCAAATCAAAACCTGCGATATATAAAGCATTTAATATAACAGAACGAGGTTTGGTTTGCAGAGATTATTTATTTAAGGAAAATGAATGGTCGGAAGAAATAGATGAAATTATGCCTTGCGAAAGGGGTTATCATTATTGTACCAATTTATTTGAAATTTTCAACTATTACTTTGGTGCTTTAGATAAAGATATAGCTATATATATTTGTGAAGTTGGAGATAAAATTATCAAAACAAGTACCAGTAAATGTGTAACAAACAAAATTAAACCAATAAAAAGATTAGGCAGAGAGGATATTATAAGAATTTTGAATGGAGGTGATGTATGATGACACTTTTTAAAGGTAATAATCAAGAATCAAATTGCAAAAAGACTATTCCAGCTTTTGAAAAAGTATTTAAAAACACAATTTTAAAGAAGGCTATTATTGAAATTTACTTAGAAAATCCTTTTATGCTTTTAACCAGAACTCTTGGTAAGAATTTAATAAGTGAATATAAACAAGACAATTTAATTATTTCTAATGGAAATCGTCATAAAACAAGGATTGTTTCTATACCTTTGTCCGAAATAAAAGAATATGGATTCAAACAATTTGCTGATAATGAGTTTGAAATAAGTTTTGAAATACAAAATGTTATATACAAAGTGTGTGCGGTTGTATAAAGGAGTAGTGTAAATGCCATCTTTAAATGAATATCAGAAAAAAATGGTAGAAAAATATCATTATTTAATAAATAAATTTATTAATGATTATAAAACTATAACTTTATCTGAACATTATGATTTATTAGCTATTGCTCTTTGCGAATCAGCTATGCAATATGATGAAGATAAAGGGGCTTTTATACCCTTTGCGTGTATGAAAATGAAAACAGCAATAATAATGGATAATAGGAAACGTAATACTCAAAAACGTGGAAAGAAATATAAGACACTTCCTTTAGACGAACCTTTAACAAATAACAATGAAAGTCTATCTTTAGCTGAAATTCAGGATAAATTTTTCTCTCAAGCTGTAATGAATAGAATATCTTTTGAAGATGATATTATCAATAAAATCACATTTGAAGAATATCTTAAAACTCTTGCATCAAAGGATAAAACTATCATTGATGGATTATTAGCGAATAAAAATCAGAACAATATAGCACATAAAATTGGTTGTACGCAATCATATGTATGCCAAAGAAAAAAAAGACTTAAAAAAATGTGGATAAACTTTAATAATGTTTAAATTAGGAGGAATTTAAATGCTATATAATGTAACACTTTTTACAAAAGAAGGTAATTCAATTAAATTGCCAAATGTTAGAGAGGGTGATGTGCAAAAATTCTTAATGAATTGTGATATGTATTCTAATATTGAAATTATTGGTAGTGTATTTGAAAAAGAGGATACTGAACCAGATTATGAAGAATTATTTAATCAACTTAATGTTGATAAACTTCAGAAAACAAAAGTAAAAGTTAGAAAAGTGAAATCTAAAAAGCGTAGCGTTTCACAAACATATACTTTTTCAAATTTCTTATCAAATGTTGCTGATAACCAACGCTTTCTTTTTAGATAAAAACAGTTTAATTGTAGAAAAGGAGATTTTAAAATGGACTTTATAAATATAGACATAATCAAAATACCAAAAGCTTTTACAGATTCTAAACCAAAAAAGAATAAAATAGAAAAAATAAGAAATTATTGTCAGAAGAACGGCTATATAGATAAACCTATTGTTATTAGAGAAAATGGCAAAAGTAGTTTACTGGTCGATGGTTATATTAGGTATTTAGTTGCGAAAGAATTAGGATATAAAACCATACCTTTTATCTTTGAAGATAGTTTGTATTCACAGCATAAATACATATATGGAAAGTTTAAAAGTTGCGATAAACTTTATATTTGGAAAGTTAAAGACTCTATTGATGTTAAAGTAAATGATACAGTTGTGGTGCAGAGCAAGAAAAGTAAAGGCATAGTCACAGTAGTAGATATATTTACTTTAGACGGTATGAAAAATGTATATTATTATGCAAAGCATAGAGATGTTATTAAAGTATGTAAGGAAGGGAGTGTTTGTAATGCAACAAAATAAATATGAAAAGAGGTGTAAATGGTGTGATTTGTCTTTTGTAGCAGATACACATATGCAAAAATATTGTTCATATGATTGCAAAAGAGCTGCATATCTTGAACAACAAGCTCAATTCAGAAATAGGCAAAAGAATAAGGGAACAGTAGTTAAATATAAAGAAAATGTTAAGTCAATAGATGAAATTTTAGAAGAATTAAAAAATACAAATGAAGAAAGATACAAGAATGGAGAATCACATCTCTCTTATGGACAATACATATTGAGGCTGAAAGATGAAGGAAAAGAAGGGTAATGTATTATGTCAAGGTTTAAAATTAGATTAGATACTGAAAGTGATGTTTTTAAGTTTTTAAATGTAATAACAAATCTTAAAGGAAAGATTGAATTGGTAGGCAATGATGGTTGTACGCAATGCAGGGTTAATGCCCGAAGTCTTATCGGTTCGCTCTATGCTATAACTTGGAAAGAACTGTGGATTGAAAGTGAAAATGATATTTATAATAGTTTAAGAGAGTTTTTGACGGAGTAAACATATGAAAAACATAAATAAAATGAAAAACATAGATAAAATGAAAGATATAGATAAAATGAAAGATAATATTATGAGTTTGTTTGTTGAATTATATCCTCAGAATCGTGTTAAACATCTTGTTAGATATGGTAGTTCTAAAAGAATTAGAAATAAAAATGTTTCTCGTATTTTAAAAGAAATTCGCAAAGAAATGAAACAAGCAAAAGATTATAGATATTTGAGTATAGACATTGCAAGCAAGCTTAAATAATTACTAAATTATAAAGAGGTTTTAATGTGAAAATTAATGTTATTAATAATATCCTAAATGTAAAGGTCACTTGTGATAAAAGTGATGATGGCAGTTGTACAATAACTTTAACAGAGGATAAGCGTTTTCCTCTTGGCGAAGCACAACTTGGTTCAGTTGTGAAAATTGGTAATCGTGAATATATTATTCTTGACCATTCAAAAGACACTACCGCAGTTATCACTAAAGATTTTGTTAGAAAGATGGAGTTTGGCGAATCTAGAGATTATCTTACCAGTGATGTTCGTAAGTATTGCAATGGTGAGTTTTACAATGAATTGGTTTCTGCTGTTGGCGCTGAAAATATTGTAAAGCATACCGTTAAGTTAGTTGCAGATGATGGCACTGGAAAGGGTAAAACTTGTTGTGATAATGTTTCTATTATCACTACCGAGAATTATCGCCGTTACAGAGAGTTCCTGAAGGCATATGGAGATTGGTGGTGGACTGCTACCAGAGTTACTTATGACGATAAAAATTACGCTCGTAGCGTTTGCTGCGTTTGCTCCAGTGGCTTTGTGGATTGGGGTGGCTGTTGCGGTGGGGTTCGTCCATTCTGTATTTTGAAATCTTCCGTTTTGGTAGATAGATGAGGCTTAGTAAATATGAATAATTTTGAGGAATACTACAAAATCAGAAAAATTAGCGAAGATTTATTTAGCTTGATTGTTAGAATTAAGAAACTTAATAATTTTGAAGTAGAAACACTTGTAAATTTATTGGAATTTACAATAAAAAATTGGAGGATTAAAAATGAATAAATATGAAATGCTTTACGATGATAAAATTGAAATAGGTAGCCATACGCTTTACCGTATAAGAGCATTAAAAAATTTTGGAACTGTAAAAGCTGGGGACATTGGTGGATATATCGAAAAAGAAGAAAATCTATCTCATGAAGGTACTTGTTGGGTCTATGACAACGCTCGTGTCTGTGGCGACGCTCGTGTCTGTGGCGACGCTCGTGTCTGTGGCGACGCTCGTGTCTGTGACAACGCCTATGTCTGTGACAACGCCTGTGTCTATGGCAACGCTCGTGTCTGTGG
>ENA-OWRJ01002254-OWRJ01002254.1-human-gut-metagenome-genome-assembly--contig:-NODE-2254-length-17071-cov-6.251587_pt1 | contig 17071 bp, 7 predicted proteins | sample MGYA00248269_ERZ651897 | MGnify/ENA primary metagenome ERZ651897 (study PRJEB26924, sample SAMEA4378252) | human gut metagenome | biome: human gut; feature: human-associated habitat; material: faeces...
CCTTTGGTCGCCTCCGCAGAGGCGAAACCCTCTGCAACAAACAATGCAATGCCATGCAGAATCAGAAATTAATAATCATTGATTTCATCATCCAGATACTCCTGGAAGGAATCCTGCGCCTTCTGCAGCGCCTTGCGCACATCCGCGCCCTCGCGGGTGATGACGCGCTGAATTACAGCGGTCAGCTCGCGATACAGCTGCTGCGCAAAGACGGGTTCTTCCGAGCGCAGCGTAATCGTGCCCTGCGTGATGGAATCGAAGAAGTCGTTATACAAGCGCATATCGACATTGCAGTATTCGTCAATAATCGCCTGCTTCGCCGCGTTGTAGTCCGCATCGTTCCACGCGCTGATGGCGGGCAGAACCGGGGCGCCGCGGTCGCGCTTGGCAGCATAGTCCGCGCGCATCCCCTCGATAATCTGGTCATTCAGGTAGGGCATCTTGCCCAGCACGGTCAGGTATGCCATCAGCGCCGTCGCCTGATCATCGGTAATGTTCGGCGCGAACATGTAGCAGGTACCGCCCGCCAGCGCATAGCGTCCCGCGTCGCCCGCCGGGAACGGAATCAGCGCGAAGTCCTCCACCGGCAGACCCTTGTTGGACGTCGGCTGGTCAACCGAGTCATCCGCCGCGAAGTTCATCGCCGCTTCGCCCGTGCCCAGCAGAGAATGCGCGCCCGCCCAGTCGGTCGTGGTCGCGTCGGCATTGAGGATGTTGTACTTCCAGCGCAGGTCGCGGATGTACTCCATCGCCGCCACGCACTCGTCGGATGTGAAGTTGCACACCCAGCGGCCGTCTTCATCCTGATATTCCAGCGCGTTTTCGCCCACGCAGCCGAAATTCCACGCGATATTGGTGAACAGCCAGCCGCCATACGTCTCGCTCGCCGGGAACACCAGCCCCGCCTTGCCCGTCTTTTCGCGGATAATCTGACCGTATTCCGCCACTTCCTGCAAGGTCTTGGGGTAAATCGGCAGACCTTCCTCGTCCACCAGCCCCGCCTCGCGGAACAGGGCGACATTGATGTGCATACCCAGCACATAGCCGTCGCGCGGCAGACCGTAGATGCGGCCGTTCTCGTCGGACAGCATTTCGAGGTACGACGGGCTGAACTCATCCAGCACGCCCGCGCGCTCCAGCGCATCGGTCACGTCGCCGACAAGATGCTGGCTGATCAGCAGCTGCGGGTCGGTAAACGGCGGCTGGAAGATGCTCGGCGCCGTGCCGCCCTTCGCCATCGGAACGTAGCTGCTCAGGGTGTAGGAGTAGTAATCCGGCACCAGCGTCACGTTCGGGTACTGCTTCTTCATCGTTTCGCGGTAGCTCTCAAAGAGCGCCTTTTCCGCCTCCGCCGCCGTATCCGCGGGCCAGTTGCCCAGCGTAATCGTGCAGGTCAAGTCCGCATCAACGACCTCTTCCGCCATCGCCAGCGGCAGCGCGCCCAGCGTCAGGCACAGCACCAGCAGCATGGAAACCAATTTCATCGACCCTCTCATGGGAAAACCTCCTTCACGAGTTCATGGCGTATTTCCGATAGGTTTAACGCTCAACCTTGTCTCTATTATAGTGTATCAAGCCCATTTTGTCAATCCCGTTTCGAAATTTTTTTGAAAAGAAAAGGGGCTGCTTCGGAGAAGCTGTGTCCCCGAAGCAGCCAAAGGGATGTGTTATACTATTTCCAGATAAGAATGCGCCAAGATGCGCCGCGAATTTTTCATTCTGGCTAACGTGAATGAAACGCAGCGTAGCAGCGCTACGCTAAGTGGAATGAGCGGACGCCAGAATGGAAAAGGCGCAAGCAGATGGCGCAGGTGAATCTGGAAATAGTATTATTTACTTTCCTTGAAAACGACCATCAGTCCCTGTGCATTTGCCCAGTCAATCACCTGCTGATTTTCCGCGTCGCAGAGAATCACCGGATGGCAGCCGCTGAAGGCATCATCCGCCAGCGTTTGCACACTGTTCGGGATAATGACCAGCCGCAGCAGCGTACAGTCTGCAAAGGCGCGCTTTCCAATCACAGTAACACCCTCCGGAATATTCACCTGCTGCACCTGCCACATGCCGACAAAGGCTTCTTCCTCAATGGTCTTCAAACTCGCAGGCAGCTGTAAAATATGATCCGATGCAATCCCATAGCCGTTGTCCAGCCATGTGCCGCAAATCTTGCAGACCGTGTCGCTTATCCGCCCGTTTTCCGTCGATGTTGCAGGCCGTACCGTCTCAATGTACGGCGTATGCGGTATGTCGATGCGGCTTGTAACGGAACTGTATTCCGATTCCACATAGTTGTCCGCTGTCTGCGCAATGTAGAGCGTGTATCTCATGTCGCAGCGAAGTGCCGAGAGGTCAAGCGTAATTTCGCGCTTGCCATCCGGGTAGAGTTCTTCACGATCCTCCACATAGAAGTGCGTTATAGGAGCACTCGATGTGCCGCCTTCCGGCCAGAAAATCAAATCCAGCTGCGCATTTTCCGGGAAAATATGTGAATCCGAAAGCGTCAGCGTCAGCTTGTTGTCCACCAGCTGTGCAGCATCACGAATGGGCGGCAGCTGGCATTCCAGCACCAAGTCAAATTCCGTCGGTGCCAGTGTGTTAATGTACTGGCTCAGGGTCGGGGTGAAGGTCGCATGATAGACCTTTCTGCCAGTAATGGTTTGTTTCTTTTCTATATCTTCTCCCCTTTCTATGGTGAACAGCGCCACGCTTGCTTCTTCGGTATCTTCCGACAGCGTCAGCGTGCCATCCACATTCCAGTCGCACAGCACTGCCGTGTATTCCGGATCATCCAGCCGCACTTCCGCGCCATACGGATAGAGCGTCTGCGTATTCACCGTCACTTGCGCATACTCGCCCGTCAGGTCGTCACTGAGCCAGTAGCCGTTGTTTGTGCCAATGATAGTCGGCTCAAATTCGCCCTGTGCGTTCTGCCAGTCCAGCGTATCCATATGCCGCCCTGCGAAATCCAGCACATACGCATAACTCGCATCCATCAGTTCCTCAATCGGCTGAACTTCCGCATACACCAGCTTTTTGCCCTCTGTAAAGGACGCAGATGCCTGCGCCACAACCTCCGCCTCAACATCCTTGGAGTACGCCTGATAGAGGAATGTCTGGTCGTAGTTGTCGCAGGCTTCCACGTTCGGATCATCCCCAAACGACAGGCGATACGTTTCTCGATTGAGCATGAAGTATCTCGCCTTTCCGAAATGCTCCACAAAGGCAGGATGCGTGAAATACCATTGCCCATCAATCTGAATCATATTCACGGCATCGCCGTCAAAATACGAAACAAAGACTGAGGTTTGATTCCCAATTCCCGCGCCTTCAACGATGCCCTTCGCGTTGAAGTAGATATCATTGGTAACATTTGCCGCGTTCAGCAGTGCTTTGTATGCAAATGCCCAGCCCCAGCGCGTACCTTTACGCAAAGTAAGCACCATTTTGCCGCTATATGTGTCCGGCAGCATGTCTGACAGCATTGTTTCGCTGAGCATCCAGTCTACCAGCGCTTCTGCTTTCTGATAGTCGGTCATGTCATCCGTAATCACCTGCGCGACAATCCCTGCCGCCATCTGTTCAGCCGTGCCGAGGTATTCTGCCGGAATCGACTCATCCAAATGCACGGGAATCTGATGCGCCAGCGCGTATTGATGCGCCGCGCTGCCCGACGGCGTGTAGAATTCCACAACCGCTTCGCTGAACGCATCATCCGCAATTTCCGTAACCGATGCCGGAATTTCCAGCAGCAGCATCGCGTTTCCAAATGCATTTGCGCCTATGCGCTCCAAGCCATCCGGCAGTTTCAGCGCCGCCAGCGCAACATTGCCGTGGAATGCCTGTGTGCCAATGCTGCGCACACCCTGCGGGATGGTAAGCGTCTGCATCCGCGCGACCTGCGCAAACATCCCCTGCGGGATTTCCGTCAGTGATTTCGGCAAATGCACGGACAGAATGGCATAATTCATCCACATCGGATTGATGCCGATTTGCTTCACGGTATCCGGGAAATACATGGACGTAACGGACGTGGAAGCAAACGCATAATCCCCGACCGTTTCCAGCGAATCGCCCAGAGAGAAGGACGGAATTGCTTTGCAGACGTTGAATGCCCACTTGCCGATGTACTTCACATGCGGCAGAGAAACGCCCTTCTGCTCCGCCGACGGCGAAACGCGCTTCAGTTTCTTGCAGCCATCAAATGCATAGTCTGAAATTTCCGCCAAATTCGGCGAAATATTGATTTCCTCAATGTTTTCGCAGCTCGTGAAGGCATGTTCGCCAATGGACTGAATGAGCGCACCGCCGTTAATGGTTTGAAGCGCCTTGCAGCCGCAGAACGCACTGCTCTCGATGGTCGTAACAGTGCTGGCGAGCGTTGCTTCCGTCAGCTTCGGGCATTCCAAGAACGCGTCAGCACCAATCGTTTCAACGCCGGGGGCAATGGAGACCTTCTCCAAATTCTTGCAGTAAATGAATGCGCCGCCAAGGCGCTTCACATTACCTGGAATGGTAATCGAGGTCAGCCCGCTCTCACGGAACGCGGCATCCCCTATTTCCTCCAAACTTTCCGGCAGTTCCACCGATTGGAGCTTGGACGCTCCACAGAAAGCATTCGCGCCAATTTTCTTCAAGCCATCGGGGAGCGTCAGCGAACGGAGTTCTCCATTATAATAGAATGTCCAGTCCGCGATTTCGGTCACATTTGCCGGGATGACAACTTCAGCAATCGGAACTCCTCGGAATGCTTCTTCTCCGATCGTGGTCAGCGAATCCGGAAGATTGATTTCTTTCAGCGCATAGCAATGCGCAAACGCAAGTCCACCAATGTTCGTTACCCCATCCGGTAGATGAATACTTTCCAGCGACTTGCAGTTTGCAAATGCTTCATAGCCGATGCTCGTCACACTGTCCGGAATTTCAATAGTTTTCAGGGACGTACAGTCCTTAAAGCCATGCACGAACGTGATGTTCTTCGGCAAAACGACCGTAGTCAGGGACGTGCATTCCGTGAAGCATCCGCCTTCCATGCGGAAAACCTGCGGCGGCAGAATTACTGTCTCCAAATTTTCGCATCTTGCAAATGCCCACTCCATCAAGTCAAAGTCCGTCGATGTGATTTCCACAGACTTCAGCTGATGGCAATCAGTAAATGCAAAACTCCCAACGTGAAGACCCGGCTGCGAAAGTTTCAGCGATGTAATGCCGGAATTGTAGAATGCATTTCGTCCAATCAACTCTAATTTTTCCGGGAAGTTGATATCCGTTAGTGCTGTGCAGTTTTCAAAAGCATAAGAATCAATGACAGTGCAGCTTTCCGGCAGCGTGACACTCGTTAAACCTTTTCTGCTCTTGAACGCCCCTTCGCCAATCTTTGTGATGCCGTCACGAACAGTTACATGCCCTGTAATCGACGCATTCACAAATACGATGCTGTTTTCCTGTGTATCATATAAGATGCCATCTTCGGACACATAACGCACAGAGCCAAACGCAGTCGTTATCGTCTTCAAACTGCTCGGCCAACTGCCATGGATACTCTCCAGCTTAGCAGGCAAGTGTAGAGTTTCCAGTGAACGACATCCTTCCACAACGCCGTTCATCATGTGGGTTAAACCACTCGGCAAATTCACGGTGCGTAAAGAGTAGCAGGTTGCAAATGTTCCCGACATAAATGTGATGCCTTCAGGCACGGTTATTTCTGTTAAGCTATCGCAGGAGCGGAATGCGCTGTCGCCCAAGTACTTCAAGCCTTCCGGCAGTACCACATTTTCCAGTTGTGTACAATAGGCAAATGCCGCACCATCTATTGTTATCAAGCCTTCGGGGAAGTTTACCTCCTTTAATTCATTACAGAACTCAAATGCGTAGTTCCCAATTTTCTGCAAAGAATCCGGCAGTTGAACAGACGTTATCGCATGATTCTTAAACACATCGTCGGCAATGCGCACCGTGCCGTCGCGAATCACTACATCCCCCGACACATCCGGCAGGGCATAGCGCAGTGTTTGCGCAGGAATGTCGTAAAGCAGACCGTCCACTATCTCATAGTTTGGGTTTCCTTCGGCTACATACAGCGATGTCAGCGCTGAACAGTCTGTGATGAAAGAGCCTCCAAGGCTGGTTACATTGACCGGTATCGTCAGCGACGTCAAGCCAGAAGATTCAAACGCTCTCCAGCCAATCGTTGTCAGCGTATCCGGCAGTGTAATTTGCTTCAGCATGGTGCAGCTGCCAAAGGCCGATTGCCCAATTTCCACCACACTGCCAAGTGTAATCTCCTGCAAGTTTTCCTGTCCCCAGAAACCGTCATCCGAAATGATTTTCAAGCTCTGCGGCAGACTTACGCTCACAAGCGTGCGAATGTAGCCTTTCTCATAATCAAAATACGCTTTAAATGCCGAGTCCCCAATCACTTCAATCCCTTCGCTGACAACAACGTGCGTCAGAATCGGGCTGCGGAGGTTTTCAATCGCATAGACAGGGTATCCGTCAATCACTGCCGGAACAACCGTCTCCGGCAGCGTGCCCGTGTAGCCTGTAATATACGCTTTGTCCCCTTCAAGGCGATAGGTAAACGATGTGCTTTCACTGGCATAGCGCACCCCGTGTGCGCTCGCCCACAGCTGCGCCGGGCTGCCATCCTGCACAACAAGGCACAGGGCATCGTTCACCGCGTCAAACGCATGGTCGCCAATCGTCTCCACCTGCGTGCCAATGGTGATACTGCGCAGATTTTGGCAATAAGCAAACGCATAGTCTGCAATGGCAGTCACGTTTTCGTCAATCACCAAATCCGCTCCTGCGCGCCGTGCCGGATAGAGCAGCAGCGTTTTACCTGTCGCGTCCATCAGGATGCCGTCACAAACCTGCAAATACACACTTTCCGCTTCCACGCGCACTTCTTGCAGGTACTTGCAGTTTGCAAAGGCGTTTTCCGCAGTACCGACCACGGGCAGCCCGTTATGCACAGCCGGAAGCACCAGCAGCACTGCGTTTTCATCGCAGCCGCTGACAAGATAGCCATCCTGCGCGGCATTGAGCGTGTAGGAAATCTCCTGATCCGCCGCGGCAAAATTCACGCCCTGTGACGTGGCTGCTTTTTCAGCGGCAGACCCCTTCCAGCCGCGGATGGTCAGATTCTCGCAGTTCGCAAAAGCATCCGCCGCGATTTCCTCCACGTCCGGCCAGAGCAGGATGTCCGTCAGCGCACTGCATCCCTCAAAAGCGGCACTTTCAATGCGCCGCACCGTGCGCGGCAAAGTCACATTGGTTAGGCTTTCATTGCCGCTGAATGCCCTTGCGCCAATTTCCACAATGCCGTCCGGCAGTTCGATTTGGGTCAGCGCAGTGCAGTGTTCAAACGTATTCACCGGGATTTTCGTCAGCGCTGCCTCCCACTGAACTTCCCGCAGGGCGGCGCAGTTCATCCACGCGCCGTTGCCCAGCGTCGTGACGCTCTTGGGCAGCTTCAGCGTCTGAATCCCCGTATCAGAGAAAGCAGCTGAGCCAATCGTATTCAGATTTTCCGGCAAAACGATGTTTTCCAGCGTGCCAATGCCCGCAAACGCATACGCGCCGATTCTGGTCAGGCTCTCCGGGAAGATGATTTCCGTCAGGGCCGTATTTTCAAACGCATTTGCTTCTATGGTTTGCAGATACTTGCTCCATGTCACCGTTTTCAGCGACGTGCAGCCGCTGAACGCCGACGCAGAGACGGTATAGAGGCGCTCCGGCATCTGGAATTCCGTCAAGGAAACGTCATTCCGGAACGCCGCTGCACTCAGGCTCGTTACGCTGTCCGGAATATGCACGCTTTCCAGTGCCGTGCAGTTCTGGAACGCCTTTGTGCCGATGTTCGACAGCGAATCATCAAACGACAGCGATTGCACCGCCGTGCAGCCTTCAAATGCCGATTCGCCAACAGACGTCACGCCCGTGAACGCATTGGGCGAAACAAGCGACGTGCAGCCCTTGAAGAATCGGTCAGGAATCGCCGTCAGCGTACCTTCACCGAAATTCACCGTCTTCAAGCCCGTTGCATTTTCAAACATGCCTGCCTGATAATCGCAGAAAGTCGGCGAGAAAGTCAGCGTTTCCAGATAGCGCAGGTTTTTGAGTGCGCCATCATCAATCTGTGTCAGCGTTTCCGGCATGACAAAGCTTTGCTGCGGTGCGCTGGCAGCATAAGTCAGCAGCCGCGTGGCATCTGCCGTCATCAGTGCACCTTGCTGCACCTGAAAATGCGTGTTTCCCTCTGCCAGCTGGAAAGCCGTCAGCGCCGTGCAGTCACGGAATGCATCCGCGCCAATCAGGTTCAGCGACTTCGACAGCGGCATCGAAGTCAGCGCAACACAGCCGTCAAAGGCTTCCGCACCAATCATCGTAATATCGCCATCAAACTGAATTGATTCCAGTCTTTCGCAGCCCTGAAATGTGCGGTCAGCAATGACCGTCACACCAGCCGGAATTTCCAATGATTTAATTTTATAACAATACTGAAATGCGCCTTCCCCAATGGATTCGAGCTTTTCAGGCAGACGACCATCTCCCCAAGCTCTCCCCACTCTCCCCATATTCCAGCATCCAGCGAACGCGCTTTTACCGATTTTGGTCACGTTTTTGCCGATGCACTGCTCAACACTGTAATCTCTTGCAGATCCGTAGCCCCAGCAGTTCACAAAGGCGTCGTCTGGGATTTCCGTCAACGAATCAGGAATTTCCAAGAAGTGCAGTTGCAAACATGCCGCAAATACGCCCTCGCCCATTTTCGTCAGCTTCTGCGGCATCCGAACCGCATCAAGATAGGCGCTGACTGCAAAGGCTTCCTTGCCAAAGGTGGTTACATTGTCTGGAATGTAGAATTTCTCGCCGATACCCGACGGCATGTCATAAAACGCGCGGTCGCCGATCGTCGTAACCGGACACCCTTCAATTTCTTCTGGAATCAGCACTTTGCGGCGCAGAAGGTCTTTATTATATCCTGTAATCGTCGCTTCCCCATTCTGAATCTCATAGGTATAGTACTCTGCCGGGTCTGCAACAAGTACATATGCAAACAGATAATCATATCCATTTAATCGTAATTGAATACGCACCATTTCATTTGCAGAAAGTGAAATGCTGCCTTTACCATCCCATTCGACGTGGATTCCTGTTGGCTCATAAGTGTAGCTTTCAAAGTGAGTTGCACCATATTCATCATCATTAGAACCACTGCCAAAAGAGCCGTGACCATCCGTATAAGCGAAATACCACAGCCATTCCTCTTTTGTCACAACGAAATCTTCTGGAACATCATAAGTAAAGTGGATTGTTTCCCCCGGCTGGGCAAAAATGACAGTCCGATCGTTCCAATCCATTTTCGCTTCCTTTGTCTCCGCGCAAGCAACTGTCGTTGCCAGCGCAAAAAGAAGCAAGAACAGCCCGAATGTGACCTTCCAACGTTTCATGTGCAATCTCCTCCATCCGCTTTTTCCCTGTTGCAAACTGCCAGTTTTCCATATTTATTATACGCAGTTTCTTCCAACTCGTCAATATAATTGGTAATCGTTTCTTGACAATTTTTTCTGAATATAGTATTAGCACCTTATTGATTTGACGGTGGATGGCATAGCATTCGATTTAGCTTCTGTATTTTTCCTTAATTTTCTTGATTCTGCTATTGACTTTTTCTTGAAATTGCTGTATGCTGGAAATCGAGAAAGGGGTTGATACGCATGAAATCCAAGAAACTTTTGACGATTACCCTGACCAGTCTGCTGGTTGGAAGCTGTCTGACCATACCCGCACTGGCGGACAGCGCGGACGCTCCAAGCGGCGGAAATGTCGCGACTTACGAAATTTCCGCAAACGTAAAACGCATTGATGAATATGCGTTTGCGAACAGCACGAACCTTGTCAGCGTGAAAATTCCTGATTCTGTAACTGCCATCGGGGATTACGCCTTCTCGGGCTGCACGAGCCTGAAAGAGATTACGATTCCCAGCAGCGTGACAGAGATTGGCGCGCACGCATTCGATGGATGCACGGCGCTGGTGAAGGTGGATGGGCTGGAGAATGTAACGAATCTCAGTGACTTCACGTTCTACAACTGCACATCACTGCAAGATGTTGGAGATTTGACTTCTTTGACGAGCATTGGCGAATCTGCTTTTGCAGGCTGCAAATCACTGACGCAGCTCGGTGATATGCCCCATCTGAAAAGTATCGGTGAGGCTGCTTTTGCATCCAGTGTCCTGTGGGACGATGGTTCGGACTGGCATTATTACTGCGATTCACTGACGCGTGTTGGCGACATTTCTAATGTCGAACAAATCAGCGGTTCAGCCTTTTACTACTGCGAGTCTTTAACAGAAATCGGCAGTTTGGACAGTATTAAAAGAATCGACTCCGGCGCCTTCTATATGTGTTCCTCACTGAAGAAAGTTGAACTTGGAGGAAATGATGTCCGCATTGGGACGGAAGCATTTTCAGGTTGTAACTCACTTGTAAACATTGAGGGCTTAAGCAACGTAACAAGCATCGGCAGCGGTGCTTTCGAGTCCTGCGCCATGACCACCATTAGCGGTCTAACGAACATTTCTGCCATTCCGGATAGCGCATTTGCCAGCTGTACCAATCTGCAAAGCGTAGAAGGTTTGGAGAATGTGACGAGCATTGGCGCATACGCATTCTCCAGATGCTATGCGTTGGAAACACTTGATAACACCGATAATGTAACCACTATTGGTGCTTACGCTTTCAGAGATTGCGAATTGCTCACATCCATGGAGCATTTGAGCAATGTAACAAGTATTGGCGATAGTGCTTTTGTAGGCTGCACCTCCTTGGTTCGGGTTGGTGATATGCCCCATTTGGAAAGCATCGGCGACTCTGCCTTTGGTGTTTCCAGCCGTTGGATTCCGGACGAAGGCATGTCAAAAGACTATGCCTGTGCGTCACTGGAAAGCATCGGAGATCTCAGCAGCGTTACTTCCATCGGCGAAAACGCCTTCTATCAGTGCACTTCGCTGAAAACCGTCGGCAGTCTCAGCAGCGTTACTTTCATCGGCGCAAATGCGTTCAAGCAGTGTACTTCCCTGCAAAGCATCGGGGAACTCGGCAATGTTACGCGCATCGCGTATGGTGCCTTCTACGGCTGTGAATCGCTGACCAGCATTAGCGGCTTGGAAAAGCTGACCGTCTTGAATCGAGAGACATTCCGCAATTGCAAATCACTGAAAACCGTTGGTGATTTAAGCAGTGTAACAAGCATCAGCGAGAAAGTGTTTGATGGCTGCACTGCGCTAACCACAGTTGGCGATTTAAGCAGCTTGAAGGTCGTTCCTGACAGGCTGTTCTTCTATACGTCAAATCTGGTTTCGGTTGGCGATTTGAGCAGCGCCACCAGCATTGGAGAGAGCGCATTCTCTGGCTGCCGCAAACTGACGAGCATCGGAGACATGTCCAATGTTCGTACCATCGGCGAGTCTGCATTTTCGTCCTGTAATGCGCTAACAAGCATCGGTTCCCTGCCCAATGTTCGCACCATTGGCAACTATGCGTTTTCTGGCTGCAAAACATTGACCAGCCTTGATGAGATGCCCATGCTGGATAGCATTGGCAGTAGTGCATTTTCGGGCTGCAGTATGCTGGCAAGTCTTGGTGAAATGCCCATACTAAAAAGCATTGGCAGTAGTGCATTTGAGAGTTGCAGCAAACTGACGAGCCTTGATGGAATGCCCATGCTGGATAGCATTGACACCGGTGCATTCGCTTACTGCACCACCTTAACCAACGTCGAAATTCTGGCAAATGTAACGACACTCGGAAGCCATACCTTCTACGGCTGCAAATCGCTAAAAACCATTGGTGATTTAAGCAAAGTTACAGTCATCGACTCCTCCACATTCGCTTCCTGCAGCGCATTAGAGAGCGTAGGCGATGTGAGCAGCGTAACTTCAATTGGTTATGCCGCATTTGAGGGTTGCTCTTCGCTTGTGCGTGTCGGCAACATGAGTAATGTCGAATCCATTGATTCTAACGGTTTTGCAAATTGCAGCGCCTTGGAACGCATTGATGAACTGGACAAGATCACCAGTATCGGTCAGTATGCATTTATGGGCTGTACTGCACTGAAGAGTATCGGTTCCCTGCGCAACTTGAAAACTATCGGGCAAGGTGCTTTTAACGGCTGCAGTGCACTGGAGCATGTTGATGATTTGTACAGCTTGACGCACTTGGAATCCGGGGTTTTCGCAGGCTGCGTATCGTTGATTAGCGTTGACTGGTCTGACAAATTAACCGCCATTGGGAATAATGCATTCAGCGACTGCAAATTGCTTGTCAGCATCGGTGATTTAGGCAATGTTACAAGCATTGAATCTCTTGTCTTTTGTGGCTGTATCTCGCTGAAATCAATCGGCGATATGCCTAAATTGGAATCAATTGGGGTGGAGTGTTTCATGGGATGCACTGCGCTGGAAACCGTCGGTGATTTAAGCAGCCTGAAAGAGATTCGCTCTGAGACGTTTGAGGGCTGCACTTCCCTGCTGAGCGTCGGCGACCTGAGCAATGTAACCGCTATCGGAAAATATGGGTTTTCCGGCTGCACAAAACTGACCTCAATTCCGAATCTGGGCAGTTTGGAAAGCGTCGATCAATTTGCCTTCTCCGGATGCGAGTCGCTTGCATTGCTGGGCAATCTTCGCAAGCTAACGAGTTTTGGCTACTCGCCTTTCGTTAACAGCCCTTTCCATAACTGTCCGAACCTTGTTCTGGAAGTCCTGCCGGACTCCGCCGCTGAGCAGTACGCAAAGAGCTACAACATGCGGTACACCTACATTACGGAGTAATTCCCACATCACTTGGTTCTTCGCGGAATCTTGGGGGCAACCAACAAGATTCCGTGAAGAACCTCTTTTATCTTGCACCATTTTGTCCGCATCCACATCTATGTTGATATGTGCCGTTGGATTTCGCAGAACTATAGTGCGTTTCTAAAATGAGACCGGTGCAGTTTCAAGCAGATTTTCTTGCAATTCAAGGATGAAAACCGAAGGTTTACTGGCGGTAAATCGAGAAGTGCAAGAAAAGATGCCAAAATTGCACCGGTCTCATTTTAGAAACACACGCTAAGGAGCAATCAGCTCATAGAATTTGAGCGCCTCGACAATCGCAGTTTCCTTGTCTGGCGGACAGTGTGGCTGCTTTGCCTCCTCAGACTTCGGCTTGTTGTAATTCTCACGCTCAATAATGCCACATTTCTGCTTCACCTGTGCGATATAGAGGTAGCTGACCTTCAATCCATTATGTTCCAGAACATACGCTTTGATTTCCTCGTAGGTTGCCTTTTTCTCCGCGGCAGTCAAATCCAGCTCGTCCATCTTCACTTCAATCTCGATATGGTCCTTGCTTTGAAGTTGGACAATGCACATACCGTCTCCGACATATCCGTTTCGTTCCAACCAAGTCCAGTGATTTCCGAGCCGTTAAAATACACGGGAAAACGGAACTCGATGCGCTTCACGATGCGTCCGTCGCTCCGACGCTCCGGGTAAATCTCCACGCGCTCGATGAAGCTGTTCATGAAGGTCTTTTTCTCCAGATCGGTGAACTGGTCGTACAGCTTGTCGAAGTAGAGCAGGAATTGATAGACGTTGTCGGTGGAAATCCGGCGCTGGCGGATGTTGTCCATGCGGGTCCGCACCTCGGCGATGCTGACCTCGATGGAGGCGATCTGGTCGTAGACCCTGTTCTGCCGCTCCTGCAGGTCCTGCGCCTTGCGGGTGTAATGCGGGTCGTCGAAATCGAGCGCGTCGATCTGCTCGCCCAGCCTGTCCTTGGTGCCCGTGAGCTGACGGAGCTGCTTGCGCAGGGTCTCCATCTCCGTGTCGAGCTCGGCGGTGTCCAGCTTGCCGCCGATCTTCTCCCGGATGCCCTGCTCAAAGGCGGGGGTGTTGACCAGCTTGTGGATGATCTCCTCCACCGCGCCGTCGATGATTTCCTCGCCCCACTGGTGGTGGTAGTCACAGCGCTTGCCGTCCACATGCAGGCGGTGCTTGCAGGCGTAGTAGAAGTAGTCGCGGTAATAGGTCCCGTCGCCCTTCTTCTTGCGGTTCACGTTGCCGTACATGCCGCCGCCGCAGATGGGGCACTTGAGCAGCCCGGACAGGACGTGCTCGTGGTCAAGGCTGTGTGTCTTGAGCTGGCGCTTGTTGGTCTGCTGGCGCTGCTTCTGCGCAAGCTGCCAGTCCTCCTCGGAGATGATGGGCTCGTGGATGCCGTCGTAGAGCGCGTAGTCCTTCTGCTTGACGATGTGGTACTGGTTGCGGGTGCCGGGGATCTTCTCGTTATGTCTGCGTCCGTACGCCAGCTTGCCGCAGTACACGGGATTGTCAAGCACGCCGATGAGGAAGGAACCCGTGAAGGCTTCCCGCTTGTTGTTGTGGCGGCAGATCTTGCTGTATCCGTGCTCGTTGAGCCAGTTGGCGATTCTGGCGGTGCCCATGGTGGTGTGGATGTACTTGTCATAGATGATGCGGATGACCTCGGCCTCTTCCTCGGCAATCTGCAGGTGCCCGTCCACGAGCTTGTAGCCGTAGGGCGCGAAGCCGCCGCTCCATTTGCCCTCGCGGGCCTTCTGCCTGCGGCCCTCCATCGTCTGGACAAGGATATTCTCGCGCTCGATCTCGGCGACAGCGGAGAGAACGGAAATCATCAGCTTGCCGCTGTCCTTGGAGGAGTCGATGCCGTCCTCCACGCAGATGAGGTTGACGCCGAAGTCCTGCATCCGTTGCAGGGAGGTCAGCACGTCCGCGGCGTTGCGGCCGAAGCGCGAGAGCTTGAACACCAGCACGAAGGAGACGCCGTCCTTGCCGGATTCGATGTCCCGCAGCATGCGAAGAAACTCCGGGCGGCCCTCGATGTTCTTGCCGGATTTGCCCTCGTCGCAGTATTCCCCGGCGACGAGCATGTTCTGGAACTCCGCGTACTTGCGCAGCTTGTCCTTCTGCGCGTCCAGGCTGTAGCCGTCCACCTGCATGGAGGTGGAGACGCGGGTATAGATGTAGCATTTCATTCGCTTCATGGCTTTTCCTCCTGCGGTCCAGCCTTTGCCGCGTCGGCGTGTTCCTCAAGCTCAAGGAGGAACCTGTCGTAGTCGGACAGGAACTCGCGGTCCTGAATGACGCGGTACTTCTCAAATTCGGTTTCTGCGTGCAGCCGGGCGATTTCTGCAGACACCCTACCCACATCCCTGAGAAGACCGTATTCGAACATTTCAATGAAGCGGTTCAGGCGGGTTTCCCAGTCCTGCATGGTCAGCGGGATGTGGCGCTGGGCCATGTTCTCGGCGAAGTCCAGATAGGAGGTGACCATGCGGTTCAGCTGTCCAAGCTCGTCCTCGGTGAGGTAGTTCTTGGCGATGGACACGTCGGACTTTTTGATCTTGCCGTCCGGCGCGTCCTGCCAGGTGGTCAGACCCATGTGATCCTTCGTGTGGTCGGCGCGCTCCATGATGAGCTCGGCGGCGGTGTGCCCGTGCACGGCGAAGTGCATCTTGTTCTGCACCGTGGCATAGAAGCGTTTCGTGGCGGCGGAAGTACGGTCGTAGTCGATAGCAGTGGCATACAGGTCGGTGATCTTCTGATAGAACTTGCGCTCGCTGGCACGGATCTCCCGGATGCGCTCCAGCTGTTCCTCAAAGTATTTGTCGGTCAGATAGGTGCCCTGCTTGAGCCGTTCGTCGTCCATGACCCAGCCGCGAATGGTGTACTGCGTTGCGATCTGATTGACCCATTTGCGGAACTGAACGGCGCGCTCGGAATTGACCTTGAAGCCGACCGCGATGATCATTTGAAGCGCGTAATGGTTGGTGGAATAGCTTTTGCCGTCTGTGGCAGTTATCCGAAATTTTCGGATAACTGAATCCTCTGACAGCTCGGAATCATCGAAGATTTTCTTGATGTGATAATTGATCGTTTTGACACTCACATCATACAGCTGCGCCATCGTCTTTTGCGTCAGCCAGATGTTTTCGTCCTCGTAGCGTATTTCGATGCTGCCCTGCGGGTCGCCCGTGGAGGCGACATAGGTCAACACCTCCGCCGCGCTGGAACGGATGGGCGCGGGCGTCTGCTTTTCTCTGGACATGGGAATTCCTCCTCGTGCGGTTTATGGAAGCCTTCCCCGGCCCGATTGGATACGAGCCGTTGAAGGAAGGTGGTTCAGGCGCAGATGATTTCGGTCATCACGTTGTGCTCCGCTTCGGCGCGCGCCAGATTCATGAGCCCGACCCACTTTATGGGATCTTCAGCCTTCAGGGCTTCGGTGATGCCCCAGCTTTGGGCATATCCCTTCATGAGAACATCGAAACGCTCGCTGGCCTGCTCATCGACAGCGTGCAGATAGGCATTCAGTGCTCCCGTGAGCAGAAGCCTTTGGAAATGACCCGGATGGTTCGATTCCAGGTGCCGGAGGTGCAGCCGGCCCCATTTGCCGATGGGCTGCTGCTCCGGAAGCTCCAGATCCGGAAAGTAATAATCGCCGTGAAGGGTGTAGCTCAGGCCGTTGTGCTCGTCGGTGATATGTTGGGGCAGCGTGCGGCTCTCAGGAGCAGGATGATTCTGAAGCATGGTGCACCTCCTGTCAATCGTGCAGTAACTGTTCGTGTATTTTGTCCCAACTGCATTTTATTACGCAACCATATCATTTGTCAATGGTTCTTCTGAATTTGTTTGAGATGATGGATTGGATAAACTGTCCCAACTCGTTTTGCTGTCAGCGGGAAGAACGGGAAACTCCACCTTCCCGCTGTACTTTTCGATCATTTCGGCAAGAAAGCCGACGCACCGCTCAAAGGCGGCGTTCTGTTCAGGCGTTCTTTTGAGCAAAGCCATGATTCCTCCAATAAAGGGTTGATCGGTGGTGGGTGCATAGAGGTTCAGTGTTCCTTTCTTGTTCCTGCAGATATGCGAATCCACTGCGTACATACGTACATGTGTACAATCCCTTTGTATGTGTGTACGTATGTACACAGAGAATCGCGGAAATTCTCACTTATAGGGAATTTCAAATAAACGGGTTATCA
>ENA-OWRJ01002256-OWRJ01002256.1-human-gut-metagenome-genome-assembly--contig:-NODE-2256-length-17065-cov-3.809347_pt1 | contig 17065 bp, 16 predicted proteins | sample MGYA00248269_ERZ651897 | MGnify/ENA primary metagenome ERZ651897 (study PRJEB26924, sample SAMEA4378252) | human gut metagenome | biome: human gut; feature: human-associated habitat; material: faeces...
ATAACATCAACCAGCGTGACGAAAACGGAGGCAGGACGCTGGAACTTAAAATAACGGACAGCGAAGGCAGGCGCAAAGTAGTAGTGCTTGCAGACAGAGGCTTCTGCATAGAGCCAAGAGAGGTAAAGTTAAAACCGTTCTGCGGCAGGGAAGAACGCAACAGGGAGATATGGCGCTTATATAATGAAGAACATTTAACGCAGGTCTTTCTGGCAAACCTGTTCAGCATAACGCAGCCTTCCGTATCGCTTATTATTAAGCAAATGAAAGAAAAATAATTTTTACCGGCACCTTAAAGTTTAAAATGCTTTTAAGGTGCTTTTTTTATTGATGGCAGAAAACGGAATTTTTTATTATTTTTGTGAGATGAACAAATAATTTGCAAAAAAATAAATAATTATTATTGATTAAATGTGCAGACTGTGTTATACTTAAAGCATCAAGAAAGCGTTTCTGAAAAAGGAGGATTTTAATATGAAGAAAAAAGTTTACAAAGCATTTAACGAGCAGGTTCAGGCTGAATTATACTCTGCATATATGTATCTGGCAATGAGCCTTGATATGGAAGCCAAAAATTTTAAAGGCATGGCACACTGGCTGAAAGCACAGTATGAAGAAGAACGTGAGCATGCTTTTAAATTAATGGGCTTTATGCAGGATTGCGGCGAAAAACCGGAACTGCTTGCCATTGAAGCTCCGGCTGCCGATTACGGCACTCCGCTGGAACTGTTCAAAAAAGATCTGGAACATGAAAAATATGTTACTTCCCGCATTCACGATATGTATGAAGTAGCTTTGGCAGAAAAAGATTATGCTGCCCAGAGCCATTTGAAATGGTTCATTGACGAACAGGTTGAGGAAGAAGCCAGCGCTTCCGAAATTGTTGAAAAACTGCAAATGGTTGGCGATAATGTTGGCGGCCTGTTCATTATTGACGGCCAGCTTGGCGCAAGAAAATAATTAAATAATTTGTTGACAAGGCTGCATGGTTGTGTTATTATATTTGGGTAACAAAGTAGAAGCCGCTCGCTTCTCACCTTGCAGCTGTGCTCGACAGGGTTGGATATGTACTAACGCGGGTGGATTTGTTCTGCCCGCTTTTCTTTTTGACTGAAATATTTTGGAGGTGACTTGTCATAGCTAAGGAAAACTTGCGTATCAATGAAGAAATTCGGGCACGTGAAGTGCGCGTTATCGGCAGCGATGGCGAACAGCTCGGAATTATGTCCGGCCGCGAAGCCCAGCAGCTTGCTTATGAAAAACATCTCGACCTGGTGGAAATTGCACCTACTGCCAAACCGCCTGTGTGCCGGATTATGGATTACGGCAAGTATCGTTACGAGCAGCAGAAACGCGAAAAAGAGTCTCGTAAGAAACAGAAAACATTTGACATTAAAGAAGTTAAGCTGCGCCCCGGCATTGAAGAACATGACTTTAACGTTAAGTTTAAAAATGCCGTGCGTTTCTTAGAAGATGGCGACAAAGTAAAGGTTACCATTATGTTCCGCGGACGTGAGCTTTCGCATCCGGAACTGGGTGAAGTTCTTTTAAACAAAATGGCTGCCCAGCTTAAAGAAATGGCAGTTGTTGAAAGACAGCCCAAACTTGAAGGCAAAAACATGATTATGATAGTTGCGCCGAAACCGAGTAAATAAGGAGGATTTTTTAAATGAAGTTGAAAATGAAAACCCGCAGAGCTGCTGCAAAACGTTTCAAAAAAACCGCTTCCGGTGAATTTAAACGTGCCAAAGGTTATAAGAGCCATATTCTTGAGAAAAAAGCTCCTGCCCGCAAGAGAAATCTGCGCAAAGCTACTTTAGTGCATAAAACTGACCATGAACGCGTAGTTAAAATGCTGCCGTATGCATAATTAGTGGAGTTAAGGGAGGATATTACTAATGGCAAGAATTAAAGTTGGTGTAACTGCACACCGCCGTCATAAACATATTTTAAAACTGGCTAAAGGTTACCGCGGAGCTAAACATTTACAGTTCAAAAAAGCTAACGAAACTGTAATGAAAGCATTGAGCTATGCACGCCGCGACCGCCGTGCTAAAAAACGCGAGTTCCGCCGTTTGTGGATTGCCCGTATCAATGCTGCAACCCGTGCTAACGGCATGAGCTACAGCCGCTTTATCTGCGGCCTTACCAAAGCAGGCATTCAGCTTGACCGTAAGGTTTTGGCAGATATGGCAATTTTCGACGCAGCTGCATTTGCAAAACTGGTTGAAACCGCTAAAGCTGCTCTGTAATTTATAAGCATTAAAGGACCAACGTTTTACCGCGTTGGTCTTTTTTTATTTGTGTAAAAATTTGCAAAAATTTCATAATTTGGTATAATACGTGGTAACAGCCGTAATGGCTTTAATAATAAAAATTTTAGCAAAAAGTTTTTAAATGAGGTGAGTATACCTTGGGGCGTGAAAATAAGTTTTTGCGTTGGATTGGGCAGGCTTTTAACGGCAGCCAGATGGTGGCATTAAGCTTTATGCTGCTTATTTTGGCCGGCGCGTTTTTGTTTATGCTGCCAATTTCCACGCAGGACAGGCAGGGCCTTGCTTTTCTTGATGCGCTGTTTACGGCAACATCGGCTTCGTGCGTAACGGGGCTGACGGTTATCGACGTTGGCAACCAGCTTTCATGGTTCGGCAAAATGGTGCTGATTGCGCTGATACAAATCGGCGGCCTTGGCATTATGACGATGACGACGCTGGTAATGGTTATTGCCGGGCGTAAGGTCAGCCTGCGTGAGCGTCTGTTTTTGCAGGAATCTATGAACCAGACGGAAATATCTGGCGTTGTACGCATTGCGCTGAACATTATTAAGTATACGCTTGTAATTGAGTTCTTTTTTGGCACAATTCTGGCGGCGCATTTTGCTTTTGTTAAGGATATGGGCTGGATTGGCGTTGTTTACGGCTACTGGCATTCCGTATCGGCCTTTTGTAATGCCGGTTTTGACCTGATGGGCGATTATAAGAGCCTTATTGATTATCACGGCGATATCGTTATTAATTTAAGCATTGCGCTTTTGATTACTCTCGGCGGCCTTGGTTTTATGGTGCTGGAAGATTTAAAGCGCGGCTGGAACTGGGAACGTTTTTCGCTGCATACTAAAATAGTGCTTTTAACAAGCGTTGGCTTAAACGTTGTGGGCACTTTGCTTTTATGGGGCTTTGAATCGAACAATCCGTATACTTTGGGCAATATGAGTATGTTCGACAGCTGGATGGCGGCGTTTTTCCAGGCTGTTTCCTCGCGTACTGCGGGGTTTAACACCATTGATTTAATGCATCTGCATGACAGCAGTTTGTTTGTGCTGATTATCTGGATGTTTATTGGTGCGGGCAGCGGTTCTACCGGCGGCGGCATTAAAACAACCACGTTTATTGTATTGATGGCGTCGTTGTGGTATATGCTGAAAGGCCAGCGTGATGTGGTTATGTTTGGCAGGCGCATTGATGAAAAGATTGTTGACAAATCGTTTGTAATTACTGTACTGTGCCTTATCTGGGTGCTTTTTGCCACCATGATGCTTTTGGTAATAAATAACGGGCGTTATCCGTTTATAGATATTTTGTTTGAGGTTGTTTCCGGGTTCGGTACGGTAGGTTTGGGTATTGGCATTACGCCCGACTGGCAGCCGTTTGGCAAATGGATTTTAATTTTAACCATGTATATCGGCCGTATCGGTATTTTAACTTTTATTTTGAGTTTCTTAAGTTCCGGTACCAACAAAATAAGGTATCCGTCGGAACATATCAACATAGGTTAATGGGGTGTAAATAATGGCAAAAAACAATAAACAAAAACAGTTTGCGGTGCTTGGCCTGGGGCGCTTCGGCACCAGCGTAGCGCTTACGCTGCACGAGCTTGGCTACCAGGTTTTGGGCGTTGACAGTGATGAAGAAATTGTGCAGGATTTGTCGCACGAGCTGACGCATGTTGTAAGTGCGGATGCTTCTGACGAAAACACCCTGCGCAGCCTTGGCATTAATAACTACGAGGTTGTTATTGTAGGCATCGGCCCTCTTGAAGACAACCTTTTAACAACGCTGAACCTTAAGGAAATGGGCGTGCCTTTTGTTGCCGTTAAAGCAACCAGTGCCGTACATGGCAAAATGCTTGAAAAAATCGGCGCCGATAAAATTATTTACCCTGAACGCGACATGGGCAAGCGCGTTGCTCATAACCTTATTTCCAGCAGCATTGTTGACTACATTGAAATGAGCAACAACATCAGCCTTATGAGTACGAATATTCCACATTCGCTGGTTGGCAAAAACCTTATCGAATCCGATTTGCGCAAACGTTACAATGTTAACGTTGTTGCCATTAAGCACGAAGGCGTAACTTATATTAACCCGAAACCGACGCAGGTTTTGGAAGAAGGCGACGAGATGATTGTTATCGGCGAGCATCAGAACATTAAAGCCTTAGAGGAAATTGTTTAATGAAAGAGATTACAAGCCTTGGCAACGCCGTTGTTAAGGATGTGTGCAATTTAAAACAGAAAAAGTACCGCGAACGCAGCAGCAGTTTTGTTGTTGAAGGGCTGCGCGCCGTTGAAGAAGCGGTGCGTTATGCCGTTGTGCAGAAGATTTTTGCCGTGCCGGATGCTGCAAATAACAGGCTGGAGCAGCTTTTGGCTGACGCTGCTGCAAAAAATATTGAGCTTTACAGCGTAACGGAACAGGTTATGAAAAAAATGAGCGACACGGAAGCGCCGCAGGGTGTTTTGGCGGTGTGCAGCAAGCCGCAGGGTTTTATTGTGGCAGACGGTACTGTGCTTGTGCTTGACCGTGTGGCTGACCCCGGCAATGTCGGCACGTTAATCCGTACGGCGGAAGCGGCAGGCATAGTAGCCGTTGTTTTGCTGGCGGGCTGCGCCGATGCTTATGCGCCAAAAACAGTGCGCTCTACCATGGGCTCGCTTTTGCGCATGCCTGTTTTGTGCGATATGCCGGAAGCTGAGTTTACCCGCTGGGCGCATAAAAACAATTACGAAATTATGGTTACCTGCCTTGACGGCGCACAAAACCTGTATGAGGAGGAGTTTGGCGCGCGCACGGCCATAGTTGTGGGCAGCGAAGCTTACGGCGCTTCGGAAAGTTTAAAGGCTGCTGCTGCCAAAAAGGTGTTTATACCGATGCAGGGCAGGGCGGAATCGCTTAATGCGGCAGTGGCAGGGGGCATAGTTATGTTTGAAGCCATGCGCCGCCGTCTTGCAACAAAATAAAGGCTGTGTTATAATAATACACGTCAATTTATAAAATTTGTGCTATGAAAAAGAGAGTAGGCATAAACTGCGACGCAGAGAGCAGGGCCATGGCTGAAAGCCCCGTGATACAGGTTGTGCCGAAGTTCACTTTGGAGCATCCGTTTTGAAAATAAGTAGGAACGGCGTTTGCCGCGTTAAGGCGTTATGAGGTACAAAACAGGGTGGTACCGCGGAAGTTATGCAGCTTTCGCCCCTTTGAAGGGGCGGAGGCTTTTTTATTTTTACCGCCTGCCCCTGAATGCTGAATTTTGGGAGGTTAAGTATGAGAGAAGAACTGCAAGCACTTAAAGAGCAGGCGCTTAAAGAGCTGGAAACAGCTGCAAGCGTTGACGCGCTGAAAGATTTGCGCGTTAAGTATCTTGGCAAAAAAGGCCATATGACTGACATCCTGCGCGGCATGGGCAGCCTGCCGGCAGAAGAAAGACCGAAAATCGGCCAGATTGTAAACGAAGTAAAAAAGATTTTGGAAGAAGCTATTGCCGCCAAAGCCGAAGTTTTGGAAGCTGAAGCATTAAAACAGCGTCTTGCCAGCGAAAGGGTTGACATTACGCTGCCCGGCCGCAAACCGCAGTGCGGGCATCTGCACCCCATTACGCTGACGATGCGCGAAATTAAAAAGATTTTTATGCGCATGGGCTTTGAAGTTCTGGAAGGGCCGCAGATTGAAAGCGATTACTATAATTTTGAAGCGTTGAATATACCTGCCAATCATCCGGCAAAAGATGAACAGGATACATTTTATATTAATGATAAAGTTGTACTGAGAACCCAGACTTCACCGGTTCAGACATTTTGCTGCGCACGCAGACTTCGCCTATGCAGGCGCGCAAAATGCAGGCAAGCGTGCCGGATTCCCCAATCCGCATGATTTCGCCGGGCACCGTATACCGCAACGACTATGACGCAACCCATTCGCCTATGTTCCATCAGGTGGAAGGTTTGGTGCTGGGCAAGGATATCAGCCTTGCCGATTTAAAAGGTACACTTGAAACTTTCTGCAAGGAAATGTTCGGCAGCAGCGTAAGCATCCGCCTGCGCCCGAGTTATTTCCCGTTTACCGAACCGAGTGCGGAAGTTGATATTTCCTGCGTTATCTGCGGCGGCAAGGGCTGCCGTGTGTGCAAAAACAGCGGCTGGCTGGAAATTCTGGGCAGCGGCATGGTACACCCCAACGTACTGCGCATGAGCGGCTACGACCCCGAAAAAACCAGCGGCTATGCCTTTGGCATGGGCGTAGAACGTATTGCCATGCTTAAATACGGCATTGACGATTTACGTTTGTTCTTTGAAAATGATTTGCGGTTTATCCGCCAGTTCAAATAAGGAGGAAGATTATGTTAGCATCTATTGACTGGTTAAAAAAATATGTTGATATTAATGTCACTCCTGAAGAGTTGGCTGAAAAACTGACACGCGTAGGTTTGGAAGTTGAAAGTGTGAACTATCTGGGAGCGGGGTTGGAAGGCGTTGTTACCGGCAAGGTAACGCATATCGAGCGCCATCCTAATTCTGACCATCTGTGGATTTGCAAAATGGATGTCGGCGGGCCGGAAATTCTGCAAATTTTAACCGGTGCGCAGAACGTTCATCAATATGATATGGTGCCGGTAGCAATTATCGGCTCTCATCTGCCGAACGGCATGACGCTTAAAAAAGCAAAAATGCGCGGCCTTGATTCCTTTGGTATGCTGTGCAGCGCGGCTGAACTTGGCATTGACGCCAAACTTTTGCTGCCGGAACAGCGCGAAGGCATTTTCATTCTGCCGCCGGATACTCCGGTTGGCGTGGATATTAAAAAAGTGCTCGGCCTTGACGACGTAGTGCTTGATATTGACCTTACCGCCAACCGCGGCGACTGCACCAATATTATCGGCCTGGCGCGCGAAGCTGCTGCCGTGCTTGGCAAAGAACTGCGCATGCCGGATATGAGCGTTAAGGAAGCTGCAGGCGGTAATGCTGCTGATATGGCTGCCATTGAAGTTGACGCTAAAGATTTGTGCAGCCGTTTTGCAGTGCGCGTGCTGAAAAACATTAAAATCGGGCCCAGCCCGGAATGGATGCAGAAGCACCTGCGTGCCTGCGGCATGCGCCCGATAAGCAACGTTGTTGACGTAACCAACTATGTAATGCTGGAACTTGGCCAGCCGATGCATGCTTATGATTATGACAAGGTAGGCGGGCATAAACTTATTGTGCGCCGCGCCGCAGACGACGAAAAACTGGTAACATTGGACGGGCAGGAACGCATTTTAACCCCTGACATGATTACCATTGCCGACCCCGACCATGCTGTTGGCCTTGGCGGCGTTATGGGCGGTTTGGAAACCGAAGTTACCGGCGAAACCGTTAACGTAATGCTGGAAGCCGCAACCTTTAACGGGCCTTCCATCCGCCGTACTTCCAAAGCGCTGGGGCTGCGCAGTGAAGCTTCCGGACGTTTTGAACGCGGCGTTGATACGGTGCTGAACCATAATGCTTTAAACCGCGCCGTACACCTGTTGGAACAGATGGGTGCCTGCGAAACGGTTTGCGGCATTGTAGAAGATTATCCGGAAGAAGTTAAACCTGCCGTTATCCGTGTAACGCCGCAGGCTATTAATAGCCGTATCGGCGTGGAAATTGCCGCTGAAGAAATGGTTGATATTCTTAAAAAATTACAGTTCGGCGTGGAATACGACGGCGGCGTATTAACCGTTACCGCTCCTTCCTGGCGTTATGACATCAGCTGTGACGCCGATATCAGCGAAGAAATTGCCAGAATGCATTCTTATGACAAGATTGAATCGCATAATCCTGATTTGCCGCTGGTACAGGGCCGTCAGGCTGTAATTGACGATGTATGCGAAGAAATTGAGGATTATCTTGTTGCTGCCGGTTTGAACGAAGTTATGACTTACAGCTTCATTAACCCCAATTCTTTTGATAAAATCCTGCTGGACGAAGCAGACAGCCGCCGCGGCGCCATTGAACTTATGAACCCGCTGAGCGATGAATTTAAGGTAATGCGCACCAGCATGCTGCCGGGTATGCTTAATACGGCAGCTTATAACCAGGCCCGCCAGGCAGAATCCGTTAAGATTTTTGAAATAGGCAAGGTATTTTTGCCCAAGGCTCTGCCGCTTAAAGAACTGCCTGAGGAAAAATCTGTTTTATGTGCCGTACTTGCCGGAAGACGTAGCAGCATTAACTGGACCGAAACAAAAGACGAAGTTGATTTTTACGATATGAAGGGCGCAGTGGAAGGCCTTTTGGAAAATTTGCAGATTGCAGGCGCAAAATATGTGCCGGTGGCTCAGCCTTACCTGCACCCCGGCAAGAGCTGTGCCGTTGAATACGAAGGCAGGGTAATTGGCTGGTTTGGTGAACTGCACCCGACCGTTGCCGGAAACTACGGCCTTAACGGCAGCGTATGCGTGCTGGAACTGGAAGTTGAACCGCTTGTTGCAAGTGCATCCCATGTGCCGCAGTTTGTACATCTGCCCAAATATCCTGCAACCTCGCGTGATATTGCGGTTGTTGTACCGCTGGAGGTTGCCATGGAAGAACTGGAGGCAGTTATCCGCGCTAACGCGGGCAGCCTGCTGAAACAGGTAAAAGTATTTGACGTTTACACCGGTAAACAGGTGGAAGCAGGTTACAAATCCATGGCGTTTAACTTAACTTTCCAGGCAGATGACCGTACTTTAACGGATGAAGAAATTGATGCCGTTATTAAAAATGTTGTGGAAAAAGTTGGCGAAGCCTACAAAGCTAAATTAAGAGATTAATTTTAATATTCATGGCAAAGTGCCGCCGGGTTTATTCCGGCGGTTTTTGCTGTTTTAAGGCAAATTTTAAAAGCCTGTGCCCTAAAAGTTGCCGCGGCGGCGATAAAAGTTTATAATTAATTTAAAAGAACACGGAAAGAAGGTGCGTTTATGAAACTTTATGTATGGCGCCATAACAAAACCTACCATAGCCACAGCATGATACAGGAACCCTGCGTTAACACGGAATTTTACCTTGATGCCATTGCCATTGTGGCGGCGGAAAGCCTTGAAGAAGCGCTTAAACTGTTGGAGGAGCAGCATAAAGGCTGGCGCACGGAGGATTTGCGTGAACTTGAACCTACTGTTTACAGTCTTGATGAAGGTAAAGTTATTTTTACCGAACTGAGAGGCTCAATTGCCTAAAAGGAGTGTAAAAATGCCGGCAGAAATTGAAATAAAACTTAATATTGGGGCGGAGGCTTTGCAAAAACTGCTTGCTTCTCCGCTTGTAGCGGATAAAATTATCGGCGGCAGCGAAGCGGTACACCACCTTGAAACTTCGTATTATGATACGCCGTCTTTTAAACTGATGCACAGCGGCATTGCTTACCGTGTGCGCAAAAACGGCACTAAATACGAAGCCACCATTAAAACGGAAAAAGAAGCTCACGGCGGGTTTTCCAGCCGCAACGAATATAATGTTGATTTGCCTGACGGCAAGCCTGTTTTGCAGGGGTTTAAAGAAGAAGGCTTTGAGACGGATTTGGAAAAACTTATTGCCGGTGAGCCGCTTGTAAAACTGTTTACCGTTGATGTTGAACGCAGGCTGTGCCTGCTTAAAATAAGCGCGGCTACAACGGTGGAGCTGGCGGTTGACCGCGGCAAAATTATTTCCGGCATAACCGGAAATGAATGTGCTGTTAACGAAACGGAACTGGAAATTAAAATCGGTACGAAAGAAGACCTGCTTGCCTATGCAGGGCAGATTGCAAACCTGGTGCCTGTAACACCGGAAAACCGCAGCAAGTATGAGCGCGGTATGAAGCTGTGCGGCATAAATTTAACAAAGCCCGCAAAGTAAAAAACGGTATTGCCGTAAAAGGCACACACCCATAAGGAAGTAATTTAATCTTGTTGCAGAACGGCATAGTTAGAAGCTATGTCGTTCTGCTTTTTCTCTGCCTTTTAATGGTTTGCTTGTCCTCGTCCTGTTCAAGTTCCCCGATAAAGTTCCAAACAATTTCTACCTTCTGTCTCGGTGTCCGCTTGACTTATCCGGCGCATGGACGATGATTTTCTTTACAAACTCATTGACGATTTCTTCGGTTATACCGACCTCAAATCGGAAAAGAGTATGGAAGAAGCAAAAGTACAGCGAATTACTGGAAATTAGCGTCATTAAAGCAGCCACAAAAAGAAATGGAGAGATTAGAGCATGAGAAACAAGAAGTTGATACCTTTTGAAGTCATTGAAAAGGCAGTAGCCGGAGAGCCGGAAGCCATAAATACTGTTTTACAGCATTATAGCCCGCGCATTAAGTATCTGTCCAAATACCGAGGATATATCAACGACGATATTCAATACCGTTTGAAAGTACAGCTTATTAAAGCTATTCTACAATTGCGTTTTGACCGATAGTAAATAGCAAAGGCAGGGAAAGCCGTCAAGGATAGACTTCGCGCTTCGCGTCCTTGACGGTTTTCCCTGTCCTTGCTATGCGGTAATCAAGAGCGCAATCGGATAGACCGCTTGCGCCCTCTATGAATTATGGATTTTCTGAACGAATAATAATTTCTATATTTCCGTTTCTTTTCACTTCCGTTCCAACAGCTTATAAGGAGAGGAAGAATTGAGGGAACGGAAAGGAATGGAATAGGTAATTAATTGAATCTGTAACTCTTTAATCTTTACTTTATATATCTTTATTTAATTGAGTTGGATTTTCCGACGTCGGATTACCCGATATCGGAAAATCCAACACTGGAAATCAAAACTACGCATAAGTTTTGGTTCGTGTAAACTGCTACATGAATTGCCATAGTAATGTTACGCAATAGAGGACAAAATAGTCTTGATTTAAGAGGCTTACAGACACGAAAATGCCCAGACTAATAGATTTATACCTTTTCCCTCAAACATGAGGTTCTACTGCGTAACATTAATTATGTATTTTCAAAAAATTTCTGATATAATGAAAATATGTAAAGGAGGTAGAAGATGCTTTTTTCTGAATACTATAAAATTAATTGTATTGGAGATGAAGATTGGTTCGATCCAATTCTACACCAAGATACACGGTTATTTATTGATCCATTTGCAGTATTTAAATCAAACGACAATTTGTTCAAAGATAGTTACTCTGAAATGATGTACTTCTTTCAACAGGCATTTGAACTTATAGCCAATTCTGGAGGTATGAAAAATCATTTAAGCTATAAAAAAGCGGAAAGTATGCTGATGTTTCCAGAAGTGAACGCTATTTGTTTGGGATATTCTAAACAACGACAAGGAGCAGGCACCGGACCAGAGTGGGCTAAAACTTTAACTGCAAATATTAGTGCTATTATTGCAAAAGGTATAACTCATATATCTCATTTTGAAGAGTTGGGAATATTTTGTGAAGGTATTGGACCAGACCGCTTGAGTGATATGACTGCAAATTTATTGAAACAACGGTTAGTTACATATACACAGAGAATATGTAACTTGCATGGAATACCAATGAAAAAGAAAAGGTTGCAAAATACAACATTTGACTATGAGTATAAAAGATGGTGTAGCGCTGAATGTTTATTACCAACTAACCCGTACAAAAATGACTCCCCCGTTTTATTAGTTCCGAAATCATTTTTAAATGTTCTTCCTGAAATTAATACTGATGACTTTGCAGACACGATTGATTTGGCAGAACGTTTAAGAAATGATTTGAATTATGAAGTAGATAAAAATCTTGATAAAGAAAAGATAGCACAAATTGCAATCGAAAATTATGATTTAGTAAAAGAATATATTGATATAGTTGAAAAACGAAATCCAAATTCGTTTGGAGAACTGATGAAAACCACACTGCGATATGTTTGGTATGAATTATCAAAAGATATTGCGACAAACAATAGATTTTCTTTTGGAGAAGTGACAAACGACGATAGCTTCTTTCAAAAAATCAAAGAATTTGTCGGTTATTTCAAGGATTTTGTTGAGCTACGCTCTGGATATAAATTATTGTGGAATGACACAAGAACGACTCCTCGAAGCGAAGAAGATGTTCAGTTACTTTTTAAAGGGATTCTTGATGAGCATTGTCGTGCTAATAATATTGACTTTACGCGCGAAGTTAATCAAGGTATGGGACCAGTAGATTTTCGTTTTAGTTGTGGATATAGCAATAGAGTCTTATTAGAAGCTAAATTAGCAAAAAATACTCGTTTTTGGAATGGGCTAAAAAAACAACTTCCACAATATATGAAAATTGATTCATGCCGCAAGGGCATATTTCTTGTAATTGTATATTCGGACAAGGATTTAAAAAGAATAAATGAAATACAAACTATAAAAAATGAAACAGCACTTTTCCACAAAGTTGATTTAGAAGTAGTTATTGTTGATGCGCGAGTCGAGGATAAAGAATCCGCATCCAAAAGCTAATAACAAAATAAAAACCTCATGTACAAAATATCATCGTACATGAGGTTTTCATTTCGCTCCCTGTTTGTCAGCCGTTAAGTTAGTTTGTTTTCAAAACTTCCTTATCGGCGTTCATCTAAAAGGCAATACCGTTTTTGTGTATATAGTGTTAAATTTTAAAATAAACTTTCCATAAACGGCAGCAGAATAGGAGCCAAAATGGAAGTTGCTATGCCGGTAAGCCCTATGGAAGCGCCGCCGATTGCCAGCTGTAAGGCATTTTTGCCGGCGCAGACGCTGGTGCCGAGCCCGTGGCTGGAAGCGCCTATGGAAAGGCCGATGGCAATGTTGTTTTTAATTTTTAAAGCCTCTAAAATTTTGTGGTTAAAGGTTGCGCCAAGCATGCCTGTAAAAATTACACAGGCGGCCGTAAGCGCCGGAATACCGCCGATAGCGGAAGAAATATCCATGGCAATAGGCGTTGTTACGGATTTGGGAATCATGGAAAGCAGCACCTGGCTGCTTGCGCCGAACATTTTGCCGCAAATGAAGATGCTGACTATGCCTGTAACGGTAGCAACAAGAATGCCGCTTATAATTACCGGCAGGTTTTCTTTTATAATGCGCCTGTTGTTGTACAGCGGCAGGGCCAGTGCCACGGTGGCAGGGCCGAGAAGAAAGTTGATAAAGCCTGCGCCTGTTTCGTAGTCCTCGTATGTAATATACGGCTCCTGAAAATAAATAAAGGCAATTATCATCGGGCACGCCAACACAAACGGCGGAATAATGTTCAGCTCAAATTTATCTACAATAATTTCGCATATTACATAAACAACTATGGTAAGGGCAATGCCAAACAGCGGCGATTGGATGAAGGCTTCTGGTAAAAAAGTCATTTTCCGGCACCGCCTTTACTTTTAAGCATAAAGTTTAAAAACACAGCCGTTACAATCAGTATCATAAAACTGCTTATAATAACGGTAGCCACAATGGCGGTGCTTTCTGCAAGGATAACGTCCAGATACAGTAAAATGCTTACGCCTGCCGGCAGAAAGAGCATGCCCATTTTTTCTATTAAAATATCGCAGACATCTTCAATGGTACGTACCCTTATAACGCCGCTGAGCAAAAGTACCAGCAGCAGAATCATTGCCAGCAGCGCAGGCGGAAATTTAATGCCGCATAAATTAAGCGCAACCGTGCTGACGCCCTGCAAAAAAAGCAGTACAGCAGTTCCTTTCAAAATTGATGATGGTGTCATAATTTTCTTTCCCCTCTCAAAAAATAAAGTAATGTGTATATTTTGCTTCCGCAGCGTCAATTTGTCAAGTTAAAATAACAAAAAAATTTATCACAAAAACATACAAAAAATATTTGACTTTTTGACTTTTGTTGCTATAATATAAAACAGGAGCAGAAAAATGCCCCTGTTAATAAATATGCTGTTAACGCACAGCAAGGTAAATTATTAAAAGTAAAATAATTGCCAAAAGCGTAACGGCACTCATGCCGATATATTCAAAACGGTACATGGATACTTCTTCGTTAAGAAGATTGTAGCTGCGCTGAATGACAAGCATTTTGTTTTCAATGTTGTCTTTCCAAACCGAAGCACGCAGAAGGTCGAGATAGCGCGTGTAAATGCGCGCGTAGAAAATATCTTCCGTAACCTGCAAAGCATTGTTGATATTGCTTGTCAGCGTGCTTACATCGGCCATCAGTTCCATCAGCCTGCCGCGTATTTTGCGGTAGCTTGTCTGGCGGCTGCCAGTGCTGCCCTTTTCGGCGGCTTCCAGCTCATCGTAAGTGCGGTCAATGGCTTCGTTAAGCGCATTGTCATAGTAGCGCAGTTCCAGAAACTGGGCGTTGGCAAATTCCAGAAGGTCGGGAACGTCAAGGCTGCCGCTGGGGTCATACACAACGGCGGAATCCCACGCAAGGTAGCATACGTCGTCGGCGTAGGTAAACCGGTTGGCCAGTGTTTCGGCGCGGGTTTCCGGGCTTACGGGCGTGCGGTCTTTCAAAAGCAGCGGCACAATATCCCAGTTTTCGGGCACTTTGTCCTGAAAATAATAAACTACAAAATCTTCGTCAAAGTCGGAAACGCGCTCATTGCTGCACGCCGGGCGGATGGTTTCCAAAACTGCGTCAAGGTAAGAACGGATTTCGTCTTCCGGCATGTTTTCACTGACGATAGACATATCCATGTATTCATCAAAGGTTACATCATCTTCAAAATGAATACGCAGAATAAGGCTGATAACGCCTAAATCAAAAATGCGGGCTTTAACTTCGGTAAGGTAAGTACCGTTGCCCAGCTTCATATCATGGGAACCAAGCTCAACAAGAACCGGCGGGTCCTTAAAAGTAATAGACTTGGTAGATATACGGTCCAGGCGGAGCCTGGAAGCGATTTTGTTGCGGCTGGTCCAAAGGGCCTGCACCAAATCAAGGTCAATTTCGTCGGCAACGTCAAAAAGACGGTATACAATCATGGATGTATTCATAAAATATCCTCCGTGAAAAAAGCATTTACTTGCATATTCGCCGCCGGAAGCGGTTTCCCTGCGTATTTCACATAAAAATTTATGTAAAATATTTTACTGTTTATACAGTTTGAAGGAGGTTAGCGCTATGAATGAACGCTACAGTGAAGAAGTAAAAAGCATATTGGAAGCTGCTCAGCAGCAGGCTGTTATAAATTATAACCAGGAACTGACCTGCGCCCATCTGTTAGTTGCGCTGGCCGGAAGTGAAGGTTTTTTCCCGTTCCTGCTTAAAAATGCCGGCGCTGATGCCGGTACCTTTACGGCGGAGGCCAAACGCCTTGTGCAGAAAATACCTTCCGTAAAAGGGCAGGACAGAGGGCTTATGATGAGTACCGGCGCAGCCCGCGTGCTGGCTATTGCAGCGCAGAACGCAGGGCAGGGCGAAGTTAACATCTGCCATTTGGTCGGTGCCCTTGCCAGTGACGGCGACAGCGATGTTACTGCGCTTTTGAAAAAATACGGCATTACCAAAAACAAGGCCGAAGGGCTGTATATGGCCTACACCAACAGCGCCGAAGGCGATGAAAAGAAACAGACGCTTGAAAAATACGGGCAGGATTTAACCGCCAAAGCCAAAGAAGGCAAGCTTGACCCTGTTATCGGCAGAGATGAAGAAATCCGCCGCGTAGTTGAAATTCTTTCGCGCCGCAAAAAGAACAACCCTGTTTTGATTGGTGAGCCGGGCGTTGGCAAAACCGCCATTGTAGAAGGGCTTGCCCGCCGCATTGTGGCTGGCGACGTTCCGGAAAGCCTTAAAAACAAAACTCTGTACGCGCTTGACCTGGCAGCCCTTGTGGCCGGTGCCAAATACCGCGGCGAGTTTGAAGAACGCCTTAAAAAAGTTTTGAAACTGGTATCCGAATCCGGCGGGCAGATTATTATGTTTATTGATGAGCTGCACACCGTTGTTGGTGCCGGTGCCGCCGAAGGCGCCATGGATGCAGGCAATATTTTAAAACCGATGCTTGCCCGCGGCGAGCTGCGCTGCATTGGTGCAACCACGCTGAACGAATACCGCAAATATATCGAAAAAGACAGCGCTCTGGAACGCCGCTTCCAGCCCGTTATGGTTAAAGAGCCGGATGTTGAAGACACCATCTCTATTCTGCGCGGCTTAAAAGAACGCTACGAAGTGCACCACGGCGTGCGTATTAAAGACGCCGCCCTTGTTGCAGCGGCTGTATTAAGCAACCGTTATATTAATGACCGCTTTTTGCCGGATAAGGCAATAGACCTTGTGGACGAAGCCGCAGCGCGCCTGCGTACTGAAATCGACAGCCTGCCTGCCGAGCTTGACGAAAGCAAACGCCGCATTTTGCAGCTGGAAATTGAAGCACAGGCCTTAAAGAAAGAAGACGACGAGCAGAGCAAAGACCGCCTTGCCAAAATCGAAGAAGAACTGGCAGAACTTAAAAAATCCAACGATGAGCTTGTTAAACGCTGGGAAGCACAAAAAGCTGCCATCAGCCGTGTGCGCGAAGTTAAAAAGGAAATTGACGCCGTTAAACACGACATGGAAACCGCAGAACGCAGCTACGATTTGAATAAACTGGCAGAACTTAAATACGGCCGCCTGCCGGAACTGCAAAAAGAACTGGCACGCCTTGCCAAAGGTGATGCCGAAGACAAAGACGGCGTACTTTTAAAAGAAGAAGTTGACGAAGAAGACATTGCCAAAGTTGTAAGCACATGGACGGGTATCCCGGTTGCACGCTTAAACGGCGGCGAACGCGAAAAACTCATTCATCTGGAAGAACGCCTGCACCAGCGTGTTGTCGGGCAGGACGAAGCGGTTAAAGCCGTAAGCGAAGCTGTTATCCGCGCGCGCGCAGGCATTAAAGACCCCAACCGCCCGATTGGC